>Ga0307515_10006498_pt1 | contig 23379 bp, 26 predicted proteins | sample 17_EM_MG_FD_194513 | JGI IMG/M metagenome (GOLD analysis project Ga0307515, IMG submission 194513) | Populus trichocarpa ectomycorrhiza microbial communities from riparian zone in the Pacific Northwest, United States - 17_EM | ecosystem: Host-associated > Plants > Roots > Unclassified | place... | reverse complement strand
TTTTGTTGTTGCCGTGACCGTAGATATCGCTCTTGGGGTCGAAAGCCTAGACAAAGAGGGTGTGATTATGCCAACGGAATCTTATCTTCATCTGGCGTACCTTCGTGAGCTTGTACTGCTCCTCCGGCAAGAGATCAACGTTCCTGAAGAGGAGCGCGTCATGCTACAAGTCGCTCTGATGAGCAGAGTAACAGCGAGCGGGACATACACAAACCTTGTACAACAACTGCTCGATCTCCTTGAACTCCTCGTCCGTCAATCTCCCAGGGTGGATGCCCCTGACTTCTCTGCCAAAGTCCTTAAACTTGGAAGGGTCCGCAGTGGGTGGGAGGGGAAGAGGGAAAGTTTCGATAGCCATTGTAATTTCGCGGGTGGTGATCCTCAGTCGCGGAAGAGATACGGAACTTGTGAGCTCAAGCTTATCTGCTTCTCCAGCGCAGAATGCCCGACCTTATCTCGACCCACCAGCTCCGATTGGCCCAATCATCACTCAAGATAATCCACACGTGACACCCAGCCATGCGACTGTCACGTGCCACCAAACATCCACTCAAACGGGAAACGCGACCGACGCGTTGACTGTTGTGCACCAAGGTTTCACTCGACTCTTTTCTTCGCTCTACTCTTGCTACCTCTTGACTCCACCACGCTACACGATGTACTCCGCTGCACAGAAATCCAAACGACGCACGCATTCGAGACCGGAGCTCACGGACGAGCAGAAGCAGGAGATCAAGGAGGCTTTTGAGCTGTTCGACACCGACAAGGATGGGTGTGTCGATTATCACGAGCTCAAGGTCGCTATGAGAGCTCTGGGCTTTGATCTCAAGAAGGCCGAGGTCTTAAAGATACTCCGAGACCATGATAAGACGAATCATGGATTGATGGATTTTGAGGACTTTGCGAAAATTAGTACGTTTCCCGTTTGTCGAACAGAGCGCCTGGTGGACTCTAATGCCATTCGTTGCAGTGAGCGAACGGATACTAGCGAGGGACCCTATGGAAGAAATCCGTAGGGCATTCCAGCTGTTCGACGACGACAACACAGGCAAGATTAGTCTGCGCAATCTCCGACGAGTAGCCAAGGAAATCGGTGATCGACTAGAGGACGACGAGCTGTATGTTTTTCAACCCTTCTGGCCCTCACCCGCCCTATTTCCTGACACACCTCACAAAAGACAAGCAATGATCGATGAATTTGACCTCGACCAAGACGGAGAGATTAACGAGCAGGAATTCTTCGCAATAATGACGGACGAGACCTAACTGGGACCATCAGCTGTTGTTCCAGTATATTTCGATCATCTCTCTCCCATGTCACGTTGCTTTCTCTGGTGAGTTTTGTCGACCTTCCAACAGAATCTGCGACCCGACCTAACTAATATCCACGTTCCCGACAGTGAAACCGCACTTCTTGGTTGTCATGTCATGTTGATTTAGTGATACATTCTACAAATACAAAGACGGCAAAAAAATGGTGAACGGAAAACCCCGTGAGACCCTGACCCTGAGCACATGGATGATAAAAAGCGCAAGTGAGTTGGTACATATCGTCATATCGTCACGACAGAACACGAGAGAGAGGAGCTACAGATCAGCTATCGAAGAGCGAATGTTTACAGTGTCCCATACAGATATGCAAGCGAGCGAAGAAGCAAGATAAACAAGAGCGGTCGGAACCGCGACCTTTTTGTACTGGTGCCCTACTTATGCGAGGAAAAACAGAGAGCATCACTATCTCCGATGCCCGTGAACACGCATGTGTTGACCGAGATTGTCGTGGCGACTGAACGCCTTATCGCAACCCGGGAACGAACACAGAAAAGCTGGTTACGAGGCATGGATCAGTATCCATTGTCTCGATCGGGTGATATGGGAAAGAAGGTTAAACTCACGCTTTTCGTTGGTGTGGATGCTCCGAATGTGACGCTTAAGGTGTTCACCCCTGGCGAAACATTTCCCGCAATCGGCCACGACACAGACGAAGGACCGTCGGGCTCTATGAATGCCGTACGGACTAATGGAGTTTGGGGCCGTGGGGACGCTCCTTCCGCGGCTCTTCTTCGTCAGATTTGGAACCGGAACAGGACCGGATTGTCCGCGACGACGTTTCGACGGAAGAGGTACCGTGATAGTGAAAGGACCCCTCGTCTCGTGGATAGATGGCGATGGGATGTTGGTTGGCGCCGGGGTCGGCACGGGCGTGGACTCTGGGGCAGATGAGGGGACTCTCTGCTCTACAGTTTCTGGGACTATGGGCCCGGGTTGCTCCGGAGGGGCTGCGGTCTGATCTTCATACTCCTCCCGATCGACCTCGCTCTCCCCACTGCTGTGGACCTCGGGTCGCCGCTGTACGTGTGGCGTTGAACCGTCAGTCTCAAGAGGCTGCTGATCAGCGAAGGTGAACGTCGGCGGAGGGGTAGAGCCAGGGCTTCGTTTCAATGGGAGGTTAGGGGAAGTCCGTTGTTCTGGCTCCTCAAAGCCGCTGACTGCGCGTGGATCGCATACGTTGGCCTGAGGAGGGACGTCGTAGATAGGGGGAGAAGGGGGGAGGTCCGACATTTCGACGTAGCGAGGAGACCCGTCCGAGACCATCGCGGGGGAAACGCAGCCCTGGTCTGGGGGTGTTGAAGCTGTGTATCTCATACTCGAGGTACCGATGATAAAATCGGGATTCTGATCGGAGAACATGTTGTAATCGACGGAGGACCGAGCGGAAGAGTAGTGAGGATACTGCTCGCACGGGGTCTGGTAAGTGAAGTCGGGGCGCTGGCTCGAGTTGGCGTAATCTGAGGCGAAGGTGGAGGGATAGGGATGAGACTGGATCTGGTTCAGGGGAGGCTCTGAGGGTTCGGTCTTATACGGTCGGTACAGCTCGTAGAACTGCTGCTGTACGTGCTGAAAGACGTAGTGTGAACTATCGTTAGGAGGGGTCGAGGTCTCTATCCCCGAAGGGGTGAAGAGCGGTCTGAATCTTGTATGCAGCGAATCAGTCGGACTTCGATCGAGCGAGATTCAGGGGGTGGAATACGTACTGCTGTGGCTCAACGAACGAGACGTACGGGTACGTGTAGTCATCTCCGACGAAACGATCCACTGGAGGCGAATACGGGCTACTGCCTCGACTGGATACCGTACCGGAACTTGAACTCGGGGAAGACGAGGGGGGCGGCGGATTGGGGACAAAGAGGTCGTTGGTGCCGACTTGCCCTAGTTGGGGTAGGAGGCTGACTGAACGGGGTGTATGTTGCGCGATTGGGTGAGCGGGGGATGGCGAAGAATCGTCAGAGGGATAGATAGAGCCGCTGGAACACATAACGCAGTCGGGTGATTGGCAGTACATCTGCGTGCCCGAGAATGGCGTAGTGGGGGAGGGAAAGTAAAGGGAATCCGAGGGAGATGGTCAAAGATATAAATTATGGTGGTGGAGGTGCAGAATGGGCGTGGCGATCCCAGAGAAATCGGGGTGAGATTGGGCTGGTGATTTTCACGCCCGTCAATCCGACATCGCCTCGAGTACTATAAGGTCTAGATCGAGGGGTGCGACCGTTGTTTTGGAGGCCCCAATTAATTGCGGTTTATTGCGCTTACCAAAGCAACTGACAAAAGGTGGTCTCGATCGTGGCTGCGCCAGCGAGCAAGACTAAAAGAATGATACGGGCCGAGATTGCAGTGAGAGTGTCCACGAGGTTCTGGAGTTTGGGGTCGGGCGGATATGATCGACCGTTGGTCAAATTTTGAAAGCGGCTAGCAGGGGATGCGATGCAATTTTGGAGCAACGCAGCCGGGGTGACATGAGTCAGAGCCAAACAGGTCGACAAGAATCATGTTAACAAACAGCTAGTGCCCCAATACGAGCAGATGAAGAGGCCATGGTGGTGGTGGTAGTGAAGTCTCTGGGCGCACGAGGGAGATGACATAAGGACCCCCAGATTTTTATTGGTGCTGTCAATCGACCACAGGTGGCACGAGGCTACGAAGAACGCCGATCTGCACTAATCAGAGCCATGACGAGATCAGACGGTTGCCGGGCTTGCATTTAAAGGCCAGTAATTGCCCGTGCTTTAGGGGGATTTCGGTCCTTCCGATAGGAAGACGACACCATCCGATAGACTTTAGAAGAGGATGACATGATGTAACGCATTGGAGTCAAGTGCAGTAGCTTCGGGCCCCGAGACCACGAGCTACTTTCGGAGCGACCCGACGGAGTGGGAGTCTGAACCTAGTTTGCTCCCTTGTTTTTTTATGCGTGATTAACCCGGAAAGAGAGATGAGAGGCCGGCGGAATGACCCAGGACAAGACGGCAAGCCGCAATTTCAATACGGCATCCAAATAGCCGCAAATAGCCGTAGTATGTGTCGGTTGTCGTACTGGACGCTCCCCAAAGGCCATCCAAAGGCCATCCTCGAAGCTGGAAGCACTGCATTTGACCTCGTGTAGCAGACGGAACAAAGGTAGAACGGTATGCCCATTGTGCGGTCGATAGCTCTACCTTTGTAGGTGCGATCTCTAGCCTCTACCCCTACCCTCTACGCGAAGTATCGCATCATGTACTCTAACTCATATTACCCTTCGGTCTCAATGGTCGCACAATGAAGGCCGGCAATCTGGGTTGCACTCCCAGCTACGCGCGAGGTCACCCTACATGGCTACTACAGACACCGTTCTGTCGCCGCTGACGCAGACGGGTGCACCGCCCCACTCACTGGATTTGATCGAACCTCCCGGAATTTGCCTCTGCACCTCTGTTATGCACCTGTAACTGCACCTTCTTTCTTCTTCTTGGGTTTTCGTTTTTTTACCTTTCGCCTCCCCCCTCTTCTAATTTTCACCCCTTCACTGCTTGCTCTACCACCCGTGCGCTCTACAAACAATGGCCCAATACAGCACCCAGTACTCCCAGGTGCGAACATCTCGCATAGCTAACCATTTCCGAGCTTCCTTTCTCATTCGCGGCAAAAACACAGCTGGTTCACCCCCACCAAGACTACTACGCCCAAGATCAACTATCCTCCCAGTCAAACCTCGTGGCCTACTCCCACTTTACTCGAATGCCTCGTCGTCCATCCCACTATTCGCCTTACCCCGACTTGGACCACCACAAGAACAAGGAATCTCCCGTCCCTGTTCCGAATCTCATCAAGAAGAGTCGGGGTCGAAGGGTTCCTACCGAGGCGGAGACTGATGAGCTCAGCAGCGGGCCATCATCGAAGACTAGGATGTTCCGATGCGATGTCCTTGGATGCGGAAAGTGTTTCCTCAGGGGGGAGCACCTCAAACGACACATCCGGTCCATCCACACGCACGAAAAACGTTCGTCTAGTCCTATCGTCTCGACATCCTGCCCAGCGCCTAACGTGATAATAGCCTACAGATGTGTCGTCCCCGCTTGTGGAAAGCACTTTAGTCGGCGTGACAACCTCGTGCAGCACCTCAAGATCCACAAGGATCTCGACGTTTCTGCGCTCACGTCGACTCTACCACCAAGTCCCCCCTTCTCGTTCCAGGACTTCTCAGACTACGAACGACAATCCGTCTCTCCAGTGGCCACCTCTGACGACTCTTCTTACTCGGCCTCTCCATCACCGCCACATCAACATCGAACAGGCGTGGGCCTGCCTGTGCCAGAGCCACACTATCCCATAAACGACACCTTCGACTGCTTCTTAATGACAAACATCACGATGGCCGTCTCTCCACTGCACCAACAGGACCCGGCCTCTTCGACGGGTGTCGACTATTTTTACGACGCTTCTATTGGCGCTACGCCCCAATACGTGCAGCAGGAACATCCTTTTAATCAACATTCGGCGTACTCTCTTTCGCCGCCGGTCTCGTCGTTACCACAGAATCAAATGCCGGTGCATTATTTCTACCAATGAAGGGTACAGGTGGTATCCTCCCTCTTTGTGTTTCGTTTACCCTTACTGGACAATCTCGGACTTTTACCGCCCAAGAAGTCAAACTAATGGACTTGTAGTACTATTTGCTGTTCACAGGCCAAAATACTAACCTGTACTAACCCAGCCCTCCAGCTCTGTCTTTTCCTTCTCTCCCCCCTTCTTTTTCCTTTGCGGTTCGGAACTGGACATTTCGTTTCTGTGAACCTTTTCTTTACCTTCTGGACACTTTATATTACTCGGACACTTCAGCTCGTAACGTATCCACATTCCTTGGTATATATTTTCCTTATACTGACTTTTCGCTTTACTAACTCTTCCCTTTAACTCACCCAACCCTTGGGCTGGAGGCGTATGCGGACAATATTCTACTAGGTAGAACAAATTAAACGGACTCTTCACTCTCCGTCCACATTCGCCATCCCACCCAGATACAAGGTCGCTTACGCATGCGCTGGCACACTTGGGCGTTCCCTGGTTGCGAGGGCGAGCGACTCGGCCAGGCACCAAACCTTGTAGTAGCCCGGATAGAGGCGGTGCACATCCCCTCCCCATAACATCACGAACGGCCTTTCGTTTCGTGTCGGTCCTAGTCGAGATCTGGCAAAGCACGAACAGCTAACACTGGATTCCTGAACCTCGACCACTGGGGCGGTGACTCCCTCGAGCGCGACAACAAAGGCAAAACGAGCCCTTGCCCTGGCCAGCCTGGGAGCGAATTAAAAGATCCGCCGATGCCCCTTTCAATGCTACAGTATTTGCGCTCCCCCCCCCTCACATCAGTGTTCTACGTAAATCTGTGTTACGATGGTCAAACGTGATGCGTACGGTGTTCATGGGAAGAAGTCTCATCATTACAAGGGCGCTAGTGCGTGTCGTAAGCGGCTCATCGATAAGTAAAAAGTCGCTGTTTCCTCTCTTTTTGTCCTTTCCGTTTCACCCATCTGTCGGTCCGAGGCCGAGCATTTCATCGGGGCCGGACCGGAACTCGGATCACCGCTCGTCCCCCGAACCTCGAGCCCCACCTCGGAACCTCCCATGGTTCGGGTTCCGTGAGGTGGTACGTGGTCGGTCCTTCAATTGTAAGAAGCACTATATGTGAGGTCTAGAATTACGATAGGGATGGCCGACGGAGGACCCTTCTGGGTCCCCCAACTCCATATCGCTAGCATCAGTAAACATCAATTTTACTTTTTGAGTGGAAAAATGGATCAAGTGGTCACTTTTTTGAGCTAGAGTCCTTCTTGCCAACAAGGAACAAGTCCGAGAAAAGTGCGAAAATTGAGCCCTCTATGCTCGCTAGGCTCCATCCCGGCTTATTGAATCGAACATACAGAAGCCTCGCGTACGGAGGGGGTATGAAATTCGGTGTGTGATCCCAAACGCACACATGCAGACAATTTGCACTTGCCGTCAAGCGGAAAACTCCCTTTCATTTACGAATAGCGAGGGTTGTGGAATGCAGAGTGGGGCGGACTAACTGTTTTCCCATATCCCGATTGTGGGAGTGGTATCCGTGCGTTGTGAATTGGGGTTCACCCGCGCGCGAGGAATATGATTTTCTCGACTTGTTTTGCATATACCGCCGGCGAAATGTCGGGCTGTGGCCCGCCTGGCTTTTCCAATGACGGGCAGAAATAACCTCGTGCGCCTCAGATAAGAGGGGGTGTGTGCCAAGCCTTGGATTCCCTTGCTTCTGGAAAATAGACGTTGTGACCCGCGAGGAAGGCGTAAATCGATATGATAGTGTGGGGGAAATCAGAAGGGAAGCCTTTATTTCGGTTGCCGAAAACATATATCGAGACGAGCGGAGGTCTGTTCGAGAGTTCGATCTAACCAAACTTCTCCTTGGCCATTTTCATGAACGCATCCATCGTCGCGCGGTCCTTTTCACGGAGGGCGTTTTGCCGCTCCTGAATTTCCGACGTCCTTTCACCTCTTTCTGCGGTCTTCTTCTCTTGCCATTTGAGCCGATTCGCATCCCGCTGGGCGATTCTAGGGTGACAAATAAAACAGCGTTCAGTCATCCAAACGTTTCGCACACATCGTGTGACAGGAACAAAAAACGAGGTCCGATGATGGCGAGAGAAAACGCAGGAGAGAGGCGATGCGACGCGGAACCCTCACCTTTCCTTGAAACTGTCCCCACCACCCATCAAAGTCTTGTCGTCGGCTTCCACGAATCCGTCGTCTCCCTTTTCCCTGAAAGCCTTATCGTTCTCCCGTTTGGCGCGTTTATTCTCGAGCATTCCCGCTTTGCCGATCTCCTTGGGACCAACAACGTCCTCGAGACGATCCTTGTCTTCCGCGCGTTCCCTTTTCCGCTTCCGCTTGAGCTCGGCCGCACGTTGCTCCTCCACTTCCTCCTCTGCGAGCACACGGTCTGCGCGAGAGGGGAGCGTAGGGCCCAGCACTCTTTTGGAGTTGGAAGACGACGAAGTTCCTCCGAGCCTGGAGGATTGCACCTCCTCGCGAACGGCACGGATGGCATTAGAGTCCGCTTGAGAGGTCTTGGACGCAAAGTTCCACCTGTATCCCGTCGTGGGTGCCTTTTCCGTGGCCCCTTGGTAGATGGATTCTAAGGGACGTGTGTTTCTAAAGATTGAGGCGCGTCTGGGGTACAAAAATGGAGTCAAACACACTTGAGAGCTTTCCCCTATTCCACGCCTTTACAAGCTGTTAGTTAGAGTGCGCTTTGGTCCTATATGCGAGAGAGGCAGACCTTGACGAACTTCCGGAAGTACCTGTAATTATCATGTAAGGAAACACCGGCAGGGCAGTGAGATACCTGCAAACTCACCTTCGGGACTTCTCACCCGACAGTTCGTCCATGTACTACGCCACTCTGTCAGTACCAGCCCCCAAATACAAGTTGTCCGAACGACTCACCCTATCCTTCTCCTCCTTGAGCCATATCCGAAACTCGTCACTCTTCAGAAAATAATCGGATTCAGATATCTCAGACACGCCTTCCGGAAGTTTGTTTGACCGCTCTCTCGAACGTGACCGAGAGCGAGAACGTCGCCCCTCGCGCTCTGGTGTGACCGAGCGGGATCGTTGAGGTCGAGGCATGTGATGACAGAACAGCGAGTTGCCGATCAGAACCGCAGATCACTCAATCCCCAACACTTTCCAGGTGACTCTAAGGTCGAGATAACGGCGATATGTTTTACAACTCATGGTTAAGCTACAGAATGACCCCGAAGTGGATACCAATCATGCGGTCTTCATCTCAGTGTCCTCGTCCTTTTTAGCCAGATCGTGCTTCTTTAGCAGGGCGTCGACCTCGGCTGGGCGATAGATCTTCGACTTTGGTTTCTTCGTTGCGGGGTCTACTGTCAATGTAGCGAACTCCACTGAGAGATTGGGTCAGCCAGTAGGATACCGCGTTGTAAAGGTGCGGCTTACGTTTCTCACTGCCGAGTGTGGTGCTGTCCATCGTCTTGCTCATCACCCGGAGGACCAGGGCGACGGCATCCTCCACGGAAATGTCATCCTTGTACTCTTGCTTCAGCAAGCTCTGCGCTGTCCCGTTGTTTGCACCAATGCACGTAGCTTTCCAACCGGAGTAGTTTCCTGAAGGGTCGCTGTGGTACAATTGGAACTTGTAATGCGGATCATATCCCGCATAAAGCAGGGACACGCCGAATGGCCGGAGACCTATCGCAGGACATTAGTGAACTACAACGACCATACCCAACGGATGCAGTACCTCCATATTGGGTGTAGCCCTGTTTCAAGTCACACAGGCGTTGTGTCAGCAATTCAACGGGGATGTCCTCATTGTAGGAGTATAGGTGTCTCTGAGCAGCAGTCCGTGCGTAGTTCACGAGGGAGTTTGCGTCTGCTGTAATACCAGCAACTCCTGCAATGACGTTTCTAAGCGTTCAAGTGGGTTAGATGGCACAAATTATGACGGTAGCGATGGTACGTACGAATTCAGAAGGAATATTTTCTCTCCGCTCCCACCATAACCGCCCTCCTTCGTTCCAGATAGATCGAGGAGCTTTCCGGTCACCTTCTTCTCTGCCGCGAGAACAACACCATCCTTTGCGAGGACAGCAAGAACGGTACCGGCGTGGGAGATGGCCTCCATGGCATACTCGACTACGATCATGAACATCTTGTTGATATCGAGAACGGCCGCTTACTTTGGTATAAACGCCCTAAAAGGAGATTTTATCAGAAAACACAGACAAGGTTCGAGGAAAGGTGCCCACCCTCAGGGGAGAAGATCGTTGTTCGACCTAGATTATAGAGTGGTTTTGGTGTTGCAAATCAAATGCGAAAGATCGGGCGCGTACTGTCATATCGTCGGGCCTGAATCAGGTTGCACGTCAGTTCTGTCCTTGCGGATGAGAATGCGACAACTTGCCATGGTTAAGAAAGATGATTTGCGATGTTGGGCCGGAAAGAGAGTACGCGTCCCTCTATGAGAACCTCGTGGGAATCTTTGAGAGACGGTACGAGCAATAGTTACTACCGGCACACGTAAAACCTTTGCTCTTTCACCGATAATCCGCCCCCTAGGCAGAAAATTGCTCAAGTCCCTGGCGAAACATCTCAGGTTTACACATGGTTTTTCTTGTGATCTACGTTCTCGAGAAAACCAAGAGGATGTTTTGTCACCACTTGTTGCCGCTCGAGAAAGCTTTATATCCTCTGTAACGTCTGCCGTGTTCGCTCCCGTGGGCTAACGTTGCGGAGTGATAAGCTAGTCTAGTCTGAGGTACTAGGAATCTACTGGGGCTCTATTGGGGTCATTTCGAGATGCAGAAGGAATCATTTCGGCAGCCCGTTGCGAAGTCACGCTAGATGAAACCTGGGAATTCGTCTTAGAACGGCTGCGGTGCTCGACAATGCTCTATTTGTCTTGGATTTTTGGAAACAATATGCCGACCAGTGGACGAATTTAAACGCGTGTAGCACATGATGACACGTTTCATGCGCCATCGACAGTAGACGCTCAGGAGGCAATCTGAACCTCGACGTCATGGTTGGAGAGGTATATGACCGCTGTGTTTGTGTGGTTGGTGTCTGCCCACCGCTCCTCTGCCAGCTACACCATGTCTCACCACGCAAATCGCGACCGCTCCTCCAGAAAGGACCTCAATTACACTATGGTTTGCCCTTCATTGTCTGCATGCGTTCCAACATCTGAACGTCTATAGATACAAGGATTTGAGTGGTATTGCGAAGGTGGGGGAGTCCACTGGAAAAAGTTGACTTCCCTCATGCCCGCCCTCGCTGACATGGGAATCACCGCTATCTGGATCCCACGTAACTTGTTCCTATATCCAACGCTGTTCTGACCTAGCTGAACCGTGTCTATCATAGCGCCGACGAAGGCCGCTGGTAACGAGGTACTCCTCTGAATCTATTCTCAGTTTTACTCTGGTGTCTAACGTGTTGCTCGATCGAAGAGTGTCGGCTATGACATCTACGACATCTATGACCTCGGCGAGTTTGACCAGAAGGGTGGCACTCGTACGAAGTACGGAAACAAGGAAGAACTTCTCGAACTGACCAAAACCGCCAAGAAGCATGATGTTGTCATCTATGTGGATACGGTCTTGAACCACAAGTTCGGCGCGGACGAACGAGAACGATTCAGGGTCAAGGAGGTCGACAATAACGACCGGACAAAGGTCATCAGTGGCGTCTATGATATTGAGGTTGGAATATTCTGCCCAACACCACATCGTCCTCTAATATCTGCGGAAGGGTTGGACCAAGTTTACCTTCGGGGCGAGGAACGATAAGGTATTGCTTCCGCCGGCTCCTGCGATGATGCAAAACCTCACCAGAATCATGCATCTCCAGTACAGTGCCTTCAAGTGGGGCTTTAACCACTTTACGGTCGGCATTTCAATGTTTGCACCAGCGTCGTTCATAAACTTGGACTCTAGGGTGTCGATTTCGATGGTGCCACAAACAAGAAAGCCGTCTTCAAGATCGAAGGTGTTGGGAAGGACTGGGCCTCCAATGTGGATAACGAGCACGAGAATTATGACTATCTCAGTACGCTGTTTCACTCTGTTTCCGCCTAGCAATCGTTAAGCATAACTCGCCCAGTGGGTGCTGATATCGACCATCGCCACCCGGAAGTACGCTCTGATCTCTTCAATTGGGGAACGTGGGTCCTTTCGACCCTCGGTCATAGCGCCGCCGGATTTCGCTTCGACGCTATCAAGCATATGGATAGGAATTTCATTGCCGCGTTTATCAAGCACGTTCGCCAGGAAACTGGGCAGCCAAGTTTGTTTGCTGTTGGAGAGTTTTGGAAGGATTCCGTCGAGGATATCTCTCGATACCTTGATGGACTTGGCACACAGGTGAGATCAGCCCGAGGCAGTGTCTTGATGTAGTGTTCATAACCTGGCCACAGTTCAGCGTCTTCGACGTACCGTTGCACTACAACTTTAAGCAGGCCGCCGATGCTGGTAGAAACTTCGACATCAGAAGCGTTTGGGATGGTACGGTTGTTCAAGCGCGACCTACCGACGCAGTGTATGTGTAAATTCTCCTTCCAGAGTCTGAGTACTTACCCCACCATAGTACACTCGTTGACAACCACGAGTGAGTCTCTCTGTCGCGTACGAGATTACACTGATCGACGAAACACATTCGTTGAACCCGCAGTACTGTACGTTAACATAATATCCGCATCCCATAAACTGTGGCTGATGTGTGGATGCAGCAAGTCGGTCAGCAGCTCGAAAGTTGGGTTTCCCCGACCTTCAAGCCCCTCGCGTATGCTATGATCCTCCTGCGTGGTCAAGGATACCCGTGTGTCTTTTGGGGAGATCTGTACGGATGCGGAGGTGACAACCCACAACAAGCTGTATCATCCCTTTCGACGATGATCAAGGCAAGAAATCTATTTTCGTATGGGGAAACGAGAGATCATTGGGACCACTCCAATTGCGTGGGCTGGGTGAGGATCGGGGACGATGCTCACGATGGGTGCGCTGTTGTGCTATCAAATGGAGACCATGGGTATGTCCTTTCGCTACCTCACCCAAAATCCTTACCCATTAACATCGTTCAGGTGGAAACACATGAAGGTCGGGAGGGAACATGCTGGTGAAGAATGGACCGATATCTTAGGCTGGCACCAAGGTGTCGCCAAGATTGCTGAGGACGGATGGGGAGATTTCTCGTGCTCTGCTGAAAGTGTCAGCATCTGGGTTAAGGTGGGCGCCAGGGGAAGAGATGGATTTTAGCTTCCTATTCAAGTAGAGCTCGCTGTGAGATACGTATGATTGTACAGTACATTAACACCATCGGTGTTTACAATTCGTGATCGAGTTCATCCCAACAAGCCCATGACCAGCGTTCAGAACTTTCCCGCCCTTTCAGATCTCCCACTCCCATGTCGAGTGCACAGACGGTGAGTGCCTAGCTTTCAGGGTCAGTCTTGTGAGTAACCTTAAACTCACCCGTTTGTGTACCAGCCCAAATTTGTCTGGGAGTCTGGCACTTGGGGTTCTGTCCCCCGTTGGCTCTCACCTCCAGATATCAGCGTGATCGAAAGGCTCTCCGAGAGCCATCTCCAGCTCCCTGCTGAGTGTCACCTCGTTGTGAACTTTTTCTCAGAAGGGGCCTTCAACAAACTATACGCGATCGCCGTTTCCGATGATGGAGGAAACCTTGAATCAACCCAGTACATATTCCGTGCCACATCGCCCGTGGAACCGTTCTACAAGACCGCGAGCGAGGTGGCGACGCTTTCCTACATACGGGAACGCACATCCATCCCGGTACCACGGGTCATCGCGCATAACTCTACTGAAGAAAACGAGCTCGGTTGCGAGTGGATACTTATGGAGAGGGTGCCTGGAGTCGCTTTGGCAAACGTCTGGAGTGACATCGACCTGGAGACGAAGAGTAGAGAGACCAAGTTGATTGCGGAGTTTGCGCGGCAGCTCCGGGATACCCAACGACGCTTCGCTGCGATTGGAAACCTCTACTTCCGTGAGGATATCAATGCCTCGGGCCCTACGGTTCGCGTGGTACCGACGGAGGACGAGAAATATGTTCTTGGACCTATCGTCACACCCTACATGTTTGCCGGCGGACGGAAGCTGCGAGTTTCGAGGGATCTCGGACCGTTCTCGAACGACGCGGAGTACATCGCTGCGCTCGCTGCCACGGAGATCGAAGACATGAAACTATTACTATCAGCAGACGCTCATTCCTACGCTGACTTTGACGAGGACCTCGCCGAGGATGCGGAGGATATTATAGAGGTGTTGAACGAGCTTCAAACAATTTCTACTACACTCTTCCCATCTCGTCCCCGCCATTTCACATTACACCATCACGACCTTTCCCTGGCCAATATCTTGGTCGACCCGGCGACATACGAAATTACGGGTATTGTCGATTGGGAGTGCGTCGGTACGCGGCCTCACTGGGAAGATACGTACCCTTTATTCCTGCTTGGCCCAGAGGTTGATAGGGAAGTGGAGCCGCTCGCTCCGGGAGATAAAGACGAATTCAGGGTGGAGCGCTGGGAGAACTGGGAAAGGATGACGTTACGCTCGGTGTTTGACCGGGAATTGGGCGAGATACGTCATGGACACGACGGAGAGGACGAGGTCAGGCGGGAGTTCAGGCAGCAGTTGGATTGGGTGGGGATTTCGCAGAAAAGGGTACAGAATTGGATGAAGGGGTATGCTGAGCGACAAATACGGACGCAACTGGAAACGACGTAGTTGAGCCTTGAAATTCGTTGTTGTACGAGCACGTCACCTGTGACGAGATACTGTGGGAACACAACCAGCGTAGCGGTCATCGATTCATCACCAGCCAAAACTGATTTGACCGGGTGTTTTAGTTGCCGGGTTGGTGTGCTTCGTACGGCGACTTCTGTGTCCATCGCAGGGTGGCGCACATTGAATAGACCACAAGACCTATCGGTGACGGCAGCACTACTCCCGCACCCTTTAGATCACTATTCACAACACCGTTCGGGTGTGCAGATCTCCGGAGGTGAATACAAATCCCTCATCCCATGATCAGCGTATGACTCCATCATTGGAGTAGGATCAGGGGGAGGAATGTAAGACACCTATGCTGGGAAGCCCTAGTGGAGGTTTGACGGGAGTTCAGCCTTAGCTCGCGACGCTTCCCTTGGTGCGCATTGGTGCACGGAATGTGTTGGGTATACAAAGGTTGAATGGGCCTACTGGGGTCACGGGGGCCGGGTGAGTATTATCCCTTGGAGTAAGAACATTCAATGGATTTCCCCGATGGGTATATGAGTCGCCTGCTGGGGGGAGGGATGAAGGAGGTCAACGAGTCCTTCCCGTTCCCCACTCTCCCACTCTACAACAACCTCGTACATCCAACATGGGAAAAGCCACCAAAGCTCTCAAAGAGTTCATCGACGATATACCCGATTCAAAACTCACAGGGTTCTCTACCGCGTCAGGGACGATCCACAAAACGACAGAGTTTCGGCTTGACATGCAAGGGGTACGTAACTCTACGCGGTTCGGGTCGGACCTGGATCATTGTGCTAAACCTGCCCTGGTAACTTTGATCTTGTTTTGATTCGGTTGCGATTTGGTCACCAGATGACCTCCAAAAGGGAGTTCAATCTTCAGATCCAAGCCAATAGGGAGGCACATATCACGTCCGTGAGGGGGCTTGCGCCGAAGACCGTAGCTGGCCCGGTGCTCATCGGAGAGGACAAGAACCTGACGGCGGAGGAGGTTCGCAAGAAATTCCGTGACTCAATGCTAATTTAAGGTAATGTTGGTCCGCAAACCCCTGAAATTACCTGCACCTAACCATCTTTTGTTTGGCTCGTCGCCTGGAATCCTCATCCAGTCGGCGGTGATCGGTTGGTGGAATACACGATCCGCTCCATCACACGGAATGAATCCAATAAGAGGTACACGTACAACAAGTATGAACAATTCGGTATCGAATGTATGTATAGAGCGATGCAGGAAGTGGGACGGAGGAATGTACATGTACGCAAACGAACAGTTATGTTTCAAGAGGGCTCGAAAAGTTCGTGCCATTGGCACGGAAAGAGGGAGAAGGTTCACTTATTGTTATTCGGGCCCCTCGCAAGCAGCTCGCTCAACTTCCCGACGGCGGGGCTGTTCCTAAACCCACTGCTTCCACCGTTAACCCCCTCTTCCTCTATATTCGATCCCAATTTGCTGTTCTCTGTGAGGTTCGGTTGGCTGGAACTCCCTCTCCCTCCAAGAATGAGCGAGAACCTCTTGGATTTGCCGGGTCCGTTAACGTTCGTCTTGGCGGTTACAGTGGTGGTCTGTATCGCCAAAGCAGGCATCGAAAACCTCTTCTTCTTCCGAATGGTGTCCTCCTTCCGCTTCACCGGTGAAGCAGGAACGCTCCACCTGACCCTCTGCGGGGGACTAAATTCGGGGTTGGTCGGTGACTCGGGCGCATCCTCGGTGGGTGGTCCTGGGTTCTCGGGGAAGAACTCGCCAGATGTCGAAATCGAGGTCGAGAGGTAACCACTTGCCCCAGCCGAGGTCAACGCGCCAATGCCGTTGCTCAAACTCACACTGGAGGCCTCGGGATTGCCCCCTTGGCCTGCAGTGAATACCGATCCAGACGGGCTGCCTTCGTTGAAGTCTTCCTGAATTTGGAGGTAGCTCCTCGGTCGAGAAGGCGGTTTGATCCGTATGCGAGGCGAGGCGTTGCGACCGAGTACCGGACCATCGAAAGATGGTTCTCTGTCCGTGTGGGAAGATTCGCGTTGTGGTCCGAGGTCGACAGCCATGAGAGCGGAAGACGCGGAGGAGGCAAGCGCATCTTCTCCTACATTCGAAATCCGTAACGATCGCCACTCTGGGAACTCTGAAAGCGAGTTCGTGGTACCACCGCCCCTGATTGATGAACTGGGGATGGAGGGGGTGCCGTCCATGATCGGAAACACGGTTTCGTAGCATTGTTCACAAGCTCGAGCCGCCTTGTGGCGGTGTCCGTTCTTCATACTTTCGGCAATGTAAAAGATCTAGCCACGAAAATCAATAGATCCAGTGAGATGGATAAGGCCTAGGTGGGGTATCTGGTCATACCTTTCCGGAGCAATTCCCACACACACATCTCCCGCATAGCCTGCAATGGTGACGCCGGCGCCGCCACCCGAATGGTCGTCCGCACCGCATGCAGTTGTCCGTTTTGCCATCGGGTATCCAGATGGCTGGCACGAAATGTTCCACCTTTCCGCGCGGGGGGTTCTTGTCGTCATCCTCGGGTAAATGCGGTAGTGCTTGCAAAGTTTGGCGGAGATGATTCGTAGAGGCGGAGGAAGTCAAGGTCGAGTTGGGGTTCATGGCAGTAAGGGTGGCCATCAGGGAGGCCCTGGCGGATCGGATCCCCTCAACCCATGCAGTACGCTCCTCATCACTCGCTGTGGCAGCTGATTAATCTTGGCCCTTGAAATAGTAATGTGACCGGCACTCACACGCATACAAGGCGAAGGAAGAATGAGGACTGAGAATTTCCAACCGGTGATCCTGATTCGTCTCCAATGCGGGGGAGACGACAACGTCGATGTCGACCAATTCAACATGTCCTTTATATATCCACTTCTCCTCGGCGCCACTACTGGGATACCTTGCCTTGCTCCTTGAGGGCAGTTGAGATTTACTGCTAGGCAACATGGAAGAAGACCTATTATTCGTGAACCTGGGTAGGTCCGCATCACTCTTGCTTCGGTTCCGGATCATTGGAGGGCGAGCAGGGGGACTGGAACTGCGGCCGAATTTCTCCGCGATGAGCTCACCGCTGCTAACTTTGTCTGCATTCGATAGCCAGAGGAGACAATCCGAAAAGAGGAAGAACTCCCTTTCTTTAGGTGATGAACCTTCGACCTGTAGGAGCGGGCCGCGCTTGAGCAGGCTGCGACCAGGAGAGACGAGTTGGAATGGGAGGTTTGGCGTGCTGCGTTGTATGGCAAGGAGTGAAAGAGTTTGCGCGTGGGTGTGGAGGGAGGTATTCAGAGACAACGTGACTGGCAACAGATCAGAAGTTATTATCTGTATCGATAAAGGGAACGTACTTTTGGAGACCAGGGTATGGACGGTAACGAGAGGGGCATGCTCTGGGTCATCAATCGACATGCAGCTGATCAAGTCCTTTAACAATAACAGGTATCGGGGACACCGCTGTATGATCGAAAGAAGCCAATCTCTAAGCTTGAGATTACCGCATCGAGGATCCGCCTCCTGCCTTGCGATAAAAGCCGCGAAATCGGGCTTGGTCGCTATCAGCTCCATGTACGAAGACAGGGAGGTGTCAAAGGAAGTCACGAAGGGGCTGTAGAGAGAGAGGTATGGGAAATGAGAGAGCAAAATTGATGATAGAGGCGGAGAGCGTCCATCTTCTGCTGGGGTCTGCAAATGAGTGGAAAGGGAGGAAAGGAAAGAACGGTGCAGGTTCCAGATGTCGATGAAGTTGACAAAAATGGACGTTAATTGTGCACGGTCTAGGAGCGGGTTGGGCGTTTCGAGTGACTCGATGATGGGGGTAAGGAAATGCTGGAGAGTACGGGTCAGTTCGGGGTTGGAGGAGCCAAAAGTGTGTGACGCACGGAGTAGATGAGCTCGAGACCCCCAAAATAAGATCGTTCAGTTTCATAAAATTCGTTGATGGTTCGCCGTCGCTTCTCATCGTTGCGGTCGTTGCGTGGGCGCCGTCGCGCGCGACTCCTGGTCGGCGAGTCGAAAGCGGAGGGGGGTGAACGCCGGGGCGGCGATTTGGACAAGGTAGGTAGTTGAGAGGTACCAGCCCTCTCTTCGGGGAGAGACTCAAACGACTCCATGCTTACAACAGAATACCTATGTATCGTGGAGGAATGTGCAGCAGGTAGGGAGATGCGGCGGAAGGGGAGGTGGGGAGGCCGAGGGTGGGCGATCAGGGGTGCGCCAGAATCTAGGGCCGGGAAACCTACGGACGAAGGGACGACTATACAAAGTTGTTTTGGGTTCTTGTGAGTCTTCATGAACGCAAAAGACAAGGGGTTATACTGACTGAGAGAGGACGCTGCCATTTTTTGGCGTTCTTAGCAGGCCAGGCGCCCCTCCACGGGAGTGGGGATCGGATACATTAGGACCGCGGGGAGTTTCTCCCACGCTTGGTCATCCTACCTTTGATGTTCATTCCGAGGAAAGTCGCAAGGCCAAATGACGTGACTAGAAGGCTTGCTGCCACCGGTCCCGAATTCCTCCAGCAGTCCAATATTCTGCAGGAAGATCTCAAGGGTAAGGGAAAACCCACCGATGCGCTGTCCGCTGCCAGCGAAGAGCTCGCCGCGCTTGTGCACCTTGCCCTATCCAAGCACAGCGTTTGGGTTAATCCCGACTTGACCTCTTCCAACGATGGCTGTACGTACGAAACGCAGACCGTCCTACAAACACCTTCGGGACTGACCTCAGTTTCCTAGACATACCCCTGGTTCGCCTCGTCCGTGAATCCGAGGGTTTCACAGACATGAAGACGATACCTCCTGAGGCGGATATCGTCCGGGCTGTTCAACAGCATCTGCCAGGTGTCCTCGAGGCCCGGATCCTCGTCTCATCCCCGCAAAAGTCCGTCTGTTGTGCCTCCGGCTCTCGTTCCGATACATCTGGCGGGTATGAAATTCGCCGGAAAGACTGGAAATCCATTCGCTCTGTCACGGCGCCGCTCAAAAAACGGGATTGGGATGCTAAGGCTGTGTATCTGGTCCGTGTTGGACTTTATTTCACGTCATCATTCCCATCGATAAATCCGCACATTAAACGAGGCACTAACGGCGTTTCGGTGTCCCAGGAAAAGCTGCCAACACGCATCAGATCGGTTCCAGCAGTCTATCGTTTCGTCTTGTCGTTGCTCAATGGTCGAAAAGACTGCCCCTTCGACGCGATCCAAGATGTCACGCTTGCTCCACCTTTAGATGGCGAAACCGAGTCCAAACGTGCGTTCAAGGGTTTCGCGTTTGTGACTTTATCCTCGACGGACCTTGTGAAACAACTTTTGGAGGATTGGTCATGGTCACCTGGGGATCAATCTACACCTGCCTCTGGTAGGATCCCAGCGTCGGTTTCCGCTGACGTTACAGACGCACGCAAGTACGGAGTACGGGTGATCACCAAGGCTCGGTGGGAGGAGCTACGTGATGAGTATCTTGCATATCGTGCGCAATTGTTGAATTCTTTTCACGAGGAGGACCGGGGGTTCGGAGCAAGTGTTCAACAGAAATCTGGAATGGCAGAGCCTGGTGGCCCGTCCCATTTCGCACTTCCGCAGGATTACCCGCGCGGCTGCCTTGTGTTCACGAAGAACATCCACACCGAGACAAACAAGACCACCTTACGGACATTGTTCTCCTCCGCAGTTGGTTTTCCCCGAGAAGTTCTCGACTATGTCGATTTCAACAAAGGGATGGACTCCGTGAGTTCGAAGTGCGATTCTGGAACTCTTGCTGACTCATGGGCACGTTGTCGAAGTGTTTCCTACGTATCAGAAGCCACAAAGAAGCGTCCACTCTCGTCGAGCATTTCAACACCCATTTGCTCTCGCAATCGAGTGGCTTAGACGCAGACGGCGTCATTCCCTCAGGGTCAACGAAGTTCATAGTAATGGAGTTGGTGGGGGGCAAAAAGGAAGAACTGTATTGGGAGAAGGTTCCCGAGAAAGTCCGCCAGCAAGCCGTTCAAAATGCGCTCAGGTGTTCCGGTGATGCAGGTGCCCCAACGGAACCGTTCTCTCCGCCAAGTAAACGGAGAAGAAAAGATTGACGCCCACCGCAACGACGCCACCATCAAACCTTCCCGCACCCCCTATTATCCGCAATTCAGTCTACTGTTCTGGATGACCATCGCGTCTGTTTTTGACGTTATTGGTGGGGCTTTCACTCTATATCACTGCGTGGTAGACACGAGGGACCCAAGGATTCCTGTCCAGTGTAATGTAATGACGGCGTAAAGGAAAACATGCAACGTTCGCAAAGTGAGAAAAAAAAAAGGGAAAATTACGAGGGGTAACGAAAATCAAGGAGATTAAGACCAGAGCCTGGTCCCCGAAGGATCCAGTCCTTTTGCCATTCGCAGCATGACGATGGTGGCGGTTAAACTCGAGAACTGGGGCATCGGATCAGCAGGGGTAGAGAGAGGGGGAGGAGGTGCTTGACTTACCCCATTGCCTATAAACACGTCGGCCCGTTGACCGACCACCATATCGATACTTTGTGCCACGAACTTCTGCTCCCAAGTGACTTTCAACTCTCTGCTGCTCGAAATCTGCTTCCACTTTCCCGACTTGTGCAACGCCTCCTTCAGTTCGCTCAGCCACGGGTCTTTTCCATTGGTCATGATGTAGATGTTGCTAAGATCCTTTCCAGCTCTAGTGCGTTTTATATCGACGACCTTCTGGACGATCTCTTCTATAGACGGGTAGCAGCTCTTGGAGTAAGCATCGTAGATTTCTTGTGTGACGCCACCATCCTTCGGTCGCGGTGGCGAGTCAAAATGATCGAGCATCTCGGGAAGCTGATTGAACCCGGTCCAAGTCGATCCCCATTCTGCAAGCCCACGGCAGTGTTGTTCAAAGTCACCTCTACGAATATGAAGCACGAGAAGGCCAGGGATGACCGGGTACGGGTCCTTTGGGGTATCAATTGTGAGTCCGTTCGGGGCGTAGAGCTTCCGGTTTCGGTTAAATCCATCGATGATGAGCGAGGACCACCTGAACTCGGTGACCATGGGCGATTCAAAGAGAAGTGGGACGATATCGAGGAGGCGCTTGGAACCGAAGATCCTGGAAGTGTGTTCCGAGTTAGTTTACGCGAATGACGGTCATCAGTCTGGAGGGCTTTTCAATCACCAGATGTCGAAAATCTTGTCCTCGGTGGTAACGCAGTTTTCTGGCGTTTCTTCCATATGCTTTACCCAAGCGTTCATGACGGCCTTCGCGCTGTAATTCTCCGGAAGTGTCGCTCGCACGGCGTCCTTATCCAGTCGCTTGGGATTTGGACAAACTATGTCAAACCACTCTTTCATAACGGATCTCGGAGTGTCGTCGCCAGGCGCGAAAGGACCTCCGGCCATGGGTCCTGAAATAACACGTGAATTGAAAGAAAAGAGCGAGGTGTGTTGTATAGCGCACCTGCTATTTGTACAGTCATCGGGATCGTGGAAGGGATGAGGTTTCCATTGAATCGTGTGTAAATCGGACCTTCACGATTCCACGTGTAGTTATCGAACACGAAACTGCCAACGAGGTTTTGAGTCGGATTTCTCGGAAGGAGGAAAAGAAGCAAACTGACGCTCTTCGTGAATGGTACGCGAGTAGGGCATTGACGAAGTGTTCTTGCAAGGCGTTACCCCAACCGGAGGCTATTTAAAACGCGTAGACGTAAAAAAAAGGGCCACCAAGGGAATGAAGAATCCGAGTGCCATGAGACATACCACGAACGTGTTCCGAGATCCAGATGTATTTGCCATTCTTACCCCCCGGATATGGCAGATCGAGATTGTGTTGGGGGAGGGCAAGCTCGCGCAGGCGGTAGTCGGGGTATAATGGTGGTAGACGTCGCTGCCATGGCATATTTGTAGGGAGCCATCCGCCGCTTTGAAACTCTAACAGGGAGTAGAGACCGAGGAAGGCCAGGCTGACCAGGCTGAAGGTCAAGAGCCTGAAGACACGTCGGGGGAGTCGTGCGTCACGTAATGTAGTTCCTCTCGTGTCCATATCGTAAGGGGGAAGGATGCTAAAGGTCTGTTTGCCTCTCCGAGGCCGCTCGCGGAACATTCTGGCGTGGGCGCGGGTTGCGTGAGAGATGGCGGAGGGAAAGCTGGTTGGGTGTGTTTGTGTCTTGCCCCCTGATCGGGCAGCTTGCCGGTGTCTTGGTTTTGCTCAGGGAACGCTTTCTGATCGTGAATGGCTAGCGTTGTGCGAGTAAGTCCGCTAGACCATTCGCATAACCTTACACAGCGTACCTGGACCTTGGCGGTGAATTCCACATGAGGGGGGTGTCCGGCGTTTGGCGCTCGGTTGGGGTTGACAGCAGGTGATCTTGGCTTGTGAAGCCACCGCCCACGTCGACAGGGAAGGAGGCCGAACGAACTGCGCCAATGGTTACAGCGAGCCCCAATCACAGAGACCTCCGTGCACTTCTCGTTGAAAGATGAAACGTTGGAAAAAGAAGGAAAAAAGCTAAAACCAAACAATACATCGCCCCGCCTAGTGGCGTGGCGGTAGCCCCGGTTAAGATTGTGGGAAATACCTTCCTAAAAAGCACCACCTCTGCGAGGGTTCAGTTGCTCACCAACGTTTTCGTTTCTCGCCATCTGCCTCCACTCGTTGTGCTCCTCCTCCTTCCTCCCCTCCCCCTCTTGTTTTGTTTATGTGGCGGCCTGTTTCCATCATCTAACCCTGCTCCATGGATCATAACGGCCGTAGACCCCCTCGCTCGGCGAGACCCAACCAGCAACAACCACAAGG
>Ga0307515_10006497_pt1 | contig 23383 bp, 18 predicted proteins | sample 17_EM_MG_FD_194513 | JGI IMG/M metagenome (GOLD analysis project Ga0307515, IMG submission 194513) | Populus trichocarpa ectomycorrhiza microbial communities from riparian zone in the Pacific Northwest, United States - 17_EM | ecosystem: Host-associated > Plants > Roots > Unclassified | place... | reverse complement strand
GTTAGGGGTTAGGGAGCTTAACAGACTTTAATTACTTTATTATTATATCCGTACTCCCTAGTATATTATATTTAGTAGAGTAAATAGGTTAGCTAGGGCTTTAAAAAGGGGAAGCTAGGCTATTTTATAGGGCTGTAAGGCTTTCTAGGATCTCTTATAGGGTCTCTTATATATTCCTTACCTTAAAATAATTAGCTTTTTAGCTAGCTATAAGGGCGCAAATCTACTCGCGTACGTCTATAACGTTATTATTATCTTTAATTTCTAATCCTAATTAGATCTTAGGTTTCTCTTAGGTAGAGGTAGCTCTCTTAAATAAGCTAGCTTTAGGTACCATTATTAGCTTCCTAGGGTCTATTAGTATTATACGCTTTAGTTTTAATTTTAAGGGTATAGGTTTAGTCCTATCTGGCTTATAAAGTGGGATATTATTAAGGCCTTTCTAGGCAGTATAGAGTTGTTTTAGTGTCTAAGTATAGCGCGTTAACGCGTTATTACAGACGAAGTTTCTTTTAGGGTGGGATATTATTAAGGGCTTCCCAGGTAATATAGGGTAAGCTTAGTATAATGTTATGGCTTATATAAATGCCTCTAAACCGAAGCTTATAGAATGCTATATTACAAAGATACTAACGTGTTCCACCACCGAGCGCATCACACCACCGGGCGCATCACTTCAAGGAACACCAAAAAGCCTAAATTTCAATCTTAAATATCTCAACCACTACTTAATAATATTTTCTAAAAATTTAAATATAAGCTCTAATATGCCTATTTTAGTGCCTATTACAATATAAAAGTATATAGTCTAGTGGTTGTTGAGATATTTCGAAATATCTCTATTTTTAGCCTCTAAACTCTATATTATAATAACTATTAAGTTATATACTCTAATATTATAATATGCACTATAATATGTATATAAAAGCTTATATTTAAATTTTTAGAAAATATTATTAAGTAGTGGTTGAGATATTTAAGATTGAAATTTAGGCTTTTTGGTGTTCCTTGAAGTGATGCGCTCGGTGGTGGAACACGTTAAGCTAAAAAGAAGGAAAAGGGGTTACTAGGACCAATGTAAACAAATATATAGGGTAAGCCGCTAAGGCGCTAGCTTTGGGCGGGCCAATCGCAGGTCGGCAGAATATAGCAGAATTTGGCAGGTAATGTGCAATAGCGCCGTTACAGAAACTATCCGCGGATGGGTTTAAAGATATAAGCTTTAACTTTCTAGTTGCTTTTCTTAATGTTAACTATACTATCCTAAAGTTTAAGAGCGTTAGCGAAATTGACGATAAGAAGTAAGAAGAGGACTTTTAGGGTGGCTAATGTATATTTGGTTCTCGTTTTAATATCGCTAGGATTCTAATTAAACTTCTTACGTTAGCACGACTAGGAATAATAGATTCTATATAAAATATTAACTATATATATAGTGTCTCTATAGGCGTGCCTATCCTTAGTAGAACTCCTATTTTGACTATTTATGGATTTTTAGCTCCGCTTTTACTATCTTTAGTATTTAAACCCTAACTATAGTTTTAATTAGTACTATACTAGGTATATACTAAGGGGCCACTAGTTAGGCGTTTATAGCAATATTAGCCTATAATAGCTTTATTATATATACTATTAGTATTTTCTATAATTTTATAACATTCTTAATACGTCTAAGTTTGTCCTCTACTATATTTTAGTTTCTATTATACTTTATCTAAAGCTCTTAGGCAATTTTGCTTGCTTAATATACTATATATACTACTTCTATATATAGTTATTTGTCTTCTCCCTTCCTTAAATCTTTTTTAATATCTTTTAAGCGGTTTACTAACTTCTACTATTTCTAGTTGTTGTAGTATCGCGTTTTTCTATATAATATTTACCCTTTAAGCCTACTACGATCCTTTATATCGCGTAGGCTTTCCGGCGATACTATATATATTAGTTCTAGAGTAGAATATACTATAGACTTAATTAAGAGTAGTTATTTCTTTATTAAATAATTAATAGATATATTCTGCTATTATAGCGGCTTCTAAAAAGTATTTTTAAAAGGATATTATATTATAAATATCTATATAATTAATTAATTAAACGCCTTTATAAATAACTCTATATAGGCTTTATAATTTCCTATATAATTTCCTATATAATGATTTTTATAAACTTTATAATTAATTGCTAGTATAAACGTATACGTTTATACGCCTATATATCTACATAAGGCTCTATATAAAGCTTACCCCCTTCTATAAAGCAAATCTATACCTATTAGTGGTCCTTAGGTATTATTTAAAGCTAGCTTATTAATTTAGGTACTCTAGCTGCGGTAAGAAAAGGGCGGCGGTAGTTATAGAAGGGGTGTAGCTACTATAACTTGGGGGCGTTAGGCGCGATAATAAGACAACGAATTAGAATTAGGCAAATCGGGCAACGTAGTCTTCTTTGCCAGGTTTAATTTGGTAATTCTAGCCATTAGGAATAGCTTAGGGAGCTATAGAAGCTGAGATAATTTGGCTTAAAGTAGGTATATATAGGCCCAAATACCCCGCGCGGGACTAACAAAAATCCGAACCGTGTACCAGACCCTCTTCGGGGAAGAAAAAAGAGGCCGAAATTGGCACGTGCACAATATCAAAATTTATGCCTATGGTAGAGGTGTCAAGTAATGTAGGCGAGACTTCCGAGACTTAATATAAGGTGTGAAGAGTTATAGAAGTCGAAAAGGTAGCTCGAAAGAGTTGTAGAGGTCAAAAAGGTGGATTTGTTCACAAGTAAACACTGATTTTTTGGTGGTTGCGCAGGTGCCAATTTCAGCCTCTTTTTTCTTCCCCGTAGAGCAGACCTTCTAACGAAGGTCTTGCCAAAAGCGGTTAGCGTCTTGGCAAGGGAGGCCTTGGCAAGAAGGTCTGGGAACGAGACAAATTTATAGGCGTTGTGGATATTATTATTAATACATAGAAATCTAGGTGCAAGTGACTCGCTTGGGGGGGGGGGGGGGTGACTCGCTTCCTGGGGTGCGACGTTATAGCTTCTTATTGTGATTAAATCTCTGCGCGCATACGCCTTGCTTGCAGGAACACCTGGATCGAATTAAGTCATGATAGAGTCGAATTATATATCGAATTTGAGCTTTATTACCGTGATATTAGGTTATAATTGATTAAGTCTACAGCTTTATTTGCCAACACTTAATTGAATCTAGTTGGCTCTGTAAAAGGGGCACCTTTCGTTGCGGCGCGTGGGATAATCAAATTCTACTACGGAGCATATCAGTTTTTTTAGAGTAAGACGTTCGGAGTCACGCAGCGTGGATGGCGCGGCGTGGTGCTGGCACCTTTTCATTTTATTTAGAGAGGCGGCTTCTTCAGGAGACTCATCGAGGTGATAAGTAGATTCATTTTTTGTAGGCTAGCAGCCTTGTATGATATCCTAGCTGGAAGAGAGTAGTTGTCAGCGCTTGGCACGAGATAGTAGACTTCCCAATTAAATAAACCTTCGACTCACATAAATTTCATCACCAGTTCCACCACCAAAACCTGTTATGATGTAATGTAAGACGCTGCATTCTCAAAGTTGGTGATTCAAGCCAGGGGTAGCTAGATGTTGTATAGTATGAGACAGATAATAGATTGATGAATCCGCGGATCCCAGGTAGAAAAACAGTGGATTTCCGCACGTCCACACCAACCGTATAGATCAAACAATACCATATAAATGCCTAGAAACAAGGGTACAAGACTCTCTATAGCCTTCTCCCCATCCGTTACATCCCTGCTACTCCATTACGGCCTTAATCCACATCATCAGGACTCGTCTCGTTCTCCACCGCCTTCAGCGTCCCGACCTCCTGCTTCTTCTCCTTCTCCTTCGCAGGGTAAAACTGCAGCCACCCGTCCTTCCTCAGCATACCCGTGCGATCATACAACGTCTGTGCCCGCAGATACGGATCTACCTCCCAGTAATTCCGCTTCAGCTCCTCCGCAATGGTGTTGCGCGCCTCCCGAGCCTCCTCCATCGCCTTCCCACCCTCCTTCTCCTTCAGTTCCTCAGCGCCATGGATCCAGTCGAGCACGGTCCCCTCGTACTTGCGCACCAGCTCGCTGCGCGACGCGAGCAGACGGTCACGAGTGGTGCTGTCAGCTTGAGCGGCGTTCTCGGACGGGCTCGGCTCGACGTAGCTGTAGGCCCAGTTTCCGTCGCCACCGAGCTCGGCCGGGATCTGCATGCGCGGGATGAAGGATTCGAGCTCCTCGGTTGATTTCGTAAAGTGCACTTTGCCGGCGACAACGGGGTCGAGCCAGCCACGGATGATGGACCAGATACCTGTGAAGGGGTTTAGTGAAAGACTAATTTGGGACTTTTGGGGAAGTATAATGAAGGGATGGCGATGGCAGCAGCTGACCTTGAAATAGCCAGGGGGCCTTGTGGACGAGGACGGCTCCGAGGGATTCGGGGTAGTTTGCTTCAAAGCATTTAATCATGAACTTTACCGGGGTGTAGTCCTAGCATCTGATTAGATTTGGACGAGATCTGAACTAATTAGCTTGAGAGACTTACCATGTTCGCCATAGAAAATCCTGTCATGTCAAAAACAATGGTCTAATCAAGTTAGCGGAAAATTCCCCCATCTTACCATCCTTCTAATTTTTCAAGAAGCAAGGTTTGCACACTTAAGCAACTCACAGCGGTATCAACGGGCGGCCTCAGCAGCATCCTGGCTGTTTCAATCGTGTAAACAGTAAATCGCTCTAAGCTCTGCTCACTCTGCTCCCCTTGTCTATGTAACCTAACTCTCACAATGCACATAGGCCTTCCCTCCTTATCCACGCCGTGCAGATAGCTCTTTCCCAGCCGAATTTGCGTCATAAAATCTTCGCCCTCCTTTTTCGTCTTAGCGTCGCCGCTTTTGCTATCTTCAAGCATGCCCGCTTCACCGCGTCGGATGATGTCGTCGTCAACGTGCATCTCCTCAGCGCGCCAGTGCATTGTCGATATTAACATGACCAGCGCCTTATCCACATCCCACTTCCGGGCTCGCAGGAAACGCAGGAGAAGGGCATCCGGGTGGTCGTGTTTCGCCATACTCCAGAACGTTTTGCGCAATTCCTCCGGTGTTGAATTCGCCACCGCAGCCTTGAAGTCCTTCGCCTGACCGTACTTGTCATCCTCATCCGCTATAGATAAACTACTCAAGTCTGAAGGTGTTCCAGCCCCGGAAGAGGGGGCAGATTCCGACTCGGTGTCTTTCTCGTAATTGCGCCTCTTGAACATGTGTAACCGACTTCTACGCTTCTTGTTCCCAGCATCTGCCAGCTCGGTAGTAGCTGCGCGTGGGCTCGTGGCACCGTTGGGCTCGGCGGGGCTAGCTTCATAGACGCCAAAAACCTTGAGCGTAACTTGCCAGAGCTCGCGCAATTTGATCTCTTGCTCCAGTGTTAGGGTGCCGGGTCGGCCCGGGGGCGTCTGGGGAGCCATGCCCAGATGCGAGAAGTTGACGTCTGACGCCTCAGGCGCTTCAGCAGGGTGTTTCTCGAGGTGGTTGTTCGCTAGTGTTTTTTCGCGGCGGGGAAAGAGCAATGCGCCGCTTATTGTAATTCCAACTAGTATGGCAACTGCCACGGGACTTGAGCCACTTTGCTTGGAGAGCCGAGGCGCGCTGTCGAATGTGATATGGTGTCTTTGAGGACCGTAGGAAGTTGAGCGTAAGGCGGAAGCGAGATGGAGATGAGCCTGCTTTCGATTATGCGCTACAGAAGAGTAGGAAGTGTATATATGTGCGGATGTAATTATTTTTCTCGAGGCACGGAGGCACATAAAAGATGAATAGGACCTTAAGGGAGACAGGAAGTTAGATAGTTGTTTCTACTTATGGCATCAGAAAGGCTAGGGGAGGTCATACCAAAGTGTGCAGCGGTTGCGCGGTAGGGCTGAAGAGGCCGGCAGTGCGCGGAGGGGCGGAGTAAGGTCGTGCAAGCAATGGCGCGGATGCCGAGTTGAACGGAGCGTTTACGGAAGGTAGAAGCAACGTTAGCAACACATTATAGGTAATTTTTTGTTGGTATAGGAGGGTATCTTCAGCCTTGCAGCCCAACACACAACATCCGACTGAGGGTTTGCAGGCGTAGTGGGCTGTACGGCGTCATTGTGCTTTTGTGGAAATATGCAACTGTTTGTATTGTTTGTCTAATTGCGCATAATGAAAACAACATTTCACTATCTGATAGACACTATACGAGACGCCAAAAACATCCGCAGCCCTCTCTTGAATGCGCTACTTGCTACAGTTTCACCATAAAGCCCAGGAATTGAATTTTCGAGTTGTAACGCAAAGCAAACGCGTTAATTACCCGTCTGCTCCCGCCTATAGGAGAGTGATTCGCCAAATGAAAGCATTCTACAGGTAACACCGTTCCGCACTCACTACGCCAACATTACCTTCCTGCATATCCAAAATGGCATCCACAACCCCCCAAACCGCGCCCTCATCGACTAGGCGCTCCAATTCTGCGTCCCGCAGCCGCAATCCACCCTCGCGCCCTACCACGCCGCTCCGCCCCTCATCCCGCTCATCCCTTCGCGAATCATCACAACGCGCTGCAGGGCCGTACACGACCTCTACGCCGCTCGAATCGCTCGAGCCAGCTTTCGCAGAGTTGTCGGATTCTATGGCAGATCTGGAGGCCAACTTCATGCACTTACAGCTCATGCATGAGAGTTTAGCGCGGTTCAGCGAGAGCTTTGCTGGGTTCTTGTATGGCATGAATATGAACGCTTTTTGCGTTGATTTTCCGGAGGTGAGGCCAATCCCATCTTCATGACCAATAGTGCTTCCTGGTGCCGTAATATAGGGGTTTGCCACGGAAAGAGCGGGGATATAATAGGGAGGAGGAAGATACCGGTGGGATATGCTCACTTGCGGCAGCCGGGACGAATTGGAACGAGACAGCAAAGAATTGTATGCTGACTACTTCACCACACAGGCGCCAGTCCCGGAATCCTTCAAACGGGCCCAGCAACAGGCCTCGCTGAACGAATCGTTCGGTCCGAGTCGCTCACAAGGCCCACACGACAACGACCCCGAGGCGACATTCTTGTAAGATTCCCATCTACTCTACGCTAGCACACTCCACCCTATCAATCCATAAGGATGGCTCTTGAGGAGTAAGTGTGATATTAACTGGATGCAATAGAACAACCGACACATCCTTTGTTGAAAACCCGCCCTCTTCAAAAACCGTATCCAAATTCTCCACCCCAGCACCTCCCTCGCGAATAGGTCGGAAGGGTATACCTGTGCGTGGAGGACGCGGGACACGCGGAAGCGGATTGGCGCGGGCGACGGGTAGGGGAAGAGGAAGAGGGGCGGTGCAATGAGGCAACTTACACACCTCTCCACTAAGGCTTTTCCCAACGCGTTTGTTCTGATAGGCTCGCGTTATGCGAAATACAAGTCCTAATTCGGAAACTTCGCATTCCGCTTCGGGGTTGTTCGCAAACACACGCGTCCAGCCTCGCATTATCCGAATCTTACTTCCGGGATGGTGTTAGCTGGTGGCCACGCGTAGGGAAAGGAACGAATAGAGTGAGGTGAGTAGTATCAGGGCTGAATCCGGATTCTCTACCCCCACGGAGATTACTCCGCTATGTTGCTTTTATACCTCCAGAGGCCTGGGCCGCATCATCAAGGTGTATATACCGTACTCTCAAATGCAAAAAAACTCAGGGTTCAAGTTCCCAACTCAGAATAAATTTCCCTCCGCTCATTACCACTGTCTCTCCCCCGCTCGTCCCTACGTCGAACCCCGTTATTCATCACGACATTAACCATCCCCCCTCATCCATCCGATAACAATGATCGAGCTATTGCCCGAGAGCGAAGTGCAGCAGTGCCAACGCGAGTAAATCGCTGCAGTGGTATCATAATGCGTTTAAAAAAAAACCAGAGATCAAAACCATCACCACCCCCTCCCTCCCGATGCCGTCATCGTAACCAACGTCGCTAGACCAACTTAAAGCTCCCAAGCGCAGTTGAGCGAGCGAGCGAGCGAACAATCCCAACCCAATTTCTTACTCGGTCCGTCCTAAAGCCGTCAAAGCCAGGTCAGCAGACGGTTTATGGCGATACATGACGTCTATTATGCCAGCGCACCAGCGCTATGTTTGGCGAACGAACTCGTGCTCTCTTTTCGCACGGCCCAGCCTTTGATGGCGACGAGCACGGTTGTCCAGGCCATGATGAGGGTGGTGAAGCCGATGGTCACCGTGAAGGTGAACATGGCGTCTAGTTCATAGGACTCCAGCGCGGCAATGGTGTCCTTGTTCTGTGCAGCAAGTCAGCAAACGGCATCGAATGCGCGCATTGGCCTTGCGACCAAGCATGGGTATGGAACTTACGCTCTCCACGAATGTTATGCCGCCAGCGATGAGGCAGAATGCAGAGATGATCTCAGAAGGAGGCCTCGAGGGGAGGAATGAAGTTGGAGGAGAAATGTATAAGAGAACGTAGGTCACTGCACGAGCGAGAGCGAATCCCACGAACATGGTACCCCACTGCTTATGGATCATGGTGGAGAGCATCGAATCTTGATGATGCCCACTCATCATGGTGCCCAGAAGCAAGATGACGAGTCCCGGGAGAGGGTTCATCGAAAAGCGATAAGTCTTTGGAGGCTCCCACGACTCGTCGGCATAATGTGAAGCGGCGCGAGAGGATGAGATGGAAATATTGAGAAGGTCTCTCATCCATCGTGATTCGACAATCATGCCCAGCTGCGGGGGGTTAGCTGTGGTTTCAACTCGAGAAAGGCGGAACACTCACCAAACCGCCACCAAAGAACATAATAGAGATGGAGACATGTTCCAGGTCCTGTGCACTCCAAGCACTACCCCAAGCCGCTAAATGCTCCAAGAAGACGTTTGAGGCGCCATAGAGCCATATGACGAAAGACTCTGTGAATTCGGCTGTGGGTATGGCCGCACGCCGACGTCCAACAACCTCTTTCGGCGGCTTCATGTTCCATGCCCACCCAAAATCGGCAAACGCGCCCATCCAGCGACCTAGAGTAAGCAAGCCATACCAGAAGAATATTCCTCCTTTGATGTAATGCGCGAGGACGTTGAAGACACTATTTCCACGCTAAGGTTGCATTAGTTTACTTTACCCAACGACACTTCATGCGACGCAAAAACTTACACCAATGCCTCCGTACACCACAGTACCTGTTGTGATGGCTAAGAAACCCAGCATAAGAATCGATCGGTCAATCATCACATAGAGAATCCGGATCGCCTTAAGAGTTCGGCCGACGGCGAAGCGTGGAATGTTCCGGGAGAGGAATCGGTCAACGGATGTATTTCGTAAAAAGCCGCGCTTCTCAGCATCGTCGTCGAAGCCCTCATCGTCATCCTGGTGATAGGCATGTTGAGGCTCGGGGAATTGCTGGTTCTCTGACTCAACGCTCGGCGATCTGGAATGGCCGCATAAGGACGCCGAATTGCGCTCCGTGCCTTGGCCAGAGTCGTTAGACCATCTAGAAATGTTCGGAAGTTCCGCATCCTGCACGCGCTGGTACTGTGCCATGGCTGCGACAGAAACCGGCTGCGCGGCATGATCCTCCATGGAATGGGACTTCGTTCGATCCGCATAGGCCTGCACGAGGCCCATGAAGACCCATGCCGACGCTATCCATGTTATCGCCCATCCAATCTTACTATGCGAATTATTCTCGTAGAGCTCTGGGGTTTTATGGTCGTAGATAACGCCGGTTAGCAGGCCGAAGGTATTTACAACGAGGAAAGCAAATTGTGTAATCAGCGAGAAGCGAGATCGAGCAATGCTCAACATCACACCTGGATAAGAACATTAGCAAACATGCACAGGCAGTAGAGGTAGATGTTCAACACATACCGACAGGCAACACTATAGCCCACCCTATCACCATGAGCAAGATGTGCATATGCATCAAACCAGCATGTTCGGAATAGCTCCAATAGCTCATCGACCTCGTATGGGTTTCTGGATTTGTCGCTGGAGCTTCAGGCATTCCGCCCATATCCATTCCGTCATTATGGTCAGTCCCGTGAGCGACTACTAGAGGTAGTGCCTCTAGCAGGAGCGCTGCGGTGGCTAGAGTAAGGATGCGACCTCTCGGCATGTATCCTGGATCACCAGAAGCTGCGGCGGTAGAATATTAGGGCACGAGGAAAGAGTGTTTGGAAGCGGAGGCTCGCGGCGTTAGAGGGTGAGGGAGAAGTTTTGAGTAGCTGGGCAGATAGCTACTAAATTAGGCCGGCTTATGCTGATTGAAGCCGTGGGACACGAGGAATGCGTGGAAAAAATGAGAATGGTGGACCGGGGCCAAGAGGTAAGATATTATAGATATCCTCCTTGTCGGTGTCCGCTCCGCTCCCGAAGGCTCTGAGCCTTAGGAGGCAATCACGAGAGAGGGCAGTTGCATATGTCAGCATGTCAACATGTTGGATGCAACTTCTCACTCTTCTGGCGGCTGGCGATTTGTGACGTGGGTCTAGGAATTTCGGCTTAAGCCCTGTGCTAGCGCCTCCGAACTATCCGATGCCTCACGATTAAAACAGGCTCTCAAACGCCGACCTCCGCAGCGAAAACTGCTTCAGAGCCCTGAGACATAATGAAGAAGGTGAACTGGCCAAGACGACGGATTCCCCGCCTTGCACCCTCCTTCGCGATGACACGAGCATCGCGTGATTGCAGGCGCATTATCTCAAGTGAATCGGGGGTGTTTGGTGAGCGGTGCAATCAGCGTGTTGCTTGACTCTGCGCCTCAGCATCGCTGAAGATGTGGAGATCGACGCCATCAGGTCACCAACAAGCTTTGTTCTGGGCTTGGCGACCTTACCCGCGTGCGCAGGACCGCGGAGTTAAAGCCGCACAGTTTCTCTCAAAGTCCAGCGCCTTGATCACCAAACGGCCCGTCATCCTAGTCTCTTTTCGGCCTCGGTCACAAAATCCTTCCGTGCGCTTCCGGCTGGTGCAAGAAATCCCTTGGCATGGGGCGGCACCTAGGCAGAAACGATGCAAATGCTTCATCGATGTCTATCGAAAGCCATGGGAATTCCCATCAACATAGCAAACAACACGGCATGCGTCTCCGATACTCGCACTTTCCTCCGGACCCCTCGCCTTTGTTACATATTTAATCCAGTGCAGCGACATATGGTTGAGCTGCTGGCAGTGCCGATGTGCTGTCTTTGCTGGATTGGTAAGGATTATTAGGCCTCTTGGTTGAGTCATCTGCTGCACATGCATATGCAACCATTGCCCATATATGATGCACAGTAGGGAACCCACAGCGCCACATCCATTTGAAGCCATGAAATACCATGTGGATACCCGCGATCCAACACCATTTACCATTCCGAGCTCATGTCATAACTTTTCTCACTAGAGCATCCAAAATGCACTTTTGCTCCCTCTCCAGCAATGCAACTGACCCAAAGTTCCAGGACGTTGATATAACGCTAACTCCAACAATCTTTTAGCTGAAGCCGATCACCCAGGGTTCTTCGCTATAACAACCGCTTTGTTTTTTCACCCCTGCAAACGACCCGGTCAATCAACCACTCGATTAACGAGCATCACCAAATCGCACAACGTGCGGCAATCCCTTCCCGACCAATATCTTCATCAAGCTCGGGAAACTCGGACAGCGAAATTCTTGGCCGAGCTTACCGTTTTACTATACTTTCCCACCTTTTTTTATCTTCTGGCAGATGCGTAAAGAGGATTTACTCTGGTCCGGTAGGAGTACACAACACTTCGATGCGTAGGTTAGTGATACCACGACACAGGCAAGAGGCCAATCAGACCTGGAAGAGATAAGATGGAACGTGGATGAAAGTCGCGTGGAGTTTCACGAATAAATGTTGAAGTGCGGGGTGGGAGTAAAGAACGGAGTACGGTTCGCTAAAACCTGAATAGCCTGTCTGAGGGGCACACCAGTCAGAGTCAACCTCCAGCCACCTCTACACAACAGTGCACATGCCAGGCAGTCACTTTTCTATTTGCCTTTCTTCATCAGTTATGTGTGAGATTTATCTATCGATCTCACGCATACCTAAGCTTATCCAGAGAGAGAATGCTTACGGACCTCGTATCATGTGGCGCCACATACTCTAGCTATTCAACCTGTTGAGATCCATTTACTGAATCTCTTAGATATTCTTGGATTAAAAGGTGTAGAGGTCCGATTATCGCCAGATCTGCTTTGATAAGTGGAATAGAATACCATCATAAACTCAGTACCGGCTAGAAGCATAGCCTACCGACATTCCTAATTCTGCATTCCTCTCTCGTAAATTCGAGTTATAAAGCCTTTTTATTTTCGTCGCCTCTTTTTAGACCACTATCAATTACAAGACTAAAACAACCCTCCATCAAACTCAGTCCCACTTGCTTTACTCTTTGAGTACACTCTTAAGAGATATTTAAGGTGCCCGCCATAGCGTCCTAAAGAGTCTCCACCAGGCCAGGCTAAGTCAGTCATAAAACGCCCAGGGATTGAGGATCCTGATTACCAATACGGCAGTTACACAGCAATGCATAGCAGAAACATCTCTAAGGACCACTTAATAAGGGAATAGCTACTAAATTTTACCAATACTCAATTCCTCTAAAATTCTGCTAGGGTATTGGGGAAGTTTCTAGCATTCTGTGCACGAGCCACCTAAAGAGCTCAACCACTTATTATTCCATGGTGCCTGCGTCTAATAAGAAATGTGTCAAATAGTAGAACTCGTGTGTAGATTGATCTATAAAGAAAAGAGACTATATATACATAATGTAGGTGCAGGCACTAGGGGGGGGTACGTAATAGGGGGTAGGTGATCGAGTCAAGCAGGGGGTAGGTGGCTAAGTCAAGGGGTAGGTAACTGGGTCGGGTGGCAAGGTAACCTAATTCAGGTCGACAAAACGTCAGACAACACGCAAGATTTCAGAACACGCTATTTTGATTCTCGAATAAGGCCAAGTGGATTTTATCAAAATGTCGAGGTAGATCACTATTTTTATAAGACCTGAAATTAACACTACACATTTAGCAATAGGAGAATCCGGAAAGCCGTTCGGAAATGCGCTAAACTAACAATGTAAAAGAGCCTTTTACGGGATTAAAATATAACAACTCTTTTTTTAAGGTTAACTGCGAGCAATTTAATTCGTCACAACGGTTCTAAGTACGCTCTCGCTTAATGTTTGGCCACACTCACCTATCATAGGGTTCGTCTATGCGGGAACCAGAAAACATATCCGTGAATTAGATTAACTCTCATCATTCCCCTTACTAGCAACAATCTATCTTACTCTAGAAAAGCTTATTCTTGCGGAAGGAGCGCCTCTACGACGCTCAAATCCTCCAGCCAAGACGCCAAGAGGCAGTCCGCGTCAGCCCCGGACATCCATTCGTCTTTCGTTTTGCTCCGCCCAACCTATATACAAAAAGTATAGGTGTATAAGTTCCCCACTCCCAAGGTATAAGCACAAAGTGTTACGCAAGCATTTCCCAAGCCGCCCTATTATTTTACCCTTGAACGTTTTAAGGTACTTTGGGTATTGAAGCCTCAAATTTAATTGACATTTCCCATTGGTCTCCCGTAACATGAATCCTAGGACTATAGAGTTGCCACGCATTACTGCAGAAGTATTATAGATTAAACGTGATAAAAATGACGAATATTAATTTGGGTCTAACCGGAAGTGATTGGTAAAACACTCTTTCCTTATAAAAATAACCAAGTAATTGTCTACGCAGTCTGTCAGGGTTACTGTGGAGTAATACAAGCAAGAGTATTGGTTTCGGCACCCATACGCCCTTCCCCTAGTCTATCTATTTTCTGTGGTGTTTATAAAGTCCGAAATGCTACTGTATCATCACCATTAGATCCAAATCACTAAAAGTCCTCAAAATCAAATCACTCTCTCGTTTAAGTCATTCGAGCATTCCTAGGAAGCAAGCATGGTTTCCATTTCTGCTATCGTTAAATTTACAGCGCTCGGTTTGCTTAGCTTAACTAACGCTTATCCCGGTGAAGAAGAGCACAGCTTGATTCCTCACTACGCCAAACGAGAGTTTCTTTCTCGCTCACGAAGGTCTTTGGATTCTTGTGCTGAACATTTGGAACGCCGGGGCATTTATAAAGCGGCCGAATCTCGCCGCAAAGCGTTCGCCGAAAAGCACAGCAAGAGGTCTCCTGAAAACTCGGGTATGAGAATCTGAGCATGAAAATTGCAGCTCAACAGCTCCAGCACCGCGTCATTCAGACCTTAATGAATTCTAACGTATCCCTAGAAAACTTCCTTCGTATCCGAGATACAGCCTCCGTCCTTAATACCTCGCACCACTCCGACCTCACTGGCATTACCTACACTACCGATGAATGTGTGTTTTACTCCAGCAATGTCAGCTACATCCTCTCTCCTGAAGGTGAGATTGGACCTTTCTGGGTAAAAGGAGAGCTCGTCCGCTCCGATCTGACGGACAATGAACCCGGCGTTGTGGTATATATGGATGCGCAGTTCATCGACATCAACACGTGCGAGACGCTTCCCGACGTGTACTGGGATGTGTGGAATTGCAACACCACCGGCGTGTATTCTGGTATCCAGTCTTCCAGCAACGGCAACGGCAACGACATAGCGAACCTCAACCGCACGGCCCTACGGGGGATCCAAAAGACGGACGCAGACGGCGTTGCGCAGTTCAAGTCCATCTTCCCGGGCCACTACTCCGGCCGCACCAACCACGTCCACGTCGTCGCGCACCTAAACGCCACCCTGCTCCCCAACTCGACCCTCACCGGCGGCAGCATCCCGCACATCGGCCAGCTCTTCTTCGACCAGGACCTCATCTCGCTCGTCGAGGCCACGGAGCCCTACAACACCAACACGAACCAACACACGCTCAATTCTGAGGACCACGTCTTCGCTGTCGAGACGGTTGATGGCTCGTCGGACCCGGTGTTCCAGTACGTGCTACTGGGCGATACGGTGGCGGACGGCATCTTTGCCTGGGCCACCATCGGCGTCAACACCACCGCCAACTACGATACTAGCTATGCTGCAACGCTGACGTCGAGCGGCGGTGTCCCGAACGGCAATTCGAGTGTCGGTGGCGGACTTGGTGGCGCGCCTTCGGGAAGTGGTATGCCGTCTGGTACGCCATCCGGTATTCCTTAGGGAAATTTCGGGTTGCATGTCAAGGCGAGTAGGGGAGGCGAGCAAGCTAGGTATTTGATTGCTGGAGCTAGTGAGTTTCTTTGGACTTTTCGAGCGACTCTCTAGGCAGTTTGTATTTGCTCGGGAGTAACTGTCCTGATGCGGTGTCTCTTTAAGATCAACGGGGGCGCTTGCGTTTATTTGTGGAGTCGCTTTCTTGCTAGACTGACATTCGCTGTGAATGTTTGTATATAAAGCTTTATAAAATACGATATACTATGTCTATCGTGTTATGGGTTGTGTCTCCTTGAATTCATAGTTTTACATCAGTAAGTCCATGCCGAAGAGCCTGAGTTCCTTTTTGCCTAGTCCTTAGAGCCTAAAAATAGTATAAATAAGTATACACTTACCTCTACCAATAACAAAGTTAAGACATGTGCTACTCTTGTTCGTGGGTCCATAATCGCGTATTATTCACTCCAGACTGTCTCCGTGAATCCAGCCTTATAATTTATGACGCACAAGGATCGGGCTCCTAAGATATTAATGGAACAATTATTAAATATCAAGTGCCGAAAGTTGGAGTGTAGAAGCCGGTAAGCCTATGTAAGCGCAAAGTCTGCGGCTATCATAACTCCCTTTCTGGAACGCCAACTGCACAGAACCCACTCCTAATAAAATTTCATATTAAGCCTTAAGTTTGGCACACCGCAATCTATAGTATTACTTTTATAACATGCTACCATAATGGATTATTCCACTATATTTTTAATTTTAAATGGCTAATAATATAACCTACACTACCAATCACAAATTGTAGGGCTAGCCTCTAAGCTAGAGTCTTTTTTTTCTAACTTGTCTTATACTCTATATTTTTATAGGTAATATAAAGGAGGTTTTTTTTTAAAAGTGACCGCTTATTTATAATTTAGTGTTTATATCTATTAATGAGCTTATTATACTTAGGTAGAAATTTTTCTAATAAATTTAAAATATATAGTTATAGCTTTAATTAACTACGGGAGGCTTTTATAATATAGAGCTATTTTACCTATTTAATTTAAAAGTAATTTTAACTATAAAAAGGGTAAAAGTAGTAGATTTAGAATAATTTATAAAAAAGAAAAAGAAAAAGAAAAAGAAAAAGCTCTACTACTTAGCTAATAAGTAAAATAGAATATATTATATATTAATAAAAAGGTTAATATTAGTAGATAAGCGCGTCTAAATATGTAATAGAGGATATTAAAGATATCTATATAATTTCGTATAAGTATCTTAGGGCTTCCTAACTAAATTTAACTAAAGATCTTTGACTTCTACTAAATTAATCCTTCTTTATTACCTATACAGTAAGCTATTAGCTCGCTGTATATATCTACGCTAACTGACTGCTATAATCTTAACGCTGACTGATTGCTTATATTAGCAGCTAGCTGTCAGCGAAGCTGCCTGCTAGTATTACTGCTTTAGTACATCCACGCACGTAACTAGTATGTCAAACTCTGGGCATTGGCCAAGTTTGAAAACAACTGTCTATGATTGGAAAAGAAGTCTTCCAGGCTTTGCATGCCTTATATATGCTGTTTTGAGATACTTGTTGCTCCAAAGTTTTATATTAACGGCTTTAGGTATCACTTTAATGCGTCATTACAATGCTATGCGTGGACTTGGCTATATTTTTGAAAAACCTAACGTGACTACTAAGCGCAAATTCCCTATGGACGCTGCGAGAGATAATATATGCACTTTCATCGATCATCATCCATTGAGGTCAAGTCTGCAAAGAACCGAATTTGCGAGATCCCTGGTGACAAAATTTGTATAGAGTCCGAATGTAGATTCTCCTTCAAAGAGACCAGATGTCGATCGGCAGTCCATGCACCGATTGTAAGCAAAGAATGAGGACTCTGTCTATTGAATCGTGGCTCTAGAGCCTCTATATATACATAAGAAAGGTGTAGGAAATAAGAAAGAGAAGGGGGAAAGGGGTGGCAATGGAAACAAGGAGTAGGTGACCGAGTCAATGACTGAGTCAATGGGTAGGTAGCTGAGTCGGGGTAGCAAGACGACCTGATTCAGGTCGACACCAGAACAGACTCTTGTCAACCGAGCGCCGATCACCATCGTTGTTCCTATATCCAATTTTGATCATCCAGATCTGGGCTAGATCAGGGGTGCCTGTTGCCCACCCAATTCGTGTATATAGAGGCTTTAGAGCCTCAATCAATAAGATAGGGCTCTCATTCTTGGTCTTTCGTTCGATGGCTCTGATAGCCTCAGCACACGCACCCAGGACACAAGACCGCGAAAGAGACTGGCCAGCGCATCCCTCTAAACACTTCGCGCACCTCTGAAAGTAGATGTGATCGAGATGACCCTAGCCCCGGCGACTCTGCCATGATGGTCAAGCTCATCAATAACCCTAGCTTCTTCCTCTGAGACTCATCCGCTCCCTCGAGACTTTTGAATCCTACCCTCACACGCCATCACTTTTCAGCTTCCTGTTGTTCATTGGTGTAATGAAGTCGAGCTCGGCGGACCTTTCTGACATCGAATTCCATCGGGCGGATGCACGGCTCGCATATTGGGACTATATACCAAAGGTGAATAGTACGATATAAAAAATCTATAGTTTCTAGGTCTTTCATAAGAAAATCAGACGTAAAGAACTGATCTCAGGTAAAACTAAACGCGACTAAAAGAGCTGTGCTCCAGGTAATAACGCGAACCGAAAAAACTGCAATTTCAAAGGCGCATCCATGAATGGTTGAAAGGTCTTTCACTTTGTTCTTATTAGAACTATCCAGAATGTCATGGTCGTGTTTTAACCAAACTGCACCCCTTAGAAAATATGACGGGATAATGTGGCGGAGATATTCGAATCTCCATCCGCTGGGTAGGCCTTCGCGGGGTAGTATGCCAAATCTTCTAGAAGAGGAAAGATTAAGCCTCTGGCAGCCCATTGTCAATAATGTTGGGGCGATAGAGCACTTGGATACCGTCGTATTGGGTAAATTGTTGTGGAGAAGACAACAGAGAGAAATATACAAAGAGAGATATGTTTACACTCAAGAAAATTCGCTGCTTGTGAGAAGATTGAGGTAAAATCTGTGGAGTTGGACCTCCTATCCAAGCGAGTATACCCAAGCATCCACGCCGCAATAACAATGCAAAGCCGAGATACTGCTGGGAGTATAAAGAAAGAAATTAAATCTCCAGTGGAAATCTTCACCAAGAGCCGTTGTGGCTAGATGTTGTTTCGAAATCTGGGTGTTTGCATGGCATTTCTTTAGGTACAATCTCCGTCACCGTATCTATGGATGATGCGGGATGCACCGAGAGCATGATTAGATTGCTGAATGGTGATGTACTTGATGAGAAAGCAGAAAATTCCCTAGTTTGGAGGATCCCTTCGCATTTGGTCGGGCATGCAAAGCTGTTTACTCTGAAGTATTTCGAAACAAGGCCCGACTAGCGTGAACGAGGTGCTGAAACTTGTCTAGGCCCCTCGTTGAAATTCTTGGTACACAGTATTTACAGGAACTGAATATCGACGAGTGGGTGGTGGACTTGGGTCTTAGAGAAGCCTTAGAGAAGTCTAGGGTTTCGTAAGTTATATGTTACAACTTGGTGGGGCTCTGTGCAGCTGTGCAAAAGTCAAGCTCGACAATCCTAGCTAGGCGAAACCTAATAATTTAAACTTTGCAGAGCGCGGCTTCTAGGGTGGCCACATTTGAAGTTGTAGTTATCGAAATTTTGACGAGAGGCAGATGAGATGAAGCCAATGCACTATGATCGAGCCTAATGAAGTCCAATATACCATTTGTTCTCACTTTGAGCTCGCAGACACCTATCGCTCTTGGATAACCGGGAGTGTTTGAATTCGTTGTGTAGATGTCTCATACGAACTGGTGGGTGCACGGGGCGTTTGGCGTTTTCAAAATTCCGGCCACGCCCACCCCTTGGCCTATCGCAACGCACAGCTCTCGGTGCATGCCCAACCACAGCCAGGCGGCCAAAACATGCGGCGAATGCATCTGTCGGCCGGCAGCCACTTCGCAAAGCGGTACAGTGAGGCTCAGCCACGTGACAAAGCAGCGCTGACATGCTGCCTGCCGCCGGGTAGTGCCACTTCGACGGTGGTCTGCGACCATTGAAACCTCGGAGCTACACTGTTAACGCTCTTTACGATCATACCTCCTACGGATGCGACTAGATGGCGAGGCGCAGGTTTCGCCATGAAGACTACGGTGTAGGGTGGGTTTGTGCCCTCCCGGTCGAGCTTGCTGCCGCACAGGTGATGCTCGATGAAGAACATGAACCCCTTGGTCAAAACACCAATGACACCAACCTGTACACGCTCGGCCAAATCGGCGAGCATAACGTTGTTATCGCGTGCCTACCGGCAGGCCAAATGGGAACGAACTCCGCCGCTGCTGTCGCTATCCAGATGAAGTCAACTTTCAGGTCTATTCGATTCGGTCTCATGGTAGGCATCGGTGGCGGCGTTCCCAGCGCAGAGGCAGACATACGGTTAGGGGACGTGGTTATTAGCCGGCCACATAAGGCACATGGTGGAGTGGTACAATATGACTCTGGGAAGACTACTCCAAGCGGAATTGAGCGAACGGGCACCCTTAACACTCCGCCGACGATCCTGCTGAACGCAGTTTCAAAGATACAAGCCAACCACTTGATAGGCAGAAGGAGGCTCTCTGAATACATTTTCAGTCTTACTGACCTGCCGGTATTTGCATGCGATAATGCCGGATCTGATGTCTTATTTGAAGCCAGCTACGACCATACGGGAGGAACCACATGTAACTCGTGCAGCAAAGACAGGGTGATAAAGCGGCAGCCGCGTGGGAGCCAAGAGATTGTAGTTCACTACGGCACGATAGCTTCAGGTAATCAAGTTATGAGAGACGGCGCTATAAGGGACAGAGTTAGCGCGGAGTTCGGCGGTGTGCTATGCTTTGAGATGGAGGCGGCGGGCTTAATGAACAGCTTTCCATGCCTTGTCATTCGGGGTATCTGCGACTACGCCGACTCACATAAGAACAAGAAGTGGCAGGCATATGCGGCAGGTACGGCGGCTGCGTATGCGAAGGAACTCTTGTCGGTCATACCGCCGGCGGAGGTGGTGGTCACACCAACTATAGATGAGGCCATCGAAGGAAAGAATGGTTAGTGAGGGCTAGAAAGTTCTTCGTATGTGGTAGCATATTTAGTTTTGTACATGCTGATACGCTTCTTGCATGCAGGGCATATTGCACTTCCAGCTATAGACTTTATGTCTCCTTTAACCCTCCCAAACATTATCGAACGGCCTGAGTGGCGGATGCTCCTGTCCCAGAGCAGTAAGTTCCTTCCTACCGTCTTAATAATAAACTACTAAGATAGCCTTGGTAGAGATCGCTGCAGATGACCTGTTTGAACGGTTATCGGATTATGATTATCAGAGAGCCTATCGGTGGCGGAGGAATCGCAAACTTGAGAATACTACCGGTTGGATACTGAAGCATTCCGATTTTTTTGGCTTGGCTTGGTGGTAAAGGACCACAGTGCTTGTGGCTTTCTGGTATAGGTGAGTTAAGACACAAGTTTGTTTCCGATTCAATCAAATACTAATATCCTACATGGGCAGTTGGCTGTGGTAAAAGCATTACAATGTATAGCTCACATTCCTTACCTATACATATTGCTAATGTTTGCTAAGGACAACGGTTATTGAAGCAACCGTTGAAAACGCGCAGAGTGTCAGCAGGCCGGTATTCCAGTTTATACACGACTATTCGTTCCGGCGACACCTTACTGCACGTGCTCTGTTTGAAAGCTACACGAAGCAACTGCTTGTGTATATGGAGCGAAGTAACAAAGCCTGTCCGTCCACTGTTATCACTCGGATCCTAGAGTTTTATGGGCCTAAAAGACGTCGCCCTGATGTCCAAGAACTAATTGTTGAGGTACTGATCCCCCTTACCAAAATGGTCGAGGCAACAGGTGCTACATTTCTCGTTGATGGAGTCGATGAATGTAGCCAACAAGAAGCCCTACAAATTCTATGGGGACTCCGACAGCTTCTCGAATCGCGTTTATGTAGGGTATTTATATGTTGCCGCGAGGAGGTCAACGTCTTACAAGGAATACCTGGTGCTAATCGTATCTGGATCACTGCTAAAGATACCAAGGCAGATCTGGAAGTTTTCGTGGACAATGAGATTAAGAGAAGGCAACAAGATCGTTCAATTTCTAGCAACGAAGCTATGCTTAATAATATTAGGTATGAAGTACAAAACAAAGCTGATGGGATGTAAGTTGCAACCGTAAAGCAACTTTTAATTTTACTCACCATTCTAGGTTCCTATGGGCCCAGTACCAGATAAAGATGTTATGGGAGGATTGCACTGGAGAAGATTCAACGGACGAAGTGATATATAAAACCCTGAAAATGCTACCAAAGGACCTTAACGAAACATACGAACAATGCCTAGTAAAAGTAAACCGGGATAGTAAGCGGAAATCCCTAGCAGATCGTATTCTCAAATGGATATGTGTCTCCCTAGAACCCTTCAAGGTTATCCAACTTCAAGAAGCACTTGCGGTGAATCCAGAGACTGGTGAATTAGGACGGGACCTTATTCATAAGGAAGAGATTATGACCTGCTGTGCAAGCTTGGCATTTCTGGAGAAGGACGGCACCGAGGAATTTGTCCTTCTAGCACATCATTCCGTCCGTCAATTCCTATTCCCCTTGGGGGCAGAATCTACATATAGGATTTCACAGGTGGAGCTAGGTGAACTCTGTGTTATTCACCTGTATAGGCACAGACCAGTGAAACAGCTTATTGACCACGCAGAGTCTTCCAGGAAATATCTTGAAACTCTCCCGATCCACAGAAGCTACGTATCCACCATCGGTTCTATGATTGCTCCAGGAATCCTTAAGTCTCTCTTTGTCACCCGTTCTGGACGTCATAAGCCGGTTTCTATCCGGTTTCCTAAGCCCATTTCATGGGACGCTGCTGTGACGAAAGAAACAGGTTTTCTTTCTTACTCGAAAACCAACTGGATGTTGCTAACTCCAAACCTTTCTCCTGCATCTCGTCACTGGTCATTATTCAAGAATTTAGCGCTTCTTAATGATCGATCCTGGGATATTTATCCCTGGTCGCAGCGGGGTTACCACTCGCTGGACTCCCACATCTTTCAGCTCTACGGATGGTCTATTATCAATAGCCATTATTCTCTCCTATCCATTACAATTGGCCAGCAAAGAATCGTGAGACGTGATATCTTTAACCTTCCGCTCTTCGACCACGTTGGTCAGCGAGCTACACTACCCCTGCCTGCAGCAGCAACAACGGGTGACACCGAGATTGTTGCGTCTTTGCTGAAGATAATGCCAAAAGTCAATGAACAATACAGCGACGCGTTGCATGCGGCATCCTCGAAAGGATACTTGGAGGTCGTTCAGTTGCTGCTGAAGACGGGCACTCCCGTTAATATAACTGCAGAATATCTAGGCAGCGCGTTGGAAGCCGCTCTGCGTCATGGCCACGACCAAGTCGTCAAATATTTAGCCGACGCAGGCGCCAACTCCAATCTCCACACATTTAAGGGCCATACAGATTGTGTTCGGACGGTGACATTCTCGCCAGACGGCGAGCTAGTTGCATCCGGGTCGGATGACAAAACTATTAGGCTCTGGGACGCGAAGACAGGTGCAGCGCGGCACACGCTTGAGGGCCACACAGAGCGGGTTCGGACGGTGACATTCTCGCCAGACGGCGAGCTAGTTGCATCCGGGTCGAGAGACGAAACTATAAGGTTCTGGGACGCGAAGACAGGTGCAGCGCGGCACACGCTTGAGGGCCACACAAGTTGGGTTTGGACGGTGGCATTCTCGCCAGACGGCCAGTTAGTTGCATCCGGGTCGAAAGACAAAACTATTAGGCTCTGGGACGTGAAGACAGGTGCAGCGCGACACACGCTTGAGGGCCACACAAGTCAGGTTTTGACGGTGGCATTCTCGCCAGACGGCCAGCTAGTTGCATCCGGGTCGAAGGACGAAACTATTGGGTTCTGGGACGTGAAGACAGGTGCAGCGCGACACACGCTTGAGGGCCACACAAGTTGGGTTCGGACGGTGGCATTCTCGCCAGACGGCCAGCTAGTTGCATCCGGGTC
>Ga0307515_10006496_pt1 | contig 23383 bp, 10 predicted proteins | sample 17_EM_MG_FD_194513 | JGI IMG/M metagenome (GOLD analysis project Ga0307515, IMG submission 194513) | Populus trichocarpa ectomycorrhiza microbial communities from riparian zone in the Pacific Northwest, United States - 17_EM | ecosystem: Host-associated > Plants > Roots > Unclassified | place... | reverse complement strand
GTTCTAGTTAGGTTTTAGTTGTTTTTTTTTTTCCTTAATAGATTTTGGACTATACGAGGAGCACATTCCTCCCCATCTTCGAATTCTGATTCATCCCCGCAAGATTTGAATCGAGATATCCTATTACCTAAGCTGCGTCTAATTGGGTATATGGAAAATGTGCAGTGGTGTGTGAAAACGAAACATGGATATTGACCCACCGTGTGGTTTTCTTTTCTTCCCGTGGAGAGTGGAACATCACTAGCGTGAAAGGAGAAACCAGACTGACGTGGTCAAATCTGGAATGTTGATTATACATAGCTAGTTGTGTCAATCATCATCTTACAAGTCAATTCATCAATTCTCATTTTCAGACCTTTCTAAGTTTTATTGAGATAATTCTTTCATATAATATCATAATTTTTATAACCAAACAGTCATGAGTTTTAATCTCGCTATCTCTATTTATATGATAAAAATCAAGTATAACATAGTATAAATCCATACAAGTTTCAATTTTAAAGAGTTTTCATTTAAGAAAGATATATTAAAAAATAATATATATCATATCTTAAAATCTCATCTTATAACTTAACTTAATTTATTGAGTATACGATACTTTCCAATGTTAATGAAGTCCTTTCCATGTTTCGTTCTGTCATCTGCTTCACGCCATGGCTATTCTCTGGCCCGTGTAGGGAAAGAACCCGCAGGCCACTATTCGATTATAAAGAGTTTGCTAATAACTTGTGCGTGTTCATTACACTTTTCAGTTTATTCTTGCTTCTCCGACCACTTGGGTCAAGTAAACTTTTCACGCTGCATATGCCTCAGGTAGGGAAAGCTGATAAGAAGAAATGAGAAGATCGTTAATTTTTCAAGCAACTCAGAGTTTGGAACTATTTGCGTTGTTGTACGCATACATTACCCCATCATAAATGAAACTCGTCTAGTAACTAGAAATAAATACAATTAAAAAATAAATAAATTCTAGATAGAGATATTTTTATAATTTTTAATGGGTGATAGATTTTATCTTCTTGATATCAATGGCTACTCCAGCACCATTTCTAAAAACGACTATAATTAAAATCCTATATAATAATATTCTTTCTATTTTAACCAAAACAGGTTTATATATAAACAAATTAGATACGCAAACCCAATACCGCCCATGTCTAAACGCCAAACTTTGAAGCAATATATTTCATTTGTCTCTTTCTAATTTTTTTAATTTGTTGTTTTAGGATACTTGACAGTGAACTTTATTTTACCTCAATCTCAATAATTTAAAGGGTAAAGTATGATATTAAACGGGTTCTGACCACCCTACAAAAATAATTTACCATTCCTTTCCCACCCATGAGCTTGCCTCCAGAATCCCATTTTGGCAAAACATGCAAGGGGTCCCAAAGAGCACCAAAAACCACTCGAGTAATTAATCAAATATATTATGGGAACTCCAATGGAACGAAACGTTCTCAACTTTATTATTTCTTCTTTTAATACTCGGAGTAAACGTGGATCCCTAATGGTCGAAGAGGCGCGGCGCAGACTTTAACCGTGTTCAAATGTCAAGGGTAGGGTTAGTGATATAATAATACGTGGTCATCAACTTGCTCATTCCAGCTGATGAAAAGAACATACGGTGTGAAAAGAAATAAAACAAAATATATAAACGAGTTGCTTTGACTAATCATAATATACACGAATGGAGGACATCTAAACGATTAAAGAATCAATCATCATAATATGCAAAGAAGAAACCTGGTACTGATGGGGCCATCCGAAAACGTTAATAGTTGATTCAGTATATGCACGGTCAACGATGCGCTTTCAGGGAAGCCACTATCATATGTTCCACCATTTGCGTTTCTCCATTTGCTTGGCAAGTTCATTTGCCATTGATGCAAAGTTTTCGGCCCCACTTTGCAGCTCCGCTGTACGCTCACTGAGCCTCTGTTGTGAATAATATAAACGAGGAGAAAAGAAAAGTTAGGCCAAAGCTAATCACTACAAGAATTTCTCCAGCGTGTATTCTTACAATTTGAAGAAAGTTGATCAATATGTGGTTGATTTAATAGGCCTCCTTAAGCTACTAAATCCGCAAGTTCATAACTGCTTTTAGGTTATCAAACTGCATGTTTCTAATTGTCTTGTTTGTGCTATTCCTGATGTAATTCTTTAACTGCCGTCAAAGCAATAGATTAAACTTCGAAATTAAGACTAAATATCCCCAGAACAAAGTAATTTAACCAGAAATTTTACCTGTAATACCAAATCCTCACAGTCGCACAATTAGTTAGGAAAAAAGAAAAGAAAGGCATGCATTTAAGTCCATTATCGTACCTAAAATCAATTTAATAACAATTGTCTTAACATTCAATGAGAGACTACTAAAAAATAAATAAATGCTGACCTCGATGTATGAAGTTTCCAAGAATTTAGTTCGAATAGGAGATACCATTTGGTAAGGTTAAGATTGCAGCCACTACCAGATGGTTATCAAAAAGGGTGGCACTAATAAACTGTATTACAGGTATCGTTTTATTAGTTTAGGTGCAACGGGGGCCATAACAATTCATGGATAGTTCTTAAAGGGGGCCCAAATTGTCAGGTCAAGGGGTCCCCAATTGTTAATCTCAGTTTGGTATTTAATGACTTGCTGTCGAGATTGCAACCTTATAACGAGGGCATAATTTCAAAATATTGAGCCTTAAAGGCAACAAAAACTTCTTCCAGGAGATTCATCCAATGAGTTCATAAAAGGGAACCAAAACTAGTTCTATTACTACCTCAAGTTTTTCCTGGCGTTGTATGAGCTTGTCCTTTGCATGTGCAGCTGCAGCAGAGGCATCCTGCGAACATAAACTACCATGTCAAAAAATAGATAATCCACAAGACATCAGCATTTTAACCTTTCATGTTGAATTACCCCCTTCCTATATTTAGCCTTAATTTCATCGGCTGTTCTGAGCTTTGGCTGTGAATCAGTACTTGCACCTTCAAATAATCTTTCCCTTTCTGTTCCCTTATCTGCAGCGCAACAAGAAGAACAGTTAGCATGGATTAGCAAATCTGCCAAAGTATAAGAAGATTTGGGGGTATGCCTTTAGTATCATTCTTCTTCGTTTCAGATGAAGGTGAGACAAATAGAGGTTCGTCAATATCAATGTCATCTGCAGCAAACAGAAGCAGAGTCAGGAAAAAGACCAGGTAAGCAAATAGAGATTCTTAGAGCAAGGGGATACAAAACCTATGCTAAGCTCCACAACTTTTTGGCCATCCGCATGGTCGATAGAAGGCTTTAAGAAAGGAGGGCTGGAAAATATGCTCTCTAAATGAGCAAAATCATTCTTACAAACTTCAAGAAGATCTACATGGTGCTCTGCCTTGCTCCCTGGGAAACCCTTAATCAAACCACCTAAAATACCAGAGGAAGCACCCTGCAGCCACAAAAGTTATTAGCATCATGCCCTAAAGTTTTTTTGGGGAAAAATACAGAAAGCCTGAAACATAACTCCAACCTGTGTTATCTTCTGATTGGGAGATAAACTGATTGTGGCATCAGCAGCAGCTGTAAGTAGTTTATCATGAAGGCAAGGCAATGACTCTGGAATCCTAAAATTGCCAGATTTTTGTAAAATTGTAAACTGTCTTTTCAATCAAGGTTCCAGGTCATAGGTAAACCGAAATAACACATCCACATATAAGGGTGTGGAAAAGAGAGAGAGACCTGAAGTGGTTTTCAGAGGCCAAAAGCGATATAGCAGCAAATTCACATCCATTCACCTATAAAACAAAAAAAAAGAAGAAAACCACCAATCCAAGTTAGATATAAAATGCCAAAACTATGGTAGAAGCTGAAAAGAGATTGGCGGGGCATAAAATATCGACATCTAACACAAAGTGAACTAAATTTTATTTTGGATCACTAAGCTTACATCATTAAAAAGTTCTAAATAGGTGAATTTATAACAGTACAATAATCATGGCAAAGTAGTCAAAAGTAAAGACTAGATGCAAGTCATATAAGATCAATAAACAAAAACAACAAACAAGTTTCAAATAATGCCCCAAAATCTGAAAACATGAAATGGACCTGCAGTATATTAGTTTGAATGCTTTTTTTTTGTTTCCATCATCTTAGTTATCAGGAGCTGCTCCAATTAGTTTGAATGTTATGCATCATTTGTCACTAAATCATTCAAGCCTATGTTTCCTTCCTCCTTAACCTATATGAGCATCAGCAACAGTCTGATCAATCTCAACTATCTCCATTGACTTAATCGAAATTTATCTCCCAGTCCATACACTAATAAGCATTGCTCATTGCCAATATAAAGCCAAGGCTTCAAGAAGGAAATCTTGAATGGAAGGAGACGAAAATATTGAGATGAAATGAAAGAATTGTGGTCGATTCTGTCTTTATTATAGGCTGGAAGAATCTGTAATTTCTGGGGTTTATGATATTCCATTTAAAAAGAAATACTCTGCTTCATCTCAAGTGTCACTCAACTCTTCTTGGGCCAGTATGAAACGCACAATCATGTTCCAGTTTGGTGAAGACCTATTCATGGCCAAGATATTAAAATAACCAAAAAATGAAATATGTCCTCGGCTAATTATTAAAACCATACCATACCTGCTTCTAAACTTGTCTTCCCTGCCCATTAATGTGGTTGTTGCACCTTTCACCAGTCATTCCAAGATCTATCTCAGTTAACTTAAACCATACACATCTCATTTCAAAGCACCTAAGATTCTTCTATAGAGAAGAATATTTTGCATTTTAAACTTAATTTTCCAGGGGATTATCTCATAGTTATAGTTTCCATGGAGTCCATGTTGCCAACATTAGGTATAGATCTCTCACTCTAGACCAATTGTTCACAAACACGACGCCTCCTCTGACAAAATAAAAGGAGGTAGAAGGAGAGAATACTTTGCAATTCATTCCTGCAGAATGTATCAGATAGGCAAGGGTGCATCATATCAGCATGTTTCATGCAAGTTGTCAACGAACTTTCACTAGCAGATCTACCAAATCTAAGGTTCCATTTGGTATATAACTTTTGCAAATGAATTTAGGTTATTTTTTTTACTTTTTACTCAAATAAAAGTCCTAGATATATTTGGTTAGAAATATCTTTTTGACAAGAATAAAAAAGCTACAAAATTGCATTAAAATTTTGCTTTAATCATGAGTAAAATTTTTGTAACATTTAACTTGCTGATTCTACATCACACCTCCTCCTTGAATTTTTTTTTTTTTGCTTGGAGTCGTCTTTTTCCCAACATACTTCCAAGTTAAATTAATAGGAATATATATTGATCAGTATTTTTGTCAGTGGTGATTTATGAAAGATAACATTTGAATTATGAATCAGTGAATTGTGAGAGTTTCATTCTTCAAATTTGCAGAAGATGGCAAAAGAAAAAACTATGTGATTCAAAGGTTCCTAAATCAGGAATTTTTGCTGGTAATATAACACAATGAAAATATTTTCTCCGTCCGAATAAAAAATGCAATAAAAAATCTAACCAGAATAATCTGAGCATTTTCAGATGGACATATTGTCTTCTCCATATTAGTCTTGAAGTTCCACCTTAGGATTGACATTAAAGAGCTTTCTACAACCACTTCAAGATCTGGCAAAGATCTGTCTAACATAAAATTAGCTTCTACACGAAAGATTTACTTAGATTCATCAGATGATCAATTTCCACTAAATAAGAGTTATAGAAAAACTTAAAAAGCAAATGAAAATTTGCAACATCAATTAAACAAGAGAAGTACAATGAGTGCTTTACCTAATTTCAATCTCTCCGGTCTGATAGAGTAAAATGATCCCACACTCTTTATCGTCCTTCTTGAATGGTGTACTCCAACAGCATGGTTTCATGAGATTTACCTTTCGAATAGGATCACTGTCCACCTAGAATAAGAGGGCTTTACTAAATGGAAAGTGGAGGTACAGATGGTGAAACCAAAGACTTACAGAAAAGGGCACCTCATTCAAAGAATGCAAATGCAATGCATCCTCACAACAAAACAAAAGAAGAAAATTTTCTTCTCTCTGCTTAAAGTGGGCTGCTTTAGCAGAGGCCTCGTGGTCAACTTTAAGTGGAGAACTTTCACTGCAAGAAGCAGCTGGGGCAGATTCACTTTTAGTGTCACTTTTCTGAGATGAAACAGATAAATGTTTTCCACTAGACATTTCAGAGATGTAGCTGCCACCCTCTGCTTAGAAAAAATCAGAAATTCATTCGATTTGTTGGAAGCAAAAAACACTATTCTCTGCCCAGTTGAAAAAAATACTTACCTATAATATATATTGAAGGTGAGATAAGTTCCGTTGCAGATTTTATTGATTGGGAGCAGAGAATACCACCATTGTTTCCATCCATGACAACAATACAGGCATCTTTGGTCATAGCAAACACTTTCAAACTTACATGATCTTCCACAATTGTAGATCCAGTGTCTTCTGAATTATTTATTAAGTCAATACATTTTGAAAACACAGCCAGAGACTTGACAGGCAAACTGGAGCCAGATAGACTGTCCGTGAGAAATAAAACAGATGATGTACTAGTGTCAAGCATTGCTACCTGAAACATCCAATTGAGAAATCAACTCTCGAAACTAATTAGGTTGATAATTTGGCATTTCAATTAACAAAGAGGGAAAAGAATAAGCAAATGATTCCCACCCGGGCACAATGAAATCCCACAGCAAGTCTGGTTCCAGAATTTGCAAATTGCAATGCATATATAGGAGAACTTAGGAAAGAAAATACAGCTGTACATGGAGGTCCATCCTCTTGGTCCAGAGTGTAGACTGCACAGAAACTAATATGTTAAACTAAAGACTGAAAAAAAGAGGAACTTCAATCATTGCAAAAACAAAGATGCTGTCCATTTTCTCTAGCATTAGTAAAATAATAATCACTTTTACTCGTTAGACTATCCATTCAAACTGAAACCAGCATCTGATCAAAAGAGAATGAAAAACTCAAACCACGCCATCTTTCTCTATGAGGATTAGCTGCATGGTGCCATTTTGTTGTAAGACCAGTTACTCGTCAGTAAAATGGAATCTTTATAAAATAAAATTCTCTGTTTCAATCTTCAGAGAAAAAACCCTACAATTATCCATGAATTCTTCAAAGAAGAAAAGTGGACTTAAAATAGAAATATGTAGCAGGGGTGGATCAACTTCTAATCAACCAAGCTGTGCTGACAGTGCAGATGAACATTTAGAATAGTGAGCAAGAAGAATAAGTCTATCTTCCAACTATCAGGGAAATAACACTTGCTTTCACTGTGAAAAGCTTATTTCAGAATGGAAATCCCAGACTTACAGGTCAAACTGCAAGTTTTAGCATTAGGTCAAACATTTTAGAACCATCTAGAGTCTAAAACTAGCTTCTCTATAATGATCTAAATATTAGTAGTACCTCAACCAATTTCTAAAACCCATACATCTTAGACCTTTCTGAAATTTTTTAAACCAAATTTATAAATAAATAAATAAAATAGAGAAAGATGCAGATAAAAAGTATATATAGGATGATACCTTCCTTTTCAGTTTCTGTCACAAACTTCAAACTCATCTCATCAGCACTACATACAAGCTTATATAGACGAACCTACACACTCTCCAAGAGAAATAGAATTACCAAGGCATTAAATTTCAGTAGTCATAAATGAATCACTGACAAAAATTCAACTCTTACCATCACTCACCAAGAGAAATAGAATTACCAAAGCATTAAATTTCAGTAGTCATAAATGAATCACTGACAAAAATTCAACTCTTACCGTACCACACTCATTGCCAATAGCTAAACATAAGGTAGTGGAGCAAAAATCCAAAGCAGATACTGATGCATTAACATTAGCAACATTGATACCTTTGACCTGTGCATCACACAAATTTGGGGTCCTTGACTATCAATTTCAATTCAATAAGGGATGCATGTCAATGGAATTTGAAAATGAAACTCACAAAATTGTGAAAGTACTAACCTCCGGTCCTAAAACATAAATGAGTGCAAATGTTGGATAGGTGGCATCCCATATTCTTACAGTTCCATCTTGGTAACCAGCTATATATAATCTCTCGACCTGATATTTTTCAGCATCATGAAGTTGGCTAGGAACTCCACCAGTCAAAGGCCAATTTGTATTTCCAGAAGAATATGTTGCTTGAGGTTTTCTAGCAGAAATTGCCTAATAAAAAAAGAAAAAAAAATTGAGAAAGAAAAACTAGTTTACCCAAGGCACAAGGATTCCAATCAAACATTTCTTGTGGAAAAGTTATTTTTTGGTTGGAACCATTTATACTCTCAACAGCTGCGCACATAAAAGTGAAGGAAAATGGTAGAAGATCTTAAATTCGTTTTTGCATTTCCTTTTCCTGTCAGGCAAATGAAATCTATTTTATAGCCGCTGGGCTGTGATATTAAAAAAAAAATACCTCAGAGAGAGCCTTTGACAACTTGCCATCTCTAAAGACCAGACCAAATTTTGCTGCAGTCAATTGTGGTTCGATAGTAGGTATAACCATGGGGTACTGCATTGAAGAAACATAATTCCTTGTCTCTTGTAGGGATGTTGAGGAAGACAAGCCAGCGTCATTATAAAAGTGCAGCTGTCCTGGATTAGTTAATACCAAAGTGCCTGAAGTTCCCATCAAGCCACCACTAGGTAAAACAACCATATCAGCAAAAGAACCATTCAGAGTAAGATCAACACGCCCAATGCATTTTAGACTTTCTATTCCAGAAGACCAATCAAGGCTCAAAATCTGTAGAACATAGAAATGTGTTAATATAAAGTGTGCACCATCTAGACTTAAACATTGAAAAGAAAGACTGACAGATCTATTGTTGATCTGATTATTGGATTTTTAGTCACTAAAATTCTTGTGAACTCTGATATGCCATAATGACTGGACAAAAATCTAACATACTCGTGAAAAAGGATGTATCAAGTGCTAAGCCGCTTTTAGCTTCTGATTCAATGAGTTAACTTTCATTCAAAAAATAGCATTCCTCATCTCAGATATGCCTTCAGGTATTGATGATATAATAAGCAACTATTTTTTTCTCCTTCTATGGATAAAATAAATAAGCTCCTATCTCAGATTATTCATGAAATGTTTCTTAAATCACCAGTTGGGTGAGACAGGACACCTTGATAGTTTTTCATCTATTAGTATGAGAAATATATATATGAACAAAAAACAAATTGTAAAAAAATTAATCTTAATTTAGAAATCAAACCGTTAGAACTTCTTCAGATCCAATTGCATCACCACCGTAGATAAAGAGCTGGCCACGACACTCATTATGCGGTCTGTGTGAAGACCAATGCAAAACAATGACAGGGAGTCTTCTGTCACCTGTGGATAACTGTAGCTTAACAACATCGTTTGATGATTTTGCAGCATGCTTATCTGTAGCAGAAGCAGTACTTGATAGGTTCCACAACAATATATCTCCATCAACATAACCAACAGCAAGAACTGACCCATCAGTAGATGCCCAACAGAGGGCAGCTATCTCTTTCTCCAGTGGCTCATAGTCTGATCTATCATCAGAAAGCTTGTGTCCTATTTCTTTGTGAGAATCAGCTGTTATTTCACATTTCAATTCAATATCTTTGTTCCCTTTAACTAGAACAACTTTATCTTCAGAGACATCCCAAAGAATCATCAACCCATCCTCATATGCAATCAACACTCTGAAACAAAACAAATTATTTGAAATGCATGAGAACAGCATAAAAGAATAAGATGTGCATTATAATACAGCTATGCCCTTATTTTATACAGATCTAAAACTCGTGTGATTAGACACATGCACAGAACCTCAGGAGAGAGGGAGACTAATTTAATCTTAATAAAGCATACCCATCTCCATGACATATGGTGCAAGTGTCTGATTCTACATTTATAGAAACATGTTCCATCATATATGCTGATAAAAGCACAAGCATAATTACCAAGTCACCAAACCTTACAGATGGTCCAGAGGCCAGTGTCCAGTCCACATGCCTCTAGAAGCAAATAATTATAATTTATGACGAGAAAAGAGTCAACTGCTGGTGCATGGTAGATAAATAATAAGACCATCTCAACATAATGAGATTCAAGAGAAGAAAACCTATATTTTTAAAAGAAAGGAAAGGAAAAAAAACACAAGAGGGCGGGAACTTCTAGCAAATCTTGTCTTACTTGTTTCCTTGAGAAGAAGGTTGGGGCAGAACTCCTACAACAGAGTGATTCTTAGGTGATGACATACCAGATGCATCTGGCACTAATTGGCATACATGTTAGAATAGAAATAAATAGGTAAAAGCACACAAAGTATAGAGAGATGGAGATATAAAGAAGGGAGGTCACGCCAACAAAATCAGGCAAAAATTAACTCAACGCCAGTCACTTTGTAGCTGTGTTAAACCATAATCATCTATTCAAAAATAAAATAATCAAAAAGTGATCCTTCAAAAAAGATAGAGTAGCTGTAAATTAAAAAACTAATGCAAAAAAGGTTTGAAAAGAATTCGCCTAAACCTTATCAAACTCAATACAGAATAAGATCATTACCCTCTGCTACATCTGCAGGAACATGGTATGGCATCTGTACAAGTTTAACTTCTTCGGCATCATACTTCAATACATACACCATCCCATACTCATCTCCAATATACCTGCGGTGTTAATGGGTGGCAACAATTAAATGAAGTGCACAATATTTCACACGCCTTTGATGGAAATAAATAAATTCCAAATAGAAATGCAGTATAGTATCGCTATTTCATACATGTAACTTGAGGCAAAAATAACAGAGAATGCAGTTATATTGGAGTCCCATTGTAAAGTGGAAGCAATTTGTCTTTGCTCTAAATCCCAAACCTGCCAATATTGATAACCTTTCAATACACAAGCTATATAATTCCTAGTACTAGAGAAGATTTTAACAAGAAGATCTTGCATAGCTACAGGAGCCATACCTGAATCTCATTGTCACTTGACACGCTGACTAGGATACCTTGATTTTGTAGAAACTATCAAAAGATTAAAAAAAAAAGTGAATCCACACATGTTCTGACATTTGATAAATAAAATAAAAAAAAAGGATGCCAAATAGAATGTGGAATTCGGTTTGAGCTTTAAATAATCAAGTAAGCAAATGCAACCCCCCCCCCCAAAAAAAAAAAAAAGAATTACGAACACATCAAACAAAATGAAACGACAAGGAGAGAAAAGGGACAGAAAGATGCGAAATCATCTCCAGATCTGAACTTACAAACCTCTAAGTATTTGAATGGTAATGTCTTTGGAGAAACAAGAAGTCCTTCGATGTTATCACCACCGATCACTTTTATTCTTCCATCCCTGCACCAATTAAAGAACCAAAAAAACAAAAATCATCAAGAAACCTCGTATTGATGCTTTCTAATGCCTGCACTTCAACTTTTACAGCTTCTCTGCCGATCACTGGATATCAAAAATACGGAAAATGCAAGCGATTCCATTCAATAAATCAAAACTCCCAGTTCATAAAACAACAATAAACATACTTATTTAATAGAAAATAAATCAAGCAAGGCAGTCGCGCAATAACTGGTCAATAGTCCAAAGCTTGTTAGGAATTAGAAAAAGAAAATGCAGACTCACAGTGTTCCAATTGCTAAAAGGCTTTGAATGTGATCAAAAGCTAAAACAGACGCAGTGGAAGGGATCCCATAGTGTAGAGCAATCCGTGGATTTATATCTTTCAGTGTCAACCCTCCCTTTGACACATTATCCTGAAGTTCATTAAATTAGCATAAAAATGAATCATTGATTCCATTATCCTGAATAGCTCAAAATTGAATTTGTGAGCATTCCTTTGATTAACGAGATTAATATATGAATCGAAGGATTGATTTGATAAATCAGACAAAATGTTGTTTAGAAACCGAATCTATTGCAAAAGTAAAAAAAGAAATCAGTACCTTTGCAGGTGGTGATTGCGGTTGCGGTGGTGGTTGTTGCTGTGGTGAAGGTGGCTGTTGTTGTGCGGTGTTTTTTTGAAAGAGTTTGGAAAACATGGTAGATCGACGAGGGGGCTGTTCTTTCTTCGTTTCGAATTCAAATTATCAAGCACCGACGGATATGACGGAGATGATCAGGGGGTTTTCATCGGAATTTTTTTTAAAGATGAACGGTCAACAGAGCTGATGACTGGTTGGTTTGTTTGCTTGTTTGTTAAGCGAGGTTTTGCCACGTAGTAAATTGCACGGTGCTTTTTCTTGTGTTTAAAAATTATTTTTGTATTATCTTAAATTTTAATATTAAAAATAAATTTAAAAAATATATTATTTTAATATATTTTTAAATAAAAAATACTTTTTACAATCTTAAATATTACCTTAATTTCTCCATGAACTAAAAAAATTTATATATTATGCTCTGATTTTTTAAAAGCAAAATTCAATGTCAAAGGATAATCTTACTAATTAATCATTATTTTTTTCATCACCGAGTAATCGTAAAATTGAATGAAAGTAGTTAAATGAAGGCGAATTGTGGAATGGAATTATTCTTCGACGATGGATAATTCTTATGTGATAAGAAAAAAATTATTCTTCGATGATGGAACTATCCTTGAACTCTTGATTTGTGTGCAAGTTATGACAAAAAGTGGTGAAGAAGAACGATAAAACTATTTTAAAATAAACAGATATAATTTTAATATATATTAAAAATAAAAATAATGTAATAATTTATTATTTTTCTCTCTCTAGCATCATATAAATTGTTGAACTTAAGACTATTGTTAATATTTAAAAAACGTTCAAGAAACAAAATATCTATAGATTTAGATAGCATTTTTTTAGACACATCACCTTGCATGTTCCAAGAAACGAAACAAGCGATATATATGACCAGTTGAGTACCAATATTTATGAAATGAACATTTAGAGGGGGGGATGTTAAGGATATTTTGTTAAAAATTAAAAAAAGTATATTATTTTAATATATTTTATATATTATTTTGTGCTTAATTTTTATTAAATAAATAGAGATAATGAGATTCGAATTCATAACCACTTGATCATTAAGATTTTGATATCATATTAAAAAATCTATCTTAATTTAATAATTTTAAATTATTAATTAAAATTTTAAAATATAATTTATATTATTTTAAAATAATATTGATGTGATAATAATTATTTTATCATGGTTGCTGACGAGCCTTCATTGCTTGGGCCATGATACGTCCAAGTCTCTCTTCCCGAAAAAAATCCAAATTGTTTTTTTACTGTGATTTATCGATATTGGATTGGGCGAGGACCTTGCAAGGATCATTCTATTTGGCGCGTGCGCTTTGAATTTCTTTGGCGGTTCTATGTTTACCCTCCACGTGGGAGAGGTCTTTCTTTTCCATTGTTTTTGGGAATTTCTTTCTTAATGACGGTAGCAAGCATACTAGTGATAGAGTATATTTTGTATTGTTATAGCTATTGTGGTTGTGGTTTGAAAAAAGTTGTTTTATAAAAAGTATTTTTAGTTGAAATTGGTTTTGAAAAAATAGATGTTTGGTTAAAACTGTGATTGAAATTGAGGTTGAACAAAAAGTAGTTTAATGTGTTTGGTTAAGAATGCTTTTGAAATTGAGATTATAAAATAATTTAAAAAAATATATATTAATATTTATGGTTTTTAATTTAAATATTGTAGATTTAACTATTGTTATTACATCGTGAAATAAATCATACTTTATATATATAAAAAATTATTATTTCATTAAACTATCTACAATTCTATTACATATAAAATTCATCTGACAAAAACTACAGTTTCCATGATTTTTTTAGCGTGCAATAAAATTAGGTAAAGTATTATCAGGAATAAAATTGAGATTACAGTACGAATAAATTTAATTCACCTTAAACTAATTTTTTTTTTAAAAAATTATTATTTTTTGAAAAAGAAAAATGTTAACTGATTTTTCAAAAAAAAAACTGTTCAAAAAATCAGCATCCCTCCACACTGTTCACTAAAATAAATAGTGTGGAGGGATGCTGATTTTAAAAAAAAAAAACAGATTTAAAAAACAAACACTGTTCACTAAAGTACGCGCACTGTTTACTAAAGTGAACAATGTGGAGGGATGCTGCATGGTGCAGCAGCAAGAAGCACGTAGAACCTGCCTTTATTTTTCAGCGTTTCAAATATGAAATTGGATGGGATCCATGATTATTATTTGATGTTTTTTTTTGTTATTAAATATTGTTGCATTTGTATTTTAAATAAAATACAGGCACAACAACGTAGACAAACACTATCATAGTGGAGTCAAAATGGGCATGGCCGAGACAGCAGAAAAGGCCACGCCACGGCCCATGATTCGGTGTCTCTTCTGCAATATCAATGCAGTCGATTCATCTGGACATGCGGTGGGAAATATTATACAGTTGATTTATTAATAATGAAACTTTACATACGAGCATGTCTCTGTCGGAGGCACACGAGTACTAAATATTATGGTATTTATGACACACATATGGTACGTTTCAATAAACAAACAGCAAAGAATAGTTTAGTGTACCCGTGTAACCCGAACCTGCTACCACCAGAGGCCCGCAGCTCTCCGCACAACAAGCCAACAGCCTGCCACCACTATAAAAAAAGATCACGGGTTTGTTGGAGTGATAAAACGATGACTGTCATTTCACGAGGTGTGATGGGTAGAGATATGAGTTGTGATTGGGTTTCATTTTTTTTTCCCTTTTTGAAACGATTCAATGAAAATCCAATTAAAGACTTATCTCGCACCCCCCTTGATTGTGATTGGGTTTCATTTTTCAAACATGAGGTGTGATGGGCAAATTAAACAGTTGGCTAAGGCTGTATGTCACAAGATCGAACCTAATTTTTGACTATTTTCATGCAGCTACGTTTATGCAAGCTTTATTATTATTATTATTATTATTATTATCTGCCAATATCACGAATTAAACGCGACACATCCAAATATGTACGCTACCTTGTTTAATTAATCGGACCAAAAACATAAATAGGCCCAATATCCAACATGTTATGTCAACATCGATCTGCTGTCTTTTCTGGTTTTGATGATATTTTTTAATTTTATTTTTAAGAATTGTTTAAAAAAATAATTTTTTATTTTAAATTAATAATTTTTAATATTTTTAATTAGTTTAATATAAAAAATAATTTCTTAAAAATAAAATAATTTTATTTTAATATATTTTTAATAAAAAATATTATAAAAAATAACCACTAATAAACTCCAAAAAATAACACAAAAACCTTAGGCGTGGCATGCAACCAACATCCATATATAAGCAAACAACACATCTGCACATTATTCGAATATTTATCTTCTGTTCTCCATATCATGACCTCCTCAGCTCTAGAGCAAACAAAACATCTGTCAAAAATGGACAGCACGACAGCAGCCCCGCCACCAACGCCATCAGCACAGCCGAACAGCCAACTTGCCTCTTCAGCAGCATCTGCCGATATCCTCTCTCGTCTCCTACATCGCCTGCCCCCTACTCTCTCCCTCCCCACTCGCCGTTCCAGTCCTGCCACGTCTTTCCCTCTCATCTCTCTCTCTGACCCAAACCTTCAAGACCTTATATTCTCTGCATCCTCTCAACGCGGTTACTTTCAACTCACAAACCACAACATACCTTCCAAACTCGCGACCTCAGCGGAGTTGGAATCTGTTTCTCTCTTTGATCTCGCTAAAGATAAAAAAGAATCGTACTTTCCTAAAAACTGGCCTCTGGGTTTCGAAGGAGATGAAGATGGAAACGGCGAGTCGTTTTGGTTGGACGCTGAGTGTTCCACTGTTTCAACTGAGTTGGTTTTAGCTTCCCTGCGCGAGCTAACTCGGGCTCTAGAGAAACTGGGGTTAGAGGTAATTCAAATGCTTTCAAATGGAGCGGGGTTCGAGAATCCGCTAAAGGAGCATCCGACCAGGAATTATTCATTGTTATGTTTACATGGTGGTTTGGATGGGAATGATGACAAGCCTGGTCTGTCGGGTGGGTCTTATCCTTACATAGTCGGGTTGCAGTATCAAATTCGGTGCCAGAAGTATTCCCTGCTGACGGATTCGGGTTGGGTTACTGTGCTGCCACAGGTGGACTCAATTATGGTTACAGTCGGCGACATTGCTCAGGTGAGCTTTAATTAACCTCCTTATATCCATTCTAGATTAGCAGCAGTGGTTCAGAAATTTTAGGTGGTTTGTTACTGGTTACATTTGTTTTTGGGTCCAAATTACGGGTCGGGTTATCTTTGAGGATGCCCTAAGTAAATGGTCCAAGTGCTCCATACTTTATAAGTTAAAGCAAGCTCCAAAGTTAAAACAAACAGATGGCTCAAACTTTTGGGTAACTCTTTCATCATTAAACATGTAATTTTGAATTTCTGTGCCAATGATGGGAGTTACTTGGACCAATTACTCCATGTTACTTTAATGCATGAAAAATATAAATTTTAGGAGGCAGCACAGAGCTACACGTACATGCTGACTGGCTTGTGGGGCAGGAGTTTATGACAAAAACACGTTACTAAAGGCTTCGACGACTCAAGAAAACAAAATGCCATGGCCCATGGGATGGGTTGGAATGGACCAGCTTGAGCTCCTTACAGAGGATGCTCAATTCAAATATAAATGGTTTATTTAAACTATTTTTTTAATGTATTGTGGTATTTTTTTTTAAAAAATATTTTATTAATTAAATCATTTTTTTTTACGCTGGATTCTATAAATAATTACTCTTAAAACTTAAATTTTATAAAAGCTAAAATAATTTTATTTTTATTAATAAAAACCTTTTTTTTTACTTACATGTATCATTTCACAATGTTAATTTTTAATTAAACATATTTTTTAAAATTATAACTAAAAATATTTTTTAAAAACCTATTTTTTTTCTAACAACATTAATTTTTAATTAAATATATTTTTTAAAATTATAACTAAAAATATTTTTTAAAAACCTTTTTTTTTTCTAAACTGTAACTGTAAAACCTATTATAATGCCAAACACATATCTAATGGAAGTCAGCAATTAGGCTTTATATGGGTATATATGGAGGCTTGGAGCTAGGAACCTAATCAGACTACGCTAAACCTATCCGGGGGCTTAATTAAGTTAGACCTTTAATGACCTTAACGAGTTTACCATTGATGCAAGCTATTTTCGGCACTCTGATCTTAATGAATAAAATACCAGTTCACGCTTTATGCAGCGAACATGTCTCATGATCTCGTCCATTTGCGTTGTGTACTTCAATAAATTGACACACATTTACGAGTAAAATATCATCTTTTATTGACTCACCTTATGCCCATCTGAGGAAGTCAGTTGTGTATATGTTTTTTTTCCCATTTGGCATGAACGAACGGTAGGTGTGGAGCAATGGCAAATTGAAGAAAGTAAGAGGAAGACCAAAGGCATGCTTGGGAGATTGTGAAAACTCGAGATGCATATCGATGTCACTACTAGTTACTCTTCCCTCGGAAAGTACAGTCTCTCCCCTCCTTCCTAAAGTGATTACTGATGGAATTAATGCAAACGAGGATGAAATCAGAGAAGATGAAGAACAAGATAATATTCACAGTGTATGTAAGACGGGAAGGAGATTTGGCTCGTTTCCTTTCGATGACTATGCTTGGAGAGTGTATCATGGACCTCTCCTCTTCAAAGACCCTCTTGACAAATATCGCATCTAGATTCATAATTTTTTTGGTCTCATTTTTCTTTCTTACTTTTTATTCAGAGAATTACATTGATGGTTATGTATTCCCATACTGTGTGTTGTTTTCTCATGTTGATTTTTTTTTTAATTCCTTGCTTTATGTTAAACGTGTCAAGATACTCAACCATTATGAATTCTTTTTCTGAACACCATTTATTGTAGAGTCGTTATCATCATGCTTGTAGTTTGTTTAACCTATTTACGTGGCTGGTATTCTATTATAGGATATTTTTTTTATAAAAGAAATTGTATATAGATATTTTTTCAATGGATTTCTATAGTATAAAAAATTCAAATTTAAATAATTTTTTTTATACATACATATAATCAAATAAATCTAGAATTATGTGTGTAAATAAATACATGAAAAGTCATCAACGATATCTAAAATTAAAACTTAAAAAATTAAAAGATAAGTGTAGATCAAGATATTTAATCTCAAAATACATAACATTTACTGTCAAAGAACCAATTCAACTCAAAAGCTTAAGCTATTAGGTGAGGTCTCAGGATATGATTTATATTATTTTCTAACACACCCCCTCAAGTGAAAACCCTTTGGGCTTGAAACTTGTACATGTTCATATTACATTGTGTTTTATTTTTTTTATCAAATAAATGGAGGTGGTGAGATTCGAACTCGTGACCACTTGGTCATCAAGGCTCTGATACCATGTCAAAGAACCAATTCAACCCAAAAGCTTAAGCTATTAGGTGAGGTCCCAGGATATGATTTATATTATTTTCTAACATTTACCCGGTTGTATTTGTTAAATTTATATATTAAAATAATTTTTTATTTAAGCAAATAATAATAGAAATAGAGAAACAAATAAAATTGATCAAATAAAATAAAAGGGGAAAAAATCATGCAAGGCTACACATATTAGAAATATTATCTGAAAATAAAAAATTATTTTAAAAAATAAAGCCCATCAATACAAAAGATAAAAAAAATTATAGACGAATCAATAAAACTCTTCAAATTAAATGCATAACTAAAAAAATAATTATAATTTAAAAGAGGCTTTTCAAATAAAATAAAATAGAGAAGGGGTACTAATTTAAATCTAAATTAAAAAAATTAGAGAAAAAACCATAACAAAATCATTATTTAAAAAAAAATAGAAAAACATTTGGAAAAAAAACCCCAAAGGCCACGCGTTGCTGAGTCTGACAAGTCAAGTCAGCCCACTTGATTCATTTTGTTAGGGCCCACGTGCGGGCCTACCCTAGCTTGCCCGCATGATGGGACCTTTAATTTTTGTTTGTTTGCATCGTCCACTCTAATTTTTTTTTGAAAAAATATCACACGACGCATCATCTGATTTGCCCAGATTCCAGCCACTGTGGTGGCTAAAATATTGGGATTTAAGTTTTTTTTACTCAAAAACCTATTTTTCAACCCTTTTTTTTTTTTTTTACCTCAAACACCTATAGAACACCATAGAAATCGTGATAAATCTATTTATGACCTAAAAAACCACCTAAAAACCAAAATCAACCCGAATTCAAAAATCAACCTGAGCCCATATATGTTTTTTCACAAACTTTAAATGTAAAAAAACACATAATATGAACTTTCCTCATCAAATAAAATCATTTAACATAAATATCGTCCATTTTGATGGTTTAAATAGGTGCCAACAACATTTTATTCTCTCTACCGCTGGAATTCGACAACCTCTCTTTCTCTCCTCTCTCAACTAGAAACTAAAAAATAATAAAAATAATTTGAAAAAATATTAAGGCACTGAAATTGCATAATTTTTAAAGTTCAAAGATCAAAGTATATTTTTTGCGAAACTTATGGCATGTCACCTATGTTTGACGTCTTTTCATTTTGGAGACACCAAAGTTTCGATTACGACACCACTTATACCATTAGAAAGATTTTGATGAGATAAATCCAATTAAAAAAAATATCAATTATGACCCGAATGGGCCACATTTGAAAAAAAAAAACAATTGAGTCACCGACTACCTTTGGGAGGCAAGTATAGCACACTCAAGTTAATGTTGATAGCCTTTATTGTTGCCATTAGATTCATCTCATAAAGATATTTTTATGATAATTAAAGCTTCAATGCACCTCCAGAGATTATTTTTTAATTTTTTCTTTCCTCTTTTTTCATGCATAACAAGTTTGAATATCGTGCTTTTCAATCTTAATATTTAAAAACTATGCTATTTCATTATTTCTTTTAAATTGTGTTATTTGATTGATTTTTTCTAAAAAAATGCTAAGGAATAAAAATAGCCGGAAAATCATATAAGAAAGTTGAGGAGCATTTCTACTCTTCTTCTTTCAAACCAACTTCCCAGATTTAAAGAACATTTTGTTATACATGTATATATATTACATATGTGTGGATATACATAAATAGCAAAACAAGTTTTTTTTTTAGGGTTATATATATTTAAATTTTCATTGATTTATTGTATATGTTCTGGCATCAATTATTAGTGACTAATTCGTATTGAGGAGATTCGAGATGCTACTGTCTCAGCATAATAGCTCCCTGTAATGGTTGAATTACTAGTTTGTCAACAAAAAATGTGATATAGTTATTACAAATAAATATGTTAGTATTTTTATATTCGTTTTCCTATGACCTTTTCCAAATTCTCAATCTTTATGCGAGCATTATCAACACCGGTGGGGTTGCTCCCCGCTAGTTCTGAGCAATTCGTTTGGAGTATGCATTGGCTTAGAAACTGACAGCAGAGGCCGTAAAACTCCATTGTTGAAGCTCTGTGCCAAACCTTGAGTACTGTTGCCTTAACTTGGAAAGAAAGCGTTGTAAGACCCAGAAGAAGAAAAGTGAGAAAGTACACAATATTATGATGTTGGTGTACTTACTACTATAGCGAGGTTCCTTAGCATTTACTTTTCTCACACATAAAGTTACTACTAAAACGGATTTGGTCTTGCCCCTGCAACAAAATCATCGTTAGTGAAGAGCCTTAATAATTCATCCACTGACTTGGGGTGGTTGTTGGTGACAAAGAAAGATATCACATGCTGCTCATCACGGGGGTAAAGTGAAGAGTAGAAGCTCAATGTTTATAATTAAAGTAGATAATTAACCAGCACCAACTTTAAACATTGACATTTGGAATAACGATTTGGTGCCGTTTGCCTGGATGACCACACAGTTGTCTATAGACTCTACACTGGGAAAATGAAGTTGAAACTTTCGGGAAGAGTTGGAATATTGAATAAATTAGTAATGTGATCATATCTGGGGTGGATCTTTCTATTCTAACTCGGCTAGGTAGAAAGAAAGAGGAATATTGAAATTAATTTTTTTTTAATTCATGTGGGCTTGAACGGCTCGAACTTAAAATCATATAGGAATAAGCCTTTTAATTCCAAGCTCTTATCATTAAACCAAGCAGTTAATGGTTAGAAAATTAAAATTAATTGAAAGCCTAGGTAATGTTGTGGATAATTTAGGTGAAAATTAAATTAATTGGCTGGTCATCTTTTATTGATTTATTAAGATTGTGCATTTTATATTTACTATAAGAACCTCCTTTTGTTCCAGCAGGCTGGTGTAAAAAAAATAAAAAACTAGATTAAACCGTCCTATCCTCATCTAATTGAATGGCGATAGGACACCGATTATTACTTCAATCATATTCTGAATCCAGTTTGATCATTTTTTGTGGCCTAATGGTCTAATCTTCAGGATGTCCAACGATAACCGATCTACTTCCACATTATACTCGAGTTAATGCACATATAGCAAATTTAGATATACCCTATTGCACGCCACCGCTTGGTCCTTAATTTAGAATTGTGTTGGCCTCGAAGAGCTTAATTTACCTTGAAGCATCGACACCAGCATCATAATTTAAATCCTTGTCATTAACCATATAAGACCATATACTCACCAAAATTTTTGTTAGACAAAGACCAACTAAGAGACTTCGAAACTACTACTCCCTTTTCGTTTAATTCTCTCCGATATGTTATTTTTTTGAACGAGTTGGACAAAGTAGTTAGAAAAATGGATTCAGAAGGGGAAAAAGAATTGAGAGAGACAACTCTCCATCCACCAGAAGACTAACCGGTTACTTGAAGAAAAACCCATCTCACCAAATCCAATATTAAACAAACAAATTAAAGAAACTGATAGAACATAAGTTTTTCTCTGTCATATCTAGTCAATGCCTCTCTATATTTCCTTGTCTCTCCCTTCTCTTCTCTTACCATTCTACTCATGCAGACATCAAGGAGGAAGTCGCCTCTCCTCTCTTCAGTAACCATAGCCATGAAACACAGGAAGAACAACAATCTCTCTGTATTTGTTGTGGTATCCTCTATCTTTATCTTCGGAGTCTTCATGTACAATGAGGACGTGAAGTCAATTGCCGAGTTCCCATTTTCATGGCCTAAATCTCAAGAAATCCAAGAAGAGCTATCAAAAGGAACCACCCCAGTTCAAGAAACCCTCAAGAAGGACCGAGAACTCCCAGCTTCGGTTGGTTCAAGAACTTCACTGGAAGAACCTCAAGTTGATCAGGAGTTTGAAGAGAATCAAGAATCTGATAAATTGAAGTCTAGTGGATCAAAAGAAGATGAGGAAAAGATTGAATTGCCAATCATCGAAGAAGATGATGTTGATGTTGAATTGCCACCAGAAGAGTGTGATCTTTTCACAGGAGAATGGGTTTTTGACAACGAGACACGCCCTTTGTATAAAGAGGATGAATGTGAGTTCCTTACAGCACAAGTGACTTGCATGAGGAATGGAAGAAAGGATTCTTTGTACCAGAATTGGAAATGGCAACCTAGAGATTGTTCTTTGCCAAAGTAAGTACATATTTCATCAATTCCTGAATTTGCTTTACATGTGTTTTCTTGATTTTAGCTCATCTGTTTGATGGTTTTTATGTCTTCGTCTGTTTAAGGTTCAAGCCAAGGCTACTGCTAAACAAGTTAAGGAATAAGAGGCTTATGTTTGTTGGGGATTCGTTGAATAGGAATCAGTGGGAATCAATGATTTGTTTTGTTCAATCCGTAATCCCTCCTGGAAGAAAGAGTTTGAACAAGACTGGATCTTTAGCTGTGTTCAGAATCGAGGTACCTCTCCCCTGCTCCTGTTCTCTATCTGGAGACATCAAACAAATATACGGTGTTATATCATTGTCCATATTCACCTTCACTAAATCTTTTGACAAAATTTATTTAATATTTAAATACCTTTTTACTGCTATTAATGATGATTTATCATGACAATGAATCCATTAATTCATATTTGTTTCATGAAAAATAATATTTAAAATTTTTCTTGTTGTTTACTATTAAAAAATTAATCAATAAAAAATATTATTTTTCACTAAAAAATCTGATTTGATTTTTAGAAAATTTTTGATTAAAAACATTTTTTAAAAGTTGCAAAAAATTCGCAAATATCTTGTTATTTATTGATTATATCAAATTTGATTTTTAATTTTTTGATTACTATGTATTTTTTTTTATTTCATCCCTTATTAGAATTTAATTTAATTTGATTTTTATATCAATTTGATTTTCATTCTTTTAATTGTTATTTTTTATCTCTTATATTTTTTAATTAATTTTTT
>Ga0307515_10006495_pt1 | contig 23397 bp, 25 predicted proteins | sample 17_EM_MG_FD_194513 | JGI IMG/M metagenome (GOLD analysis project Ga0307515, IMG submission 194513) | Populus trichocarpa ectomycorrhiza microbial communities from riparian zone in the Pacific Northwest, United States - 17_EM | ecosystem: Host-associated > Plants > Roots > Unclassified | place... | reverse complement strand
TGCGCGCCGCCGCCACGAAGGGCGTCAAACCCCGGCCAGCACGCGTAAGTGCGCCGCGACGCTGCGTGCCAAAGCGCTCAGCGCATAACCACCTTCCAGGCAGGACACGATGCGCCCCTGGGCATGGCGCCCGGCCAGGTCGACCAGGCGGCGGGTGATCCACTCGTAGTCGGCCTCGACGAGCCCGAGCTGGCCCAGCTCGTCTTCGCGGTGCGCATCGAAGCCGGCTGAGACAAAGATCATCTGTGGCTTGAACGCCTCAAGCCGCGGCATCCAGTTGGCCTCGATCAACTCGCGGATCTCGGCGCCCCGGGTGTAGGCCGGCACCGGCAGGTTGACCATGTTGGTGCCGAGCGGCACGCCACCGGAGTAAGGGTAGAGCTGGTCCTGGAAGAAGCTTGCCATCAGCACACGATCGTCGTTGGCGATGATGTCTTCGGTGCCGTTGCCGTGGTGCACATCGAAATCAACGATGGCCACGCGCTGCAGACCACGCACGTCCAGCGCGTAGCGCGCAGCGATCGCCACGTTGTTGAAGAAGCAAAAGCCCATGGCGCGTGAGCGCGTCGCATGGTGCCCCGGCGGGCGGATCGCGCAGAACGCGTTCTCGGCCCGGCCGTCGATCACCGCATCAGTGGCCGCCACGGCCGCCCCGGCGGCGCGCATGGCCGCCTGCCAGGTGGCCGGGCCAATCGACGTGTCCGGGTCGATCGAACGGTACTCGCCGCTGGTGGACGCCTGCTTCATGAACTCGGACAGCTCGGCCACAAAGCCGGATGTGTGAGCCAGCGCGAGGTCTTCTAGCCGAACCAGCGGGGCATCGAAGCGCGTCAGCGCCACGTCCAGCCCGGTGGCCAACAGGTGGTCTTCAATGGCGTCGAGCCGGGCCGGACATTCCGGGTGGCCGCGGCCCATGTCATGGGCGCGGCAGTCGGGGTGCGAGAAGTAGGCAGTGGTCATGCGGACGAGCTGTGATGCGAACAATCTGCGCTATCGTGGCTTCACCATGATGAGCGCCACCCTTCAAACGCGCTTGAGCCAGCTCAAGAATCAGATTAGCACGATCATCGTCGGCAAGGCCGCGCAGATCGACGACAGCATCGCTTGCCTGTTGGCCGGCGGCCACCTGCTGGTCGAAGACGTGCCCGGTGTCGGCAAGACCACGCTGGCGCATGCGTTGGCGGTGTCGCTGGGTCTGCAGTTTGCGCGGGCCCAGTTCACCGCCGATCTGATGCCCAGCGACCTGATCGGCGTCAGCATCTACGAGCGCGCCAAGGAAGAATTCGTCTTCCATTCCGGCCCGATCTTTTCCCAGGTGCTGCTGGCCGACGAGATCAACCGTGCCGGCCCGAAGACACAGAGTGCATTGCTCGAGGCGATGGAAGAGCACCAGGTCACCATCGACGGGCAGACGCGCGCCCTGCCCGCCCCGTTCTTCGTCATCGCCACCCAGAACCCGACCGACCAGCTGGGCACCTACCCGCTGCCCGAGAGCCAGCTCGACCGCTTCCTGATGTGCATCACGCTCGGCTATCCCGACCGCAAGGCCGAGCGAGCGCTTCTGGCAGGCGAAGACAGGCGTGATGCGATCGCCCGTCTGCAGCCGGTGATGAGCCCACAGGAACTGCAAGCCTTGATGGCCGCGGTGCCCGGGGTCCACGCGTCCGATGCCTTGTTGGATTACCTGCAGACCCTGATCGCCGCCACCCGCTCGGGTCAGTGGTTTGTCGAAGGCATGTCGCCGCGCGCCGGCATCGCGGTGCTGCGGGTGGCCCGCGCGCGAGCCCTGATGGCCGGCCGCGACCATGTCACGCCGGACGACCTTCAAGCTCTGCTGCCACAAGCCATTGCCCATCGCCTGATGCCGGTGGCCGGAGCCGGCCGCGGCCGGCGCGAGCAGGTGCGCGCCATGGTCGAGGCGGTACCGCTTCCCTGAACCGCCTGAACCGCACCATGCTGGGCAAGCTGCGCCGTCGCGTGGACACCTGGTGGCAGGGCCGACACCGGCCGGCCGAGCAATGGCACTTGAGCCAGCGCAACATCTACATCGTGCCGACGCGCGCTGGTCTGTTCTTCGGCATGACGCTGATGGTGCTGCTGATCGCGTCGATCAATTACCAGCTGAACCTCGGTTATGCGCTGACCTTCCTGCTGGCCGGCAGCGCGCTCGCGTCGATGCACATGACGCACAACAGCCTGCGCGGGCTGACGCTGCATGCGCGGCCGCCCGCGCCTGTCTTCGCAGGCGATCGCGCCACGCTCGAAGTGGTCGTCACCAACCCCGGCGCCGCGCGCCATGGCCTGGGCTTTGGGGTGCTGGTGTCGGGCGCTGCGGCGCAACTGGCGTTCGCCGAAATCGGCGCGGCGGGTCAATCGCCGGTGGCCATTGGTGTACTGACGGAAAGACGTGGCCTGCAGTCACTGCCCTTGCTGAAAATCGAGACCCGCTTCCCGTTCGGCCTGTTCCGCGCCTGGTCGCTGTGGCGGCCTGCGGGCCAGCTGTGCGTCTACCCCCGGCCCGAGCAGCCCGCCGCCGCCCTGCCCGCCGCAGCGGCCGTGGCCGGCGGGCCGGTGCCGGCGCGCGGCGCCCAAGGCGGCGAGTTCGACGGCTTGCGCCCATGGCGACGCGGTGACTCGCTGCGCCAGGTGGCCTGGAAGAAGGTCGCGCGCAGCGGCGAGCTGATCAGCCGTGAAGGCCGCGAATCGGCACGCCACGAGCTGTGGCTGGACTGGGCAGCTGCCCGCCAGCCCGACACCGAGGCCCGCCTCTCGCGCCTGGCCGCCTGGGTGTTGCTGGCCGAACGCCAGGGCCTGGCCTATGGCCTTCGCCTGCCGGGGCTGGAGCTGCCCCCCTCCAGCGGCGCCCCGCATCGCCACGCGACCTTGAGTGCACTGGCCGCTTGGCGCTGAGAGCCGCTCACGATGAAGCCCTTCGCCTCCATCCGACTCGGCAGCACCAGCCGCGAATCGCGCGACACGCTGTTCATGCTGTTGGTGATCGGCTGGACCATCGCGCCGCATGTCCTGCGCCAGGCGCCCTGGGTGGGCGCGCTGTGCGGCGTGGTGCTGTTGTGGCGAGGTTCGCTGGCGCTGCGCCAATCGCCGCTGCCCAGCCGCTGGTGGTTGGTCGGCACCTTGGCCTTGGCCGCCGGCCTGACCTTCTGGACCGAGCGCACGCTGATCGGCAAGGACGCCGGCGTCACCTTGCTGGTCGTGCTGATGGCCTTGAAAACGCTCGAGCTGCGCGCCCGACGCGATGCGCTGGTGGTGTTCTTCCTCGGCTTCTTCCTGGTGCTGACGCAGTTCCTGTATTCGCAATCGGTGTGGACGGCACTGACGATGGGCGCGTCAGTCTGGGGCTGGTTGACGGCGCTGACACTCGCCCACATGCCGGCCGGCCGGCCGCGGCTGCGCGAAGCAGCCGGCTTGGCGGGGCGCGCCGCGTTGGTCGGCACGCCGGTGATGATCGCGCTGTTCCTGCTGTTCCCGCGCATTGGGCCGTTGTGGGCGATGCCGGGTGCTGGCGCGCGCACCGGCCTGTCGGACAACTTGAAACTCGGCGATGTGGCCGAGCTGGCCAACGACGACAGCATCGCCTTTCGCCTGCGCTTCGAAGGCCAGCCGCCGCCGACCGAGGCGCTGTACTTCCGCGGCCCGGTGCTGAGCGACTACGACGGCCAGCAATGGCACGTCGACGCCTTCACGCCGCCGGCCTTCAATGCCGCCGAACCAGGCTTGCCCAAGTACCGCTACGAGATGACGCTGGAGCCGCTGCGCATTCTGTGGCTGCCATTGCTCGAAGGCACCCGCGCGGCCCCCGAAGCCAACCCGCCGCTCAGCGGCATGCCGGCCCAAGCGGACAACAGCGGCCAATGGCGCTTGCGGCGACCGGTGACCGACCGGGTCATCCTCAAGGCCGAGGCCGACCTCCGGGGCCCGGTGGCGCCGGTGCTGCGCCCCTTCGAGCGCCGCTCGCTGCTGGCCATGCCACCCAACCGGCACCCGCGCACCCGCGCCTGGGCCAACGAGCTGCGCAACCAACCCGAGCTGCGCGACGCCGACGCGACCGCCCTTGCCAACGCCGTGCTGCAGCACATCCGTCGCCAGCCCTATGTCTACACGCTGGCACCAGGCACCTACAAGAACGACCCGGTCGACGAGTTCTGGCTCGATCGGCGCGAAGGCTTTTGCGAACACTACGCCGCGTCTTTCGTCGTGATCATGCGCGCGCTTGGCGTGCCGGCGCGCATCGTCACCGGCTACCAGGGCATCGATTTCCTGCCCGTCGACGGCTACTACGCCGTGCGCCAAAGCCATGCCCACGCCTGGACCGAATACTGGCAGGCGGGCCGCGGCTGGGTTCGAGCCGACCCGACCGGCGCGGTGGCGCCAGAGCGCATTCGTCGCAGCCTGGCGCTGGAGGCACCACCCGGCTTCATCGCCGGTGCCTTCGAAGCCGTCAGCCCCGACCTGCGGCTGAGCTTGCGGCGTTTCACCGAGGCGTTGGACAACCGCTGGAACCAGTGGATTCTGGGTTACGGCAAGAACCAGCAGTTCGATCTGATGGGCCAGTTGGGCATGCAGTCACCGGATGTGCTGTCGCTGGTGCGCGTGCTGGTGGTGCTGGTGGTCGCGGCCGGCCTGGCCGGTGCGATCTGGGCCTGGTTCGACGCACGCCGACAAAGCCCGTGGCAGAAGCTGCGCCAAGGCATTGCGCGCGAACTGGCACGCCTGGGCATCGAGGCCAAACCCAGCGACACCTTGGCCGCGCTCGCGCAGCGCCTGCGGCAGCAGCGCGGCACCAGCGCCGAAGCCGCCGCCCAGGCCCTGCTTACACTCAATCTGCATCGCTATGGCCGACCGGGCCATGAGGGCACGCCGCCAGGCTGGTGGCGCAGCTTCCGCGAGGCCGCTACCGCGGCGCGCATGGCACCCGCACAACAGCCCGCCGCCGATGCGCCGCCGATAATCGGGGCATGACTTTTTCGGCTGCGGGCCTGCCCCGTTCTTCATTCGGCATCGCCCCGGTCCTGCTGGCCTTTCATCTCATTGCGACCATCAGTGCAGCGCACGCGGCGCCTCCCGCACGCGCCGACAGCGCGCCCGATGTCGTCACCTATGGCCGGCGCGAAGACTTGGTCGCGTTCGTCCAGCAAGCGGCCGAGCGCCAAGGCTTCGACGCGGACTGGGCGATCGAGCAGCTGGCGCAAGCCCGCTACCAACCGAGCGTCGCCCGGCTCGTGATGCCGCCGCCCACCGGCACGGCCAAGAACTGGGAGGCCTACCGCAGCCGCTTCGTCGAGCCGCAGCGCATCCGCGAAGGGTTGCGCTGGTGGCAGGCGAACGAGCGCTGGCTCAACGAGGCCGAAGCCCGCTGGGGCGTTCCGCAGGACATGGTGGTGGCCATCGTCGGTGTCGAGACCTTCTACGGCCGCATCATGGGCAACTACAAGGTGCTCGACGCGCTGGCCACGCTGTCGTTCGACTTCCCGACAGGCCGATCCGACCGCAGCGGCTTCTACCGCAACGAGCTGGAGTCTTTCCTCGGTTGGTGCGCCGCCGAACAGCGCGACCCGCTCGCAGTCAAAGGCTCTTACGCCGGCGCGATGGGCTTGCCGCAGTTCATGCCCAGCACGCTGCAGAAGTACGCGATCGACTTTGATGGCGATGGCCGCATCGACCTCGATGCGAACGGCGCCGACGTCGTCGGCAGCGTGGCGCACTACTTTGCGCAATTCGGCTGGCAGCGCGACATGCCGACGCACTTCGCCGTCACGCCACCGGCCGAGCTGCGCGACCGCGCGCTGATGCTGGCGCCGGACATCGTGCCCAGCTTCAGCGCCGAGCAGTTCGCCGAGCGCGGCGCCAGGCTCGACGACGCCGGCCGCGCACACGATGGCCCGATGGCGCTGGTGATGCTGCAAAACGGCGATGCCGAGCCCAGCTACGTCGCCGGCACGCGCAACTTCTATGTCGTCACGCGCTACAACTGGTCCAGCTACTACGCGATGGCGGTGATCGAGCTGGCGCGGGCGCTGCGGCAGATGCGGCCGGCAGCGTCTGCTGCATCGGCCGAGCCCGTCACCGAAGCCCGCTGACGCGGGCAGCGATCACCAGGCCATCTCGCCCTTCCTGACCTTGGCGCCGATGTCGAGCGCCAGGCCCAGCCCGGCGTCCGGGTAAGCCGTCTTCATCGCGCCGATCAGCGCGTTCGCATCGCTCGCTTTGGCGGCTTCCGCATCGAAGCGCTGCAGGTAGTCGCGGGTGGTGCGGATGCTGGTGACGTCCAGCGGCGTGCCGGCGGCCATGTGGCCGGGCACGACGACCGTCGGCTTCAAAGCGATCAGCTCGTCGAGCTGGGCCAGCCAGGCTTGCCGTTCTTCTGGCCGCTGCGTGTCGGCCGTCCAGACGTGCAGGTTGCCGAACACGGCGATGTTGCCAAGCACCGCGCCGATCGACGGGATCCACACATAGGGGCGGTGCGCCAACGCGCCGGTCGTGCCACGCAACTCGACAGCCTGGCCGTCGATGGTCAGCGTGTTGCTGGCCAGCGCCTGCGGCAGCACCGGGTTGGTCGGCGCATTGGCGCCCATCTTCGGGCCCCAGAACGCCAGCTTGGCGCTCATCTTGGCCTGGATCTTGTCGCGCACCGCCGGCGTGGCCACGACCTGCGCCTGCGGGAACACAGCCTTCAGCGTCTCGGCACCGAAGTAGTAGTCCGGATCAGCGTTGCTGACGAGGATGGTCTTCAGCGACTTGCCCGTGTCCAGCACGTTGGCAGCAATGCGGTAGGCGTCGGCACGGGTGAAGCCGGTGTCGATCACCATCGCTTCGGTGGCGCCGCTGACCACAACAGCATTGACGTGGAAGCTGTTGCTGCCAGCGTTGTAGACCTGGATCTGCAGCGGCGGGTTGGCACCCGCAGCGTCGGCGTTGAACGAGAGGGCCAGCGTGGCGGCGAGGAGGGTTTGGCGGATCACGGTGTCGTCCTTTGTTTCGCAATGGAATTGAGGCCCCCAGGGCCGGGACATGCCCGGCCCGCCCCCCGCGGGGGATCAAGAAGCTTGGGAGCGGCCCTTCGCTTCTTGGCGAGGTGAACGCACTTTAGTTTCATAAATCGAGCAGATAAACTGCCTTTGTGGCGCATATCTGTTTCTCAAATCGATCAAATTGATGGACCGAATCACGGCCATGCAGGTCTTCGCCGAGGTGGCAACGAGCGGGAGCTTCAGCGCCACCGCGCAGCGCTTGGACATGTCGCGGGCGATGGTCACGCGCCATGTGGCTCACATCGAGCAGTGGCTCGGCACCCGCTTGCTGCAGCGGACCACGCGCCGCGTGACCCTCACCGACGCCGGTGAACAGGCCTTGCGGCGCTGCCAGCAACTGCTGGCGCTGGTCACCGAGGCCGAAGACGAGATTGCCCCACCCGACGGCGTCTTGCGCGGGCAGCTGCGCATCACCTGCAGCATGTCGTTCGGCCATTCGCACCTGGCCGCCGCGCTGAGCGATTTCCTGGCGCTGCACCCGCAGCTGAAGATTGATCTGGACCTGGGCGACCGCGCGCTGAACCTGATCGAGGCGCGCATCGACCTGGCGATCCGCATCAGCAACGACCCCGACCCGATGCTGGTGGCGCGACCGCTCGCCCCGTGCGATTCGGTGTTGGTGGCCTCACCCGCCTACCTGGCGGCCCACGGCACACCGCAACAGCCGTCGGACCTCACGCAGCACGCGTGCCTGGGCCATGCCAACTTCGGGCGCAGCATCTGGCACTTCACGCGCGATGGGCAAAGCGAGCAGGTCAGCGTTGGCACGCGCATGACGGCCAACGACGCGACCGCCCTGCTACACGCGGCCCTCGCCGGTGGCGGCATTGCGCTGCAGCCCACCTACCTGGCGCGGATTCACATCGCCAGCGGGGCATTGCACGAGCTGCTGCCGCAATGGCAGTTGCCGCCAATGGCGATCTACGCGCTGTACCCGTCGCGCCGGCATTTGTCGCCCGCGGTGCGGGCGCTGCTGGACTTTCTGGTGCAGCGTTTCTCGACGCTACCCTGGTAACCAGCTGCCGCCAGCGGGCACCCACGCGCAATCGAAGATCTCGCGCAATGGTTCGGCCTGAAGGATTTCATCGACCGAACCGGCGCGCCAACGGCCGTCGCCCAGCAGGGCCAGCACATGCGTCGCGGCGCGCGCGACCCAGTGCATGTCGTGGCTGCTCATCACCAGCGCGCGGCCGGGGCGGCGTGTCACCCAATCGGCCGCCCAACGTGCGACCAGGCCTTGATGCGCCGGGTCCTGAAACGCGATGGGCTCGTCGAGCAGCAGCAACGGTGCCCCCTGCACGGCCGCTTGCGCGATGGCCACGCGCTGCCGCTCGCCGCCTGACAACTGGGTCAGCACGCGGTCGCTCAGCTCGGCGATGTCGAGTTGCGCCAGGTCGGTGTCCAGATCCTGCGCAGCGTCGGCTTGAACCACTGACAAATCGAGCAGGCGGCGCACCGGCAACGCAAAGCGGTCCGCCGATTGCTGTGGCATCCACGCGCGAAAACAGGCAGCCTCCGCGGCAGGCCAGTCGCCTTGGAGCCGCTGGCGCCAGAACACCTCGCCCGCACGGCCGGCCACCGGCAGGCCTGCCAGGGCGCGCAACAGGCTGCTCTTGCCCACCGCATTGCGGCCGATCAGGCACCAGCGCTCGCCGCTGTGCACGCGCCAACCGAGCTCGCTGACCAGCCGGTGCTCGCCGGCCCACAGGTCCAGCTTGCGGGTCTCGATCAGGCTCATCGGGTGCCTCGGATCAGCAGCGCGATGAAGCACGGCGCGCCCAGCAAGGCCATCACTGCACCCACCGGCAGCTCCATCGGCGCTGCGACGATGCGAGCGACCAGATCGGCGCCCACCAGCAGCGTGGCGCCACCCAGCGCTGACAGCCCTGCCAGCTCACGCGTGTGCTGCACACCGGCCAGGCGCCACGCCTGCGGCACGACCAGGCCGATAAACCCCACGGCGCCGGCCGTGGCGACGGCGAGGCCTACGGCCAGCGAGGCGGCGATCAACAACTCCAGCCGCAAACGACGCACCGGCTCGCCCAACAGGCCAGCGGCCTCGGCACCAAGCATCAGGCGATCCACTGAACGCCCGCGCCACAGCAAGCCCAGCAGCAACACCGCTGCACCGGCCAGGCCCATGCCGCGGTCTTGCGCCGCCGACAAGTCGCCCACCAACCAGAAGATGGCGCCGCGCAGTCGCTCGTCCGGCGTCAACATCAACAACAAAGTGGCCAGCGCCCCGAACAAGGCGGCCAGCATCGCGCCGACGAGAATCAAGCGCGGCGAAGCATCGTCGGACGAAGCCAGCGCCGAACGCGCCAACAGCAACAGCAATGCCCCTGCGCCCAAGGCGCCGAGGCCGGCGCCCAGCCATAAGCTCGTGCCGAGCAGCAGCGCCAGCAAGGCCCCCACCGACGCCCCGCCCGAAGTGCCCAGCACATACGGATCCGCCAGTGGATTGCGCAGCAGCACCTGCATCATCAAGCCCGCCAATGCGAGCAAGGCACCAACACCCGCTGCAGCCACCACGCGAGGCAGGCGCAAGGCCAGGATCAGGTTCGTGTCCCACCCGCCACTGCCCACAGCCAGCGCGGCAGCGACCAACAGCCCCGCAGCGCCAAGGGCCACGCTCCAGCGCAACGGCATTGACGGATGGCTCAAGGCTTGGCTCAAGGCGTGGTGGGCAGGCAGCAGAGGGGCAGCGCATTGTCCATGCCAAGCTGTACACGGTGGCGCGGCAGCCCAGGGGCAAGCCCGGGCGCGGGGCTGGTAACCCATGCCTACAATTGGGTTTCCCCAGTCCCACGCGAAGGCCCATGTCACGCCTGCCGGATCTTGCCGAGCGCATCGACCGCCTCGTGCTGCGCCACGAGGAACTCGCCCGCACCAATGCCTTGCTCACCGAGCAATTGCACAGCGTGACGGCCGAACGCGACAGCCTGAAATCGCGCCTGGCCGCGGCCCGCTCGCGCATCGACGCGCTGCTCGACCGCCTGCCGATCGAAAAGGCCACACCGGGGTCTGGTGAATGAAGCAACTGGAAGTGACGATCCTCGGCCAGAGCTACTTGCTCGCTTGCCCCGAAGGTGGCGAATCGCTGCTGCACGCGGCGGTGGCGACAGTCGACAGCGAGATGAGCGCCATCCGCGACGCCGGCAAGGTCAAGGCCCGCGAACGCATGGCCGTGCTGGCCGCGTTGAACCTGGCCTACCGCCTGGCCGAGCGCCCGCCGGCCCCGCCCGCACGGGCCGCCAGCGACGACACGCCACTGTCAGACACCGAGGCCGACACGCTGATCCACAGCCTGATCGAGCGGCTCGATGCAACACTCGGCGACGATGGTCAACTTCTGTGAGACAGGGCTGGGCGCGCGGCCTTGCAGCGCCTAGAATCAAACCGTCCACCGCATCTGCGTGGGTTTTATATTTCCTTGAACCGATGCTCTCGCGAGCCGGGGCTTGGAACATTGCCCGGCTGGTGTGATCGTCTCGCGTCAGATGAACCCGACGCCGTGCTGACCTCGCCCACCTGAATCCCTGGGTTCAGGAATGCGGCCCACGGTTTGCGGTGGACACCTTATTCGCCACGCTGCAGGCGCAATCCAGGGCACATTTGTGATGCCCCCCAGGTCATGCCCCAATACTGGCTGATGAAGAGCGAGCCCGACGAGGCCTCGATCGACCACCTCGCCGCCGCCCCCGACCAGACCTTGCCGTGGACAGGCGTGCGCAACTACCAGGCGCGCAACTTCATGCGCGACGTGATGCGCGTCGGCGATGGCGTGCTGTTCTATCACTCGTCATGCCCTGAGCCTGGCGTCGCCGGCTTGGCCGAAGTGGCCAGCACCGCCTACCCTGACGCCACCCAGTTCGACCCCGACAGCCCCTACTACGACGCCAAATCCAAACGCGAAGAACCGCGCTGGCAGCATGTCGACGTCAAGCTCGTCAAGAAGACCCGACCGCTGCCGCTGAAGGAAATGCGCGCGGCGCCGCAACTGGCCGAGATGCGCCTGCTGCAGCCGGGCAATCGGCTGTCGATCACGCCCGTCTCGCCGGCTGAATGGCGCGCCGTGCTGGCGCTGCTGGGCGAATAACCGACCGATGACGAGCGCCTGATGAACTGGCTGGAGTTGTTGCCGCCGGCCTTGATCGCCGAGTTGTTGGCCTTGGGCGTGTGCGCTGGTTTCCTGGCCGGGCTGTTCGGCATCGGCGGCGGCATGCTGCTGGTGCCGTTCATGACGCTGATCCTCAGCCACAGCGGCGTCGAAGCCAGCATGGCCGTCAAGATGGCGATCGCCACCTCGATGGCAACCATCCTCTTCACCTCGCTGTCCAGCGTGCGTGCACACCACGGCCGCGGCGCCGTGCGTTGGGCCATCGTGCGCGGCATGGCGCCAGGCATTCTGGTAGGCGGGCTGATCGCCGGTGCCGGCGCGTTCTCGGTGCTCAAGGGCCAGGCCCTGGCGGTGGTGTTCGGCTTGTTCGTCAGCTTCTCAGCCACGCAGATGCTGCTCGGCAAGAAGCCGGCGCCGCACCGCCAGATGCCGGGCTGGGTTGGCCAGTCGGCGGCAGGCACCGGTGTCGGTTTCCTGTCGGGCCTGGTGGGCGCGGGCGGCGGCTTCGTCAGCGTGCCCTTCATGACCTGGTGCAACGTGCCCATCCACAACGCGGTGGCCACCAGTGCGGCGTTAGGCGTGCCAGTGGCGATCGCTAGCACGCTGGGCTATGTGATCGGCGGCTGGAACCTGCCCGGCGCATTGCCGGGAGCATTCGGCTACCTGTACCTGCCGGCGCTCGTGCTCATCGCCGCCGCCAGCGTCACGATGGCGCCGCTGGGTGCGCGTGCCGCGCACGCGATGAACGTGGCGCAGCTCAAGCGCGCCTTCGCAGTGCTGCTTTACGGCTTGGCCATCTACATGCTGTTCAAAGCGTTTTCCGGCTGAGTTGCATATGAACCGTTTCGACGCCGTCGTCATCGGCGCCGGCGCTGCCGGGCTGTTTTGTGCCGCGCAAGCCGGCCAGCGTGGGCTGAAGGTGCTGCTGATCGACCATTCGCCAAAGCTGGGCGAGAAGATCCGCATCTCGGGTGGCGGTCGCTGCAACTTCACCAACCGCGAGGCATCGCCAGCGCAGTTCCTTTCCGAGAACCCGCACTTCTGCCGCTCGGCATTGGCACGGTACACCGCCGCGGATTTCATCTCACTGGTGCGCCAATACGGCATCGCATTCCACGAAAAGCACAAGGGCCAGCTGTTCTGCGACGACTCGGCGGAGCAGATCATTTCGATGCTGCTGCGCGAATGCGACAACGGCCAGGTCACACGCTGGCAGCCGTGCAAGGTCAGCAATCTGCGGCGCGATGGCGACGCCTGGGCGCTGGGCACCGACCGCGGCGAGGTGCAAGCCGCGGCCGTGGTCGTTGCCACCGGCGGGCTGCCGGTGCCCAAGATCGGAGCCTCCGATTTCGGGCTGCGCTGGGCCGAACGCTTCGGCCACCGCATCGTCGAACCAAGGCCCGCTCTCGTGCCGCTGACCTTCGACGCCGCTGAATGGGCGCCCTTCGTGCCAATGGCCGGCATCGCGTTGCCGGTGGCCATCTCCACCGCCAGCCCGGGACGTCGTGGCCCGGTGCGGACCGAATTCCTCGAAGACCTGCTGTTCACCCACCGCGGCCTGTCCGGCCCCGCTGTGCTGCAGATCTCCAGCTTCTGGCGTTTGGGCCAAGCCTTGCGGGTTGACCTGGCTCCGGGCAAAGATCTGGCCACCGAGCTGGCCCAGGCCAAGGCGCGCTCGCGCCGGCAACTGGGCAACGAGCTGACCACCTGGTTGCCCCAACGTTTGGCAGACGCTTGGCTGGCCAAACATGGCCCGGCCACCGACCTGCCAATGCCTCAACTGCCCGACGCCGCGCTGCGCCAGTTGGCCGCCAGCCTGCAGCAATGGGAGTTGCAGCCCACCGGCGACGAAGGCTGGCGCAAGGCCGAGGTAATGGCCGGCGGCGTCGACACCCGCGACCTCAGCTCGCAGACGATGGAAAGCAAGCTGCAGCCGGGGCTGTATTTCATCGGCGAAGTCGTCGACGTAACCGGCTGGCTCGGGGGCTACAACTTCCAATGGGCCTGGTCCAGCGCCTATGCCTGCGCCGAGGCACTCGCGGCGCAGCAACAGGCGGCCAGCGTCGATTTGGCAACCTGAGTGTTTTCAGAGTAGAATCCCTGTCTTTGCTGGCAAACCGCGTGTCGATCTTGCGAAACTCGAGTTCGATGCGGCCCGCTTAAGGCAGGCAAAAGCCCGCCCCAAGCCCCGCAGCGACGCAAGGCACCGAGCGCATCCATCCCCGAAGGATTCTTCAGTCAATGACAACCATCCGAGTCAAGGAAAACGAGCCGTTCGACGTGGCGCTGCGCCGTTTCAAGCGCACCATCGAGAAGCTGGGCCTGCTGACGGAACTGCGCGCTCGCGAGTTCTACGAGAAGCCCACCTCTGAGCGCAAGCGCAAGAAGGCCGCTGCCGTGAAGCGTCACTACAAGCGCGTTCGCAGCATGCAGCTGCCGAAGAAGCTGTACTGATTCCGGTACGCTCGCCGCGCGCAAGCGCTGCTCGTTGAACAAAGCCCGCGCGGGACGCCGTTGCGGGCTTTTTCGCTTTTGAGTCCGTGAGACATTGACGTTGTTCGAGTTTGAAGCCGGGAGACTTTGATGACCCTGAAAGAACGCATCACCGAAGACATGAAGGCCGCCATGCGCGCCAAGGAAGTCGACCGCCTGTCGACCATCCGCATGCTGCTGGCCGCCTGCAAGCAAAAAGAAGTTGATGAGCGCATCGTGCTGGACGACGCCACCGTCGTCGGCATCGTCGACAAGCTGATCAAGCAGCGCAAGGACTCGATCGCCGCCTTCCAGCAAGCCGGCCGCACCGATCTGGTCGACAAGGAAAGCGCCGAGGTCGTCGTGTTGACCGCCTACCTGCCCCAGCGCCTGTCTGCCGACGAGATCAACGCCGAGATCGCCGCACTGGTGGCCGAACTGGGCGCCGCGGGCCCGGGCGACATGGGCAAGGTGATGGGCGCGGCCAAGGCAAAGCTCGCCGGCAAGGCCGAAATGGGCCTCATCTCGGCCGCGGTCAAGCAGGCTTTGTCCAAGTAACCGGGAGAGCACACATGCAATCCTCACTGCCGATTCGCCAGGTGGCCGACGACGTCTGCGTCGCCCCGCAACTGGACCCGGCTGCGATGGCCGAGCTGGCCCGTCTGGGCTTTCGCAGCGTCGTGAACAACCGACCCGATTTCGAGCACGGCCCGGACCAGCCGACCAGTGCCGCGATCGAAGCCGCCGCCCGCGAAGCCGGCCTCGAGTACCGCTTCCTGCCGGTCAACGGCGGGTACCAGTCGCCTGAAGAGATCGCCGCCTTTGCCAAGCTGCTGGCTGAGTTGCCCAAACCCATGCTGGCCTTCTGCCGCTCGGGTGCGCGCTCGACCAAGCTCTTCGTCTCGGCCGCGCACGGCTGAAGCAGACGGACCTGATCGGCCCCGCCCGGGGTCGATAGTGCTTTCCCTGAGCACCACGCCGTTTCAGGCGTGATTCAGGCGGCAACCGATACATTGCGGGCGATCGGCGCCCCTTGCCCATGGTTGAAGCCATGGCGGGAGCGCCAGGTATCGACACCCTCGCTCGGAGCCGCCGCCATGTTCCTCGCCCGCCCCGCGCCCTGTTGCCACAGGAGCGCGCCATGAATGCCCTGCTTGCCTTCGCCCACGGCGTTGACTGGCTGACCGACCGTTTCGGCAGGATCGCCTCCTGGGCGGTGATCCTGTCGTGCTTCATCAGCGCCAGCAACGCGGTCGTGCGTTACGGCTTCGACTACAGCTCCAACTCGTTCCTCGAGGTGCAGTGGTACCTCTTCGCGGCCTGCGTGATGTTCGGTGCCGCGCAAGTGCTGCGCATGAACGAACACGTTCGCGTCGACCTGATCTATTCCCGTCTGTCGGGCCACGGCAAGGTCTACGTCGACCTGTTCGGCCTGATCGTCTTCCTGGTGCCGGTGATGATCACGATGATCTATTTCGCCTGGCCGCTGTTCATGCGCTGGTACATCTCCGGCGAAATGTCGAACAACGCCGGCGGCCTGATCCGCTGGCCGGCCATGCTGACGCTGCCGGTCGGCTTCGGCCTCGTGCTGCTGCAAGGCCTGGGTGAAATCATCAAACGCATCGGCTGGCTGATGCACGTCTACGAGATGGACACGCACTACGAAAGGCCGCTCCAATGATCGCGATGGAGAACTTCCCCCCGCTGATGTTCGCGGGACTGATCTTCGTGATGTTGATCGGCTTTCCGGTGGCCTTCTCGCTGGCCGCGCTCGGCCTGGGATGCGGCCTGTTCGCGATCCACATGGGCTGGTTTCCGCCGGAGTTCATGAGCGCGCTACCGCAGAACGTTTTCGGCATCCTGTCGAACGATCTGCTGCTGGCGATCCCCTTCTTCACGATGATGGGCTCGCTGCTCGAGAAGTGCGGGCTCGCCGAAGACATGCTGGACTCGATGGGCCAGCTTTTCGGCCCGGTGCGCGGCGGCCTCGGCTACTCGGTGATCATCGTCGGCTTCATCCTCGGCGCCATCACCGGCACCGTGGCCGGTCAGGTGATCGCGATGGCGATGATCTCGCTGCCGGTGATGATGCGTTACGGCTACAACATGCGCTACGCCACCGGCGTGCTGGCGGCCTCGGGCACGATCACCCAGGTGGTGCCGCCCTCGCTGGTGCTGGTGGTGCTGGCCGACCAGCTCGGCAAGTCGGTGGGCGACATGTACAAGGGCGCCTGGGGCCCGTCGATCCTGCAGGTGCTGATCTTCGCACTCTACACCTTCGTGCTCAGCCGCGTGAAGCCGCACCATGTGCCAGGCGTGCCCAAGGAAGCGCGCACGCTGAACGGCTGGGCCCTGTGGAAGAAGTGCCTGCGCGGCATCGTCCCGTCGGCGATCCTGATCTTCGCCGTGCTGGGCAGCATGGGCGGCCTGCCGGGCCTGAACACCGCGATCGCCACGCCAACCGAAGCCGGCGCGATGGGGGCCGTCGGTGCCTTCATCCTGGCCGCGCTGCACAAGCGCCTGACCTGGCCACTGGTGAAAGAAGCGATGGCCGGCACGGCGCGCATCACCGCCATGGTGGTCTTCATCCTGATCGGCTCGCGCGTGTTCTCGCTGGTGTTCCAGGGTGTTGAAGGTGGCCGCTGGATCGAGCACATGCTGACGAACCTGCCGGGCGGCCAAGTCGGCTTCCTCATCGTCGTCAACCTGTTCATCTTCTTCCTGGCCTTCTTCCTCGACTTCTTCGAGATCGCCTTCATCATCCTGCCGATGCTCGGGCCCGTGGCCGACAAGATGGGCATCGACCTGATCTGGTTCGGCGTGATGCTGTGCGTGAACATGCAGACCAGCTTCATGCACCCGCCCTTCGGCTTCGCGCTGTTCTACCTGCGCGGCATTGCCGACACGCTGTTCAAGAACGGTTCGCTGCCGAAGAAGGTGGAGTCGAACGACATCTACATGGGCGCGATCCCGTGGGTCGGGATGCAGCTGATCCTGGTCGCGATCGTGATCTTCGTGCCCGAGACCGTCACCGTCTTCCTGGAGAAGGAGAAGGCGGTCGATTTGGACAAGGCGTCGGAGTTGCTCGAAGGCATGGGCAATGGACGCAGCAGCAACAATGCGTTGCCGGGCCTAGCGGCGCCGAACGGCTCGTCGGCGCCAGCATCGTCAGCCGAGGAAGACCCGATGGAAGCCTTCAAGCGGGCTGCTGAACAGGACGCTGCCTCGAAGAAGTGAAGTCCAGCGCTGCGGCACCATGACAGGTGCCGCAGCCCAAAAAAAGGGCGGCTCGATGAGCCGCCCTTTTGTTTTGCCTGGACCGCGTGAGCGGTCCGGCGCCGGGATCAGAGCTTCTGCGATTGCATGAAGTCGTCGAAACCGGCTTCGGCGAAGCGGAACCACAGGTTCTGGTCGCGGCGGAAGTTGGCAAAGTCTTCGTAGACTTTCTTCCAGGTCGGGTTCTTGCCCGACAGCTCGCTGTACAGCGCCATGGCTTCCTTGAAGCAGGCCTCCATCACGTCCTTCGGGAAGCGCACGAGCTTGGTGCCAGAACCCACCAGCTGCTTCAGCGCCGCCGGGTTCTTCGCGTCATACTTGCCCTGCATGTCGATGTGGGCCACAGCCGACGCGCACTCGATGATCGCCTTGTACTCGGACGACAGTGCGTCGTAGGCTTTGGTGTTGACGAAGAAGTCGAGTTGCGGGCCACCTTCCCACCAACCGGGGTAGTTGTAGAAGCCGGCGACCTTGTTGAAGCCCAGCTTCTGGTCGTCGTACGGGCCGACCCACTCGGCGGCGTCGATCGTGCCCTTTTCCAGCGCCGAGTAAATTTCGCCGCCTGGGATGTTTTGCGGCACACCGCCGATGCGCTCGATCACCTTGCCGCCGAAGCCGCCGATGCGGAACTTCAGGCCCTTCATGTCCTCCAGCGACCTGACTTCCTTGCGGTACCAGCCGCCCATCTGGGCGCCGGTGTTGCCGCCCATGAAGTTGATGATGTTGTAGTTCTTGTAGAACTCGCGCATCAGCTTCAAGCCGTTGCCTTCGACCATCCAGGCTGTCATCTGGCGGCTGTTCAGGCCGAACGGGATGGCGCAGCCCAGCGCGAAGGTTTCGTCCTTGCCGAAGAAGTAGTACGGCGCGGTGTGGGCCATCTCGACCGACCCGCTCTGCACGCCATCAACCACCTGCAGCGGCGGCATGATTTCGCCACCGGCGTGGATCGAGATTTCGAACTTGCCGCCGGACAGTTCCTTCACTTTCTTCGCGAAGACATCGGCCGCGCCGAAGATGGTGTCCAACGATTTCGGGAAGCTGGACGCCAGGCGCCAGCGCACGTTGGCTTGGGCGTGCACGATGGCCGGTGCGGCACCCGCGGCCAGCACGCCGGCCAAGCCGGCGCCACGAACAAAGGAACGACGTTCCATCATGGTCAAGAGTCTCCTGTTGCGAAGGGAACAAACATCAGACGCGGCAAATTCTAGGAAGTGCCCTCCCGAGCGCGTGCGGGGAATACCCGCGCGCACCCTGGCAACGCACGAACGCCACGATCCGCGGACGATGATCGCGGGCCGAAGCTTGCAAGTGCCTGAACTTCGGGAAGGTCCTAGTGCCCAGCCTCTCTCCCGAGAGGCTTTGACGATCGTCCTCGTTGGCCAACACGCCAGCGTCGGTTCACCGGTCAGGGGCAGTACCCGCTGGGGCTCATTGAGAAATCACCCCAGCGGGTACCGCCCCCGACCTCCAGCATCGTCGAGCAACTTCCAGGTCGAACAGCCGAACAGCCACTCGGTGTGGAGGCGGACGCCTTGGCAAAGCACCACGTCGCCAGGCCGCAAGCCGATGCCCCCAGGGGCTCATTGAGAAATCACCCCTGGGGGCATCGGCTTGCGGCCCCACACAGACCGAAGCAGTAGGGCCTCAGCTACCGGCCAGCTTCATCTTGTCGATCAGCACCGAGCCAATCGTCTTCGCACCCATGTTGTACGCATCGGCCCCGACCGCCACGATGCCCTTGAGCATGTCGCGCAGGTGGCTGGCGATGGTGATTTCGTGCACCGGGAAGGCGATGCGTCCGTTTTCGACCCAGAAGCCGGCCGCACCACGCGAGTAATCGCCGGTCACGTAATTCACGCCCTGCCCCATCAGCTCGGTAACGAACAGGCCGCGGTGCAGCTTGCGCAGCATCTGCTCCAGGTGGTCACCCGGCTGCGTGAGCCGGCTGGTCAAGCGCAGGTTCTGCGAGCCGCCGGCGTGGCCGGTGGTCTTCATGTTCAGTTTGCGGGCCGAGTAGCTGGACAGAAAGTAGCCCTGCACCACCCCGGCCGTCACCACATTCCGCGCCTTGGTGCGCACACCTTCGTCGTCGAAGGGCGCACTGCCCTTGCCACGACGCTGGTGCGGGTCTTCGGTGATGTCGATGTGCTCGGGCCAGATGGTCTGACCCAGGCTGTCTTGCAGGAAGCTGGCCTTGCGGTACAGCGAACCACCGCTGGTGCCCTGCACGAAAGCGCCCAGCAGACCCGCGGCGACAGTCGATTCGAACAGCACCGGCACTTCGCAGGTCTTGACCTTGCGTGACTTCAGACGTGACAGCGCACGCTCGGCGGCGTAGCGGCCCACGGCCTCGGGCGCGGCCAGTTCGAGCGCGTCGCGCATCGAGGTGTACCAGTAGTCGCGCTGCATGTCGTTGCCCTTGCCGGCAATCGGCGACACCGACAACGAATGGCGCGAGCTGGAGTAGCCGCCGCGGAAGTCGCGGCTGTTGCCAGCCCAGAAGTGCGACTGCTGCGCCGACACCGAGCCGCCTTCGGAATTGGTGATGCGCTTGTCGACCAACAGCGCCGCTTCTTCGGCGCGGCGCGCCAGTTCAGCGGCGGTCTCCGCGTCCAGCGCCCAGGGGTGGAACAGGTCCAGGTCCTGCGCCACCTCGGCAGCAGTGGCCAGGTCTTCGGCCTCGGGCAGGCCGGCGGCCGGGTCTTCGGCGGTGAAGCGGGCGATGTCGTAGGCGGCTCTCACCGTCTGCGCCAGCGCGGCGGAGGAAAAGTCCGACGTGCTCGCATTGCCACGGCGCTGGCCCAGGTAAACCGACACGCCGACCGACTTGTCGCGGTTGCGTTCGACGTGCTCGACCTCGCCCTTGCGCACCGACACGCTGATGCCGCTGCCCTCGCTCACCTCGACCCCCGCGTCGCTGGTGCCCAGGTCACGCGCCATGCCGAGCACGTCCTCGACGATCTGCTGGAACTGTTCGCGGCTGTAGGCAAAGCCGTTGCGGGCGGCGTCGGCGCTGGTTTTGGCGGTCATCTTTTTCGCTCGAGGCTGGAAGTGCAAAACCCGCCGGTGCCGCCCAGGCCATGCCGGGGCGCCCCGGGCGGGTGGCGCGTTGAATTGCGGGACAATCATAGCGAGCCTCATCAACACCCTCACGTCGCCGAGTCCCCATGCGCCGAGCGCCCCAAGACAACAACATCCCGCCCGAGCCCGAAGACGACGCTGACGACGACGCCGGCCGGCCCAGCAAGTCGGCGCTCAAGCGCCAGATGCACAGTCTGCAGTCCCTGGGGCTGGAGCTGTCCGAGCTGTCCGCATCGCGGGTGGCCAAGCTGAACCTGCCCGAGTCGCTGCAGGACGCGCTGGCCGAGTACCGCCGCACCCGGTCGCACGAGGGCCGTCGGCGCCAGCTGCAGTTCATCGGCAAGCTGATGCGGCAGACCGACGAAGCCCCGATCCGCGAGGCGGTGGCCGCCGCCAAGCTGGGCAGCGCCAAGGAAACCTTGGCTTTGCACGAGGCCGAGCGTTGGCGCGAAGAGTTGCTGGCCAGCGACGACGCGATCACCCGCTGGCTCAACCACTTCCCTGAGACCGACGCGCAGCAGCTGCGCAGCCTGGTGCGCGCCGTCCGCAAGGACGCCAAGGCCGAGTCGGTCGAGCAACGCCACGGCCGCAGCTACCGCGACATGTTCCAGCTGATCAAGACGGCGCTGGCCGCCACCGCCGCGCCAGCGCCCGACGACAGCGAAGAAGGCGAGGACGATGATGAGTGACGCCGCCTCCCCGTTCGAGCCGGTGCGCATCGGCCTGGTCTCGATCAGCGACCGCGCCTCGAGTGGCATCTACGAAGACAAGGGCATTCCGGCGCTGCAGGCCTGGCTGGGCCGCGCGTTGCGCAACCCGGTGCAGTGGGAGCCGCGTCTGATCCCCGACGAGCAGGCGCAGATCAGCGCAACGCTGGTCGAACTGGTCGATCAGGCCGGCTGCAACCTAGTGTTGACCACCGGCGGCACCGGCCCGGCGCCGCGCGATGTGACGCCGGAGGCCACGCTGGCTGTGGCCGATCGCGAGATGCCGGGTTTTGGTGAGCAGATGCGCGCGATCAGCCTGCGTTTCGTGCCGACCGCGATCCTGTCGCGCCAGGTCGCGGTGATCCGCGGCAAGGCGCTGATCATCAACCTGCCGGGGCAGCCGAAATCGATCGCCGAGACGCTGGAGGGCCTGCCCAACGCCAGCCCGCCCGCGGCCGGCATCTTCGCGGCCGTGCCCTACTGCATCGACCTGATCGGCGGCCCGTACCTCGAGACCAACGCCGAGGTCTGCGACGCGTTTCGCCCGAAATCTGCTCGCCGGCCGACGCCGGTGGCCTGACGGCTACTTGACCAGCCGGTTCAGCCGCTCGGCGTCGAAGTTCTCGGTGGTGTGCGCGTCCTGCGGCACACACTCTTCGTTCGGAATCTCACGCGCACGGGCCGAGAGCTTCTCGATCGCCTGCCACAGCAATGCGATCTGGTGCTCGTGCGAGCCGGCGTTGTCGATCAGGCCCTTCATGGCTTGCGCGACCGGGTCGTCGCCGTTGGTGACGCCGTAAGCCGAGAAGCCCAGCTTCGCGGCGGTCACCTCACGAGCAACATCCACTTCGGCGGCGATGATGCGCGCCGGGTTGCCGACTGCCGTGGCACCCGCCGGCACCGGCTTCGTCACCACCGCGCCTGAACCAACGCGAGCGCCTGCCCCAACCGTGAAGCCGCCCAGCACCGCCGCGTTGGCACCGACGATCACGCCGGCCTCCAGCGTCGGGTGGCGCTTGGCGCCTTTGACGAGCGAGGTGCCGCCGAGCGTGACGCCCTGGTAGATCGTGCAGCCGTCGCCCACCTCGGCCATCTCGCCGATGACGATGCCCATGCCGTGGTCGATGAAGACGCGCCGGCCCATCGTGGCGCCGGGGTGGATCTCGATGCCTGTCAGCCAGCGGCTGACGTGCGAGATAAAGCGGCCCAGCCACTTCAGCCCGTGCGTCCAGCACCAGTGGGCGCGGCGGTGCATGAACAGCGCGTGCAGGCCCGGGTAACAGGTCAAAACCTCCCAGGTCGTGCGAGCCGCGGGGTCGCGCTCGAGGATGCAGGCGATGTCTTCGCGCAGGCGTCCGAACATGGGCGTCCGATCTGGTGGGTTAGTTGCTGGACGAATGAGTTTATATGGCGCTCAACCCCGCTCGCCGCCTGGGGCTTTGGTGGTGCGCTGCATCGCGGTGGCAATGCCGCGCAGGATGTGCACCTCTTCGGCGGTCAGCGCGGCCCGGTTGGCCAGCTGGTTCAGGCGTGGCACCAGCTTCTTCGGCGCCGCCGGATCGAGAAAGCCGATCTCGACCAGCGCCTGCTGCCAATGCGCCAGCAGCCCCTGCACCGCAGCGCCGTCGGCCCAGGTCACCGGTGGCGTGCGCGCTTCGACGGCGAAGCCGCCCAGCGCCTGGCGCCACTCGTAGGCCAGCACCTGTACCGCCTGGGCCAGGTTCAGTGAGCCGTAGGCCGGGTCGGTCGGGATGCTCAAGGCCGCATGGCAGCGGTAGACATCGTCATTGGTCATGCCGAAACGCTCGCCACCGAAGACGAAAGCGACGCGGTGCCCCTCGCCCGCCAGCGAGGCGAAACGCTCGCGCGGTGCGAAGGTCGGTGGGCCGAAGTCGCGCGGCGTCATCGCGGTGGCGCAGGCGTAGTCCACGCCTTCCAGCGCCTCGGCCAGGCTGCCGACGATGCGTGCGGCGGCCAGCACATCGGTCGCGCCACTGGCCATTGCCAGCGTCTCTTCGCGGGCCAGCACATCGTCGAAACGCGGCGCCACCAGCACCAGGTCCGAGAAGCCCATCACCTTCATCGCCCGTGCGGCCGAGCCCACGTTGCCGGGGTGGCTTGTGTTCATCAACACGAAACGTGTGGCGTCGGGGGCTGGCGAATCGGACATGGGCGGCTAAAATCTGAGGTTTCGCGTGGATTGTCCCGCCTGTACACAGGCCGAAGACGCCACGCCCGCTCTTTTCCTCCGCCAGCCCGGTTCCCCGCTCCCCGCTCGTCCAGCTTTTTCAGGTCGCCCATGTCGCAATCCATCCATCCCATGCTGAACATCGCCATCAAGGCGGCCCGCACCGCGGGGGCGATCATCAACCGGGCATCAATGGACGTCGACCTGCTCAAGGTCACCGCGAAGAGCGCCAACGACTTCGTCACCGAGGTCGACCACGCGGCCGAGGCCGCGATCATCGAAACCCTGCTGACCGCCTACCCCGGCCACGCCATCCTGGCCGAAGAATCGGGCCGCACCCACGGCGCCAAGCACAGCGACTTCCTGTGGATCATCGATCCGCTCGATGGCACCACCAACTTCATCCACGGCCTGCCGGTCTACTGCATCTCGATCGCGCTGTCGTTCCGCGGCAAGGTCGAGCAAGCCGTCGTCTACGACCCGACGCGCAACGACCTGTTCATG
>Ga0307515_10006494_pt1 | contig 23398 bp, 13 predicted proteins | sample 17_EM_MG_FD_194513 | JGI IMG/M metagenome (GOLD analysis project Ga0307515, IMG submission 194513) | Populus trichocarpa ectomycorrhiza microbial communities from riparian zone in the Pacific Northwest, United States - 17_EM | ecosystem: Host-associated > Plants > Roots > Unclassified | place... | reverse complement strand
CGTCGCCGGCAGCGCCACCAGCGATGCGGCGATGCTCACGGTGACGACGAGCGCGCCCGTGCTCACCATCGCGCCGCAGCCGGCCAGCATCGGTGTCGTGGCCGGCGCGCAGGCATCGTTCACCGTGGGCGGCGTCTGCAGCAGCGGCACGCTGGCGATCCAGTGGCAGCGCAGCTCCGGTCCGGGCGGGGCTTTCGCGAACGTGGCCGGCGCGACGGCGGCGACCTACAGCGTCATGACCGTGCTGGCCGACAGCGGCGCCCAGTTCCGCGCCGTGCTCGACTGCAGCGGGCAGAGCCAGGCAGCCAGCTCGATTGCCGTGCTGACTGTCGGCGCACCCGGCGCCGTCACCCTCAGTGCGGCGACCTTGAGTGGCATCCGTGCGCAGGCGCCGTTCCAGTTTGCGTTGGCCATCGATCAGATGCCCGACGAAAGCTACGTGCTCTTCGGCGCCTTCCGCCTGTGGCATCTCGCGGCGGACCTGGAATCCATTTCGTTCCTCGCCGGCGACGACGCTTTGTCCGGTACGGCCGACGGCATCGGCGCCGCGGCCAGGTTCAAGGAAGTCGGTGGCATCACGCACGACGGTGCCGGCAACATCTGGATTGCGGACGGTCCGTTGATCCGGCGCGTCACGCCGGCCGGCAATGTCACGACGGTCGCCGGCAGCACCGACGGTTTCATGGACGGCACCGGGACGGCGGCCATGTTCGGCTCGTTGAGGGGCATCGCCTTCGGCCCCGACGGAGACCTCTACATCGCCGACCCCTTCAACAATCGCGTTCGGCGCATGACACCGAGCGGTGTCGTCACCACCTATGCGATCGGGTTCAACTCCCCGAACGCCATCGCCGTGGCAAGCAACAATGACGTCTACGTCGCAGAAGGCGGTGCCCACCGGATTCGCCGCATCGTGCGCAGCGGCGCGGGTGCCGGCACGGTGCAGGTGGTGGCTGGCGACGGCAGCTTGGTGGTACCCAACCCGGCCGACGGTCCCGGCGCCACGGCCCAGATCCCGGCCCCGCAGGCGCTGGTGTTGCGCGGCACGACACTCTACGTGCGGGACTACGCCGGGCTGATCCGCACCGTGGACACGGTCACGGGTGTCGTCGGCACCCTAACGGGCTCGCGCGCTCTCGGTGAGGGTTACGCCGACGGCACGTCGGCGCAGGTGAGGTTGGCGGCAACACCCGCTCGCATGACCAGTGGCCGCAACGGTGGCTTCATGATCGCCGACGGCCCGGCCTTGCGAACGGTCGATGCGGCCGGCACCGTCAGGACCATCGCCTACGGCAGCCCTTCCTCGACGACGTCCATCGCCGGCGGCTCCGAGGCGACCGGCGTGTTGACCCAGCAACCGTTCGACTTCCTCGGCCGGGGCGGCACCGCGCTGGCGGTGGACACGCAGGGCCGCATCGTCGTCTCCGACTCCAACGAGTCGACCGTGCGACGTATCGACACGAGCGGCAACGTGACGCTGGTGGCGGGGCTGGTGCGCGCCAGCGGATCGGTCGACGGCATCGGCAGCGCCGCTCAACTGCGCGGTACTGGCGGCGCACTGACGATTGCAGCGAGCGGCGTCATTTACGTCTCCGATCAAGCCAGCGTCAAACGCATCAATGCCGGCAACCTCGCGACGACCGTTGCCGGCTCGACGGCCATTCTCGGCTCCGGGGCTGTCGATGGCCCACCGGCAACGGCCCGCTTCGGGTCCGTTGGCGGCCTCGCGGTCGCCACCGATGGCAACGTGATCGTCGCCGACTACGGCAATGCCGCCCTGCGCCGCATCGATGCCGCAGGCAATGTGACCACCTTCAGCGGCGTCATGGGCCAGCACGGCGCCGTCGACGGCCCGGCCGGCACAGCACGCTACGACGCGCCGGGCGAGCTGCGCAGTGCCCCTGATGGCACCCTGGTGCTGAACGACAACGGCAAACTGCGCCGGATTGCGGGCGACGGGAGTGTCACGACGACCTCGGTGAGCGACGTGCTGTCGTTCGTCATCGATCCGGACGGCGCCATCTACGTCCTGAAGTTCGACGGGCTGTACTCGGTGTCGGGCACCGGCACGACGACGCTGCTCATTCCCATCGGCACCGGCCTGGTGCTCGGCAACGCCGCACCGACGCTCGGCACGGCCGACGGGGCCATGGCGATGCTCGGGCCCAAACAGATCGTGCTCGTTGCAAGTCGCAAGCTGGTCATCGTGGCCTTGCCTTGAGGGGGACAACGTCATAGCGCGAGCAACACCATGCACTGCCTTCGCCTGCTGACGGCCGCGTTGCTACTCGGTGCGGGCATGGCACCGGCCGCAACGCCGCCGGACCACCTGCCGGTGGTGACGCTGCAGGCGCGTGTCGTCGCGACCGGCCTTCATCAGGCCTTCGGCATCCGGCAGGTCGGCCGGTTCCACGGCGGCGGGCCCTTCACGTCGAATGCGGAGTTCCTGCTCCAGACGCAGGCCGGGCGCGTGCTCGATCCCGAGCGCGTGCTGATCGCGGTCGACGACAACTTCGGCGCGACGCCCGGCAACGCCTCGCATGCGACTGGCGCGGTGCTGTCCGTCGACCCGCGGGCAGCCAGCGACGCGCATCCGCTCGTCGTGCCGGCGGATCTCGCAACGAGGGTTGCAGTCCAAGGCGGGGCCGTGATGCTCTACAGCGCGCAGTCCGCGCGCTTCATGAATCGCCGGCACAACGGCAGCGCGCGCACGGCCGACGCCGCAGGCGTGTCGGGACCGCGCTATGTCTCGGTCAACAACGCCTTCGGACGCCCCTGGATCGCCAATGCGCCGCTCGGCCTGCGGGGCGCGGGCAGTGAGAGCGTGCTCGATCCCGACGGCGCGCCGCTCGCGAACGCGCCGAGCGACGATGCCGGCGGTGTGTTCTTCGGCGCCGAGACGAATCGATCGAGCATCCCCCGGGCCGTGCGCACGGGATGGTTCGCGTCGCTGCTGAACCGGCGCCCGAGCGGCCAACTCACGCCGGGATCGATCGACCAGGGCGCGCTGGGCACGGCGCTGCTGGGCGCCTCGCCGGACGGCAGCGGCTTCGCCGTGTTCGCGGTCGTGACGGGAAGCGGCGCCGTCGTGCAGGTGCACGTTCAGGACGGCGTCGACGGGCTCGCGCCGCCCGGCACGATCGACGTCGGCCGTGACGACCCCGGCGTCATCGGCATCGCCTTCAAGTGGAACCCGGATCGTGCGCTCTTCGTCGCCGACAGCGGGCGCGATCGCATCGCGGTGCTGCATCTGGCAGACGACACGCGCCATTTCAAGCTGGCGCGCACGAGCCGCATCGAATCGCCGTGGTTTCACCGTCCCACCGACCTCGCCGCTTGCATCCCTGAGATCGCCAATCCGCGCTTCGCGAGCCACACGACGCTCGCGGGCGGCTCCGACCTGTACGTCGTCAACCGTGGTGACGGCTCGCTGCTGCGCATGCGCCAGGACGGCAGCGTGATCGCACGCGCCGTGATCGCGTGGCCTGACGGGCGCCCGATCGGCGCCGATCGCCTGCGTTCCGTCGCGGTGTCGGCGGACGCGCAGCGCATCTGGCTGACGGCCCAGGCGGCGGATGGCGCGGACAGCGTGCTGATCGAGACCAGCGCCTTCGATGCGGGCGGCCCGTTCGTCGCCGGCCCACGCAGCGTGACGATGACGCCATCGCCATCGCCAGCGACTGCGACTGCGACTGCGTCTGCGACTGCGGCCGAGAGCACCACCGCTGGTGCGCGACTCTTCGCCACCGTCTTCACGCCGGCCACCGGCCTGGGTACACGCTTCAACGCCACGTCCTGTGTCGCCTGCCACCCCGGACCCGGCGGCGCGAGCTCGCGCGAGGAACACTTCGCGCGGCGCGTGGCCCGCATGGAGGCAGTCAGCGGACGCATCCTCCCTCTCGACGGACAAACGAGCTCCTTCGCGCCGCGGCGCGCCATCGCCGCCCCGGTCGAACCCGATGGCTCCGCCGTCGCGATGCCGCGCTCGGCCAACGTCGTGTCGCTGCGGATGCCGCTGGCGCTGTCGGTGGCGGACCGTCTCGACGAGATCGACGACGCGGCGATCGAGGCCGAGGCGGTGAGCAAGGGCGACGGAATCAAGGGCCGTGTCCACCGCGTCGTCGCGGCGGATGGCACGCGGCGCGTGGGCCGCTATGGCTGGAAGGCCGACATCGCGCGACTCGACGACATGGTGGCGCAGGCGCTCGGTCATGAGATGGGCATCACGAGCGCATTGGCGTTGCACCCGGTCGCGGACGCCAATGACGACGGGACGATGGTGCGAGCGCTCTCGGCGTACGTGCGCACGCTCGGCGCGAAACCGTCTGCCGCGCTGCCTGCCAGCGGGGCGCCGCGATGACCACGACGCTGCGCTGGCCGCGGCTCGACCTGTCCGTGCGTGCTCGCTGGCCCGGCGTCGCAGTCGCTGCGGCAGGCGCGCTCGCCGCCGCCTGGATCGCTGGTGGCCTGGGCGACCCGTTGGCGCGCAACCCGGTGCTCGTCGCGATGATCTTCGGCCTGGTGCTCGGCGGTGTGTTCGGGTGTCCGGTCTCGTTGCGTCCGGGGCTGGACTTCACGAAGCGCCAGCTGCTGCGACTCGGCGTGGTCCTGCTTGGCTTTCGCATCACGGTGGTGTTGCTGAGCGACCTGGGGCTCGCGCCGATCACGGTGGCCGCGGTCGAGCTGGTGCTGGTGCTCGCGGTGATGCGCTGGGTGGCCGTGCGCCTCTTCAGGCTCGACCCGCATCTCGCCTTGCTCGTGGCGGTGGGTTCGTCGGTGTGCGGGGCGGCCGCGATCCTGTCGGTCGCGTCGATGGAGGAGGAACGCGAGCCCCATGCCGGCGTCGCTATCGCCTTGATCACGATCGCGGGGACGGTCTCGCTGCTGTTGTTCCCCATCGCTTTCCTGGAGGGATGGCTGCCCGGGCTCGACGAGCGCGGCTTCGGCGTGGCGGTTGGCGCGAGCATCTTCGAACTGGCCCAGGTGTACGGCGCCTCCTTCGCCGTCTCCGAAGGGGCACTGAACACCGCCACGCTCGTCAAACTCAGCAAGGTCGTGATGCTGATTCCGCTACTCCTCGTATTGGGCACACGCCGCCGCAACGACCCCTCGGCGCAGGCGCGACGCCGGATCCCGGTACCCTGGTTCGTGATCGCCTTCCTGGCCGTGCTGCTGTTCAACTCGCTCGTGACCGTGCACCCGCAGGTGCGCATCGCCATCCTGCAGGGCGACCAGTTTCTTTTCCTGATGGTGATGATTGCGCTCGGACTCACGACGCCGCTCGCGCCGCTGCTCGGGCGCGGTGCGATGCGGCTGATCGGCACCGGCGTGTTCGCGGTGCTGCTGTCCACCGTGGTGGCCTGTGCGCTGGTGTTGGCAAGCCAACCTGATCGCACCGTGCCATGGCCGCTCGGCAGCGCCCAAGCCGGTCAAAGCCCGATGCTCGACCACGGACACGAGGCCCGCCTCTTCATCGCCGTGGGCTGCGCCAAGTGCCATGTGCCGGCCTTGAGGGGTGGCAAGGGCTTCGTGCCGGTGTACTCCGACCTGCTGCTGCACGACATGGGGCCAGGCCTGGACGACAAGATCGTGCAAGGCGACGCTGCCGGTGCCGATTGGCGCACCACACCTCTGATCGGCCTTCGCCAGAGGGATCGCTTTCTGCACGACGGCCGCGCGGCCACCCTGCGCGACGCGGTGCTGGAGCACGGCGGCGAAGGCGAGATCGTTCGCAGGCGATTCTTCGAGCTGGATGAGGCGCAGCAGCAGGAGATCTATCGCTTCATCGCTTCACTTTGATGCTGCCGAAGCTGTTCCCGGCGTGAGGGCAACGGCGTCGAAGCGAGTTTCGAATCGTGCTTGAGCGAACAGTGCGTCCTCGCACACCGCCTCGAAGCGGCGCCATTCGATCACGTCAAAGACCTCTGGAGTTCACTCGCTCGGAAGGAACGGGTGAAGGCAGCCGGCGTCCGGCCATCAATCCGCGCCCTCGCAAAAGCACTTCAGTGCACAAGGCACAAGGGCGACTTCGTGGCGGACTTGAAGAAGGCAGCACCCGAACTGGAAACTCGCCTCGGCCGCTGTCCAAGGCAGCAAGGCCGGCCGGGGCAAAAGGCGTGGCTCGCCGCGTACCCTAGCGACTTATTGCCTCGACTGGCATGATCGCCAAAAAACAAAAGGCGCCACGCGGGCGCCTTCGGAGACTTGCTCAACTATGAGCACTCGACTACCAGTTCAAACATAGTTTGGCTCTTTCGGTCAGACTTTCTGCTAAGTCATAAAACCGCTTGAGACTAAACGATGGTGGCTGGGGCGGAATCGAAAGATTCGCCACGTACGGCTCCCGCACTCAATCTCGCCAATCCGTTCTTCTTGACGGGGTACACACTTGCGCACACCAAACCAATCAACGGAGATTTGGTCGAATTCAGGAATCGAACCACCGACACTTTGGTCTCCGTGGCCTGATTATCACAGATGCGCCGAAGGTTCAGCGCACGAACCAATGAGGTCTACTCTCTGGATTCCGGAAGGGCTATTCGGGTCGACGACTTTGTGGCATTTAACGATCGTCGGGACTCACGTCAATCTGCCGGACAAGCCCTCCACATGCCTGCAAGTTCGCTCAGAGCTCGATGTCGAGCGAAAAGACGTCGCTGTCGAACAGGCGTGCCGCAGACATGGCAAAGCCGACGCGGCCCTCGCCGTAGAAGTGCATGCCGTACAACATACCACCGTCATCAACCAGCGCGGATCCGCTATCGCCTTCTTGCACGTCCGCGAGGTACTGGATGGTGTCGGCAAACTCGATAATGCGGCCGGCGTCATGGGTGTAGTCGAAGGGGCTGGCGTTCGGAAACAGCGACTGAAACTCAACCGCCAGCGGCTCGACGCGCTGCAGCGACGACATCCCCGCTGCGGCCGGTGCGCGCTGACGGCAGAGCAAGCTCAGTGAGCCGCGATGCGGTAGCTCGGCGATGTCGAAGTCGGTCGCGCGTGCGACCGGGAATCTGCCGAACACCGAAGCTCCGGAAAAGTTGGCGTCGTCGATCCGCACCAGCGCCGCATCGAGCCCGTTCGGCGCCAGGATCTGGGCCTTCGATGCCAGATCGCCGAGCATTTGCCCGTCCACCGACCGGACACAGGAGCGATCGGGGACGCCGGCGTCGTCCATCTCCGGGCTGAAGACGTGATAGCACGACAACAGATAGCGCTCGGCCGGAATCCCGACGTTGCGGACGATGCAGCAGGCGGTGCCGAACTGAAACGCGCGGCCGTCCTTCAGCGACGTGATTCCTGCCGTCAGGTTCAGTCCAGCATGCGGCGCTCCGCGCGGGTACGCCGAGACGTCGGTCGGAATGCGGACGCGGATGCGGTGCTGACCCAGCAAAGCGTAAGCAACGATCTCGGCCGGGATCTTGCGCGGCCGCGAGCGTCGCTCCGTCCACTTGCGTCGAACCAGAAAGCGCAGGCAGACCTCCGAGTGAATCCGCGCGTCTGCGCCGCTCGAGCGCCAGCCGGCGCCGACGCTGACGACGTTGCTGAAGGCCGCTCGAAGCGATGCGCCGCGCCGTCGCGCGACGTCGAGCGCGATGGCGAATTGCGCGCGCGCATCGAGCGATGCCCAGCGGTCGGTCTTGCTCATCGGTTGATCTTGATGTCGCCGTTAACGTCGACGCCGTGCGCCTGGAGCTGCTTGGTGACGAAGCTTTTCAACGCGGCGTCGTCCATCAATGCCGCCGCCGTGCCGGCGTTACCGTTGCTCTTGCGGTCGAGCGTCACCGACACGACGCCTGCGCCCTGCGTCACTCTGGCGACGAAGTAGTCCTTCGTCGTCGTCGTGTTCTCGGGTTTCGACAGCTCGATGTTGAGAGCCTTGACAGCGTCGTTCGGAACCGTCGCTGTCCCGCTGCCGCCGGCGGTCGACGCAGGCGATACCGCCCCGCTGGTCGAATCGACGTACTGCTGGATCCGAAGGGCGGAGTCCCCTGTTGTCCTGGCGGCCTCGATCACCACCACGTCGTAGGTGTTAAATGCGATGTTGGTGAATGGCGGCTTGGGCGCGAGGATGCGCTTGGCCTCGGCGTCGGTTAGGGTGGCCTTCTCGGCAATTTCCTTGGGCTTCAGCACCGGATAGAGGCCCGGGGCGACGATGCGCACTTTGGTCACCTTGAGCGTGACAGGCGTGCCACCGGCGAAGCTTCTGGCGTCGGGCGCCGCCGCGCTCTGCGGTTTGCCCGTCAGCATCGCCAGCGGCCCTTCGATCTTGGCCGTCGCAACTTTCTGCAACGCGCCGAGCGTTCCGGAATAGAAGTCGAGCAAGGGCTTGGCGAGCGAGGAATTGTCGATAGTGGCGTCGAGGGACTGCAGGCTCCAGCCCTGGCCGAAACCGAGCACGACGCCGGCATTCCCGAGACCCGCCTTCGCGCTGACGACGTACTGTTCGTCGAAGTCGGGCAGCCACAGGATGTTGAAGTAGCGCGGCTGAGGCGTGACAGCGTAGGCGGCGTTGTCATTGACTGCTTTGACGTTGAGCACGCCGCCGGAGGGCTTTGGCGTGCCTGTCACTGAGCTGCTCGCGGCAGACGCCGCAGCGCTGGCGGCGTCTGCGGCCGCCGCTGCGCTCTGCGGCCCGCGGCCGGGTGCCGCGGCGTTGACCTGCGACGCATCAACGCGCAGGCCGGGCATCGCCTGGGTGCCCTTGACGAGCTTGTCGTTGGCGATCGTGCGCAGCCCTTCCGGAATGTCGTTGAGCAACACGAAGTTGCTGTCCGGTGACATCTCACCGCTCGCCAGGTAGACCTCGCTCGAGACGATGAACGGCTCGAACACCGACACGTAAGGCCGAGGCAGGTAGAACCGCAATCCGGGCGCGGCATCGGCAACGATCCTGCCGGTGGCCGAGTCGACCTTGTTCACCTCCACCGAGGCGCAACTGGCGAGAACAGCGCAGGCGGCTCCCACGCCGGCCATCGTTATCGATCGTTCCATTGATGCTGCTCCATGAGGACCGCAAGGCGCGATCAAATCGATCTTGGTTTCGACGACTCTGTTGCGCATCCGCAAGCCTGATGAGGGTCGTGCGAACTGGTGACCAATGCTCCGCGGCATCGTGACCATTGAGGATGCCGTCGGACTCGTCGATCGCTACGGTGACGCAGTGGCCAACTCCGAAGGCAGCGCATCATGAAAGAGCTCGTCCGGCATCCCTACTTTTATCCGGCGACCACGACGCTGTGGTTCGTGCTGGCCATCTTCACCGGGGTTCTGCCGCTGCCAAACCCCGATGCCGGCGAAATCGGCTGGGTTGCCTTGGGTTCGAAGTCACTGCTGGCGCTGGGCTTCCTGTTCCTCGCCGCTTGGTTCCTGCACGCCTTCACTCGCGCCGACCCGGTCGACACCGGCAAGGTTTGCCAGGCCGAGCAGCGCGCTTCGATGTTCCGCTTCGCCTACTTGTTCTCGCTGTTTTCGTTCGCGTTGCTGGTGCTGCCATTCACAGCCATGCTGCGGACTCACGACACGCCGCCCGACGCCGGCCCGATCCGACTGCTGCGTGCCTGCGTGCAGCCGCAACCGGCTGCGCGCCCAGCCTCGGGAGTGGGCGGTCCGGTCGAGTTCTGCCCCGGCTCGACTCCAGCCGGCAGGGTTGGTTATCCGTGGCTGGTCTCGGTCGGCGGCGTGGTGTCGCAGGAGTGCGACAGCGGGGAGTTTCGCTGCTCGAAGCCGATTGAGATTGCCACTCCCGCCGGGACGTCCGCTGCCGGCGCGGCGTCGACGCCGGCGCTGGCGCTGGCCAAGGGGCCGATCCTCTATTCGGTCAGCGGTGGCTTTGTCGTGCCCTTCTACGTCGTCGTCTTCGCGTTCGTCGGCGGTGTCGTCAACCTGACGCGACGTGTTCCCGAATACCAGAAGCGCTCCGCCTGCTCGTTCATCGGAACGCCGACCGAATCGCAAGTGAGCTTGCTAGAGGCGCGCGAGTTCGTCGTGTTCCAGATCATGCAGCTGATGTCGTCACCCTTCGTTGCCATGGTGGCGTACTACGCGCTCGAGCCGAAGTCGATCGCCAGCGCAGTCGGTCTAGCCTTCGTCTCCGGCTTCGCGACGGAGTCAGTCCTGCTACTGATCCGCGGCATGGTCAACGGCCTGCGACCCGAGACCACCAAGACCACCGCAAGCACATTGGCCACGACGGCACGGCTGCACATCAAGCTCGTGCGCGCCATCGGCGCGTCGGTCGACCAGGCGAAGCTCGAGCTGCGCAGCCTGCCGAACGCGTCGTCGCCCCTCAAGGCGGCCGTCGCCGACGCGACCGGCGAGTTCGACTTCCCTGGCCTCGCCGCCGGAACGCTCTGGGTCGTCGCCACGCTCGACGTGCCGGGCGTGCCACCGACCTCGGTGACGGCGACGCAGAAGGTCGATCTCAAGGCCGGTCAGACAGAATCGATCACCCTCACTCTGGCCTGAACGCGGCGGCCTCAGAAGCCGCCGTAGTCGATGAAGCCTCTGTTGATGTCGGCGATCTTGCGGGCGGTACGCCGGAAGACGCCAATGCCGTTGCGCGAGCCGTTGTCGTTGGTGTTGCCTTCGACGGTCACCAGCCTGCCGTCGCCGGTCTCGATGACCATGCCGGAATGGCCGAGCCCCGCGCCAAGATCGATGATGAACAACGCGCCCGGGCGCACGCGACCCGGATCCGCGGTCGCGCTCGACTTGGTGACGCGCAGGACGCCTGCCTTGGTACCGGCCGCGTTCCAGTGGGCCAGGACTCCGGCGGTTCGAATGTGCGGATTGGCGACGCCGAGTTGTTGCGCCGCGGCCTGGTAGCAGAAGTGGGTGAAGGCGACGCACCAAGCAAAGCTGCCTCCTTCGGGATCAAGGCCCACGGCGCGCAGGTAACGATCGACCTCGGGCCCACGGTTCGAGCCGAGCGGGTCTTCCATCACTCCGATCTGCGAAACGGCGAACGTGATCGCAGCGCTGGTCAGAGCCGACGGCGCGACGCTGCTGGCCGGGACTGTCGACGCGCCGAACATCGCACCCCAGGTCAGCGAGCCGATCTCGCCATCGACCTTCAGCGGCGCACCGGTGGTGTCGGCGAAGCGCGACTGGAGGAGCATCACCGCCCGCTTCGTGGCGTCCTTGTCGAAGATTCCATTCACCTCGATCGGTCCGCAACCGAGCTCGTTCAGACGCTCCTGGATGCGCCGGACCAGAGATGCATCGGGATGGCCGACCTTGATGATCTGTCCGGGGAACGGCTGGGCCGGCAGTGGGCCGAAGGCCGAAGCGACGATAGGCATACAGTTCTCCCCCGTGGCGCGCCGACGGGCTACGCATCGGCACGCAGACTAGGCTGCAGCGAGGACCTGATCATCCACAAGGTTGCTGAGGGCCGGGGGTGGAGCCGCCTGGGCGCCTCGCTGAGTCTGCCGGGATCTACTGCGGCAGACGGATGGCTGGCGCGCAGTTCGAGGCTCGAGGCAAGCGACAAACGCACCTCCTGAATTGCACGTGAGCTGAATGCTGAATCACGCCGCATCTGCCCCAATGGTCAAGGCGGACCGACTTCTGCTGAAACCTCCCGGTCAGATCGGCGGCCTCAAACGCAACTCGGGCGCGAGCACTGGCACGTAGGGCCCGAACTGCGCCTCGCAGTTGGCGAGCTCGGTCTCCAGCGACTCGACGGCGAGGACGGCACGCAGCAGCGCGTCCCGCTGCTGGGGCACTAGCGGGTCGCCGGCGGGATCGACGCGGTCATCGGGCTTGGCGAGTGGCCGCGGCTGCGTGGTGTCGCCGAGGAGTTCGGCCAGCGTCAGCGGACGCTTGGTCGTGACCTGGTCGAGCAGTTCGCGCAGCGGCAGCGTGTCGCCGCGCCCGCGCACCGCTTCGCCGTAGTGCCGCAGATGTACGCGCAAAGCCCGAAGTTCCACCACGGCGCGCACGTAAAGGTGATCCCGCCAGCCTTGCGTGACCGCGCCGTCGTCCTTCGGCGCGAACTGCTTGATGAGCAGCTGCGCCGATCCGAGCCCGTACTCGCTCGCCATCCTCAACATCGTGGAGCCGGGCATCGCGATATTGAGCTGCCCTTCGCCTCTTTGGAGCGCGAGGTGGACGATGCGGTTGCGAACCGTGGGCAGGCGACCCGTCACGCGGTCGTTCCAGTCTTTGGTCGTGACGAGCATGCCGACGACGACAGCTCCGAGACGGGACAGGGCGGATCGCGGCTTCTGGGCGAGAGGAGCCTTGTCTGCCTTGCGCTCGCTGCCGTCCGGGCATTTGCATTTGTGCTTGTCGTCGTCTTCCCGCGTTTCAGCACCCGGCACACTGCGCAGCCAGTTGTCAGCGCGGCCTTCGAGGTTCGTTTCGGGCAGCCACACGGGGTTCTTGTCGTAACTCTGCAGTCGCTTGTCCAGGAGCATCGCAAAGGTCGGCCAACGGGGATGGGCCGCGTCGAAAAGGTGGACCGGAAAGTTGCTGCACAGGCCGCCATCGGACAGCAGGCAGCGGCGCAGCGCTCGCTTGGGGCGCTCGCATTCGTAGTCGACAGCGTAGACCGGCACGCAGCTGAACAGGATCGGGAAGCACAGGCTCATGCGCGCCGCCACCACCAGGGGCATACCCCCGCTAGGCAGTGCGCGCAGCCGGGTCACCAGGATGGCGTCGGGCCCGAGGTGCAGGCCCACCGTCGTGTCGATGCCTGGATCGCTGCTCGAAGCCGGCGCATACGGCGCCGATGCGCGCTCGAGCGCGTCCATCACGCTCTTCGGAAAGAGGAGTTCCCACTCCTCCGGGAGGTAATACAGGCGCGTGTTCGCGTCGTTCAGCGGCAGGCGAATGGGGCGGCCTTGCGTGACGTTGCTCGAGAACATCTGCAGGCCGATGCTCGCGTCCGCGGGTTGCAGGCCGCCGGGTGCGGGTGTCGGTCCCGCGCAGCCGAATCGCGGGGCCGCCCAGAGGTCGGCGAAGGTGAGCGGCGGGTCCCGCTCGCCGCGCCCCGCGGAGCATTGGATGCCGCGGTGCAGCCATTCGACGAGAGCCTCTGACCGGCCGTCCTGACTCCCTCCCCGGCACAGCCCGTAGTCGTTGTCCACGAGCGCACGCACGTCTTGCCGGATCCGCCGGAGGCCGATCGCGACGACCGCACCGACGACGCCCAGGGCCAGCAACACAGCGGCCATCACCTGCGTCGTCCAGTCGGATCCGTGCCAGTGGTTGACCAGGGTCGCAAGCGCGACCAACAAGAGGCCGACACCCAGCGGAAACCAGAGGCCGTACAGCGTTGCCAGCACCAGCCACGCCGGGCCGTGGGGTCGGGCGGCTGGCGCCATGTTCTCGCCCCCCTCGCTCGCACGCACGACCAGCAGAAACACATTGAACAGCCGGCGTACTTTGGCGCTCGGCTGGAACAGGCGCAGCATAAGCGGCTGACCACCTACTTCCTTCGCGAGCTCCAGAGGGAAGCGACGCAAAGGCTCGAACGCATCTTCGACCCCGACGCAGCGCCCGTACTCCGCCGCCGCCGCCATCGCTGCCGCCATCGCGCCGACCGAATTGCCGCCGATATTGCGGAAGCGATAGTGACGCGCGAGCTCCACCAGGGCCCAGGGATAGACCACGCCACTCGCGACGCCGCCGTTCAGCACCAGATCGCAGAAGCGATCGGCCGGCGGATCGTCGCTCAGTGGATCGGGTTCCCGTGGCCTGCTGGGTTCGGTGGGCCTCGGCTTGTCGCAGCTGCTCACAGCCAAGGCCCCGCGAGCTCGACTGGCACGAAGTCGTTGTCGAGCAGCATCCGCAGGCCCTCGCGGCCGGGGTACCACGCGTAGGCCATGCCGAGCGTCGTCGTCCAGGCCTGGAATCCGGTCAGCGTTTGTGTCTTCTGGCCTTGGAGCGGGATCCGCAGTCCAGTGTTGGGATCGTCGTGCGGCCCCATCAATGGGTCGAGGGCGTCGTCGTGTGCGGCGGCGCCCAGCGGCGGGCGGGCGCCCCATTGCCCCAACAGATGTTCGAACTGGTTCTCGATGCTGGCACAGAAGAAGTGAGCCAGGTGGCCGCGTGGCTGTCCGTCCGTCGGGATTCGGTCGAAGCTGGCGGATCCGAAGGGGACGCTGCGCCGCAGCAGGGGACGCCGCAGCAGGTGCCCCTTGGCATCCGGACGAGGCTGCATTCGGCGCACGTGCGAGCCGAACGGACACCCCATGCCCTCTTTGTCCGCCATCACGAAGCGCCCGCACTTGCCGTCGCTGTAGAGCTTGAGGTCGAACTCGTCGGGCGACGGCCCCTCTGCCGGCGGGAAGGCCGCGCCGGGGTGTACCGGGTGCCCGTCCGGCCAGCGGCCGCAGAGTTTCGCTTTCACGAAATCCTTGTCCACGAGAAAGCGTTCGGGCGCCGAAGCCTTCGGTTCAGTCGTCGAGATCTCTGCCGGCTCGAGCGCCGGGAAGAGGCCGCACATCTCCACCTGCCACTTGGCAACCTGTTCCTCGAACCCAGCGATGTTCTGCCTCACCGGGCGAAGGATGCCGAAGCTTGCGCTGCGGAAGAATCGGCGCACCTTGTCCGGCGCCTGCGTCAGCGAGAACCGGTTCAGACCTTCGTCGTCCATCCAGCCCAGCAGGAGAGAGCCAGGCGCATGCGAACGAAGATCCGGTGCCGGTTGCGAACGCGGCAGACCGTCGATTGCGACGTCGCTGACGTCGTCGCGAAAGCCGAAATGAGCCCACTGACCGACCCGGCCCTTCGGTGCGCCGAGCCGTTCGCCTTCAAGCGTCGCGAAGAACCGATCCGGAGTTGCCTGGGCGGGTGCGTCGCGGGGGAGCAGTCCGCACCAACGCCACGCCAACCGCTGCCACGCTGCGTCGACGGCGTCGCGGGGCCCATGCCAGCTGACGATGACGTGGGCGCGTTCCTGACCGAATTCCGGTCGCCAGCCCGCCGCGGAACTGGGCCCGGTGTCGCCGACCGCCACGCTGCGGCGCACCGCACCTTCGCGGAACGACGGCGAGAACCGCTGGAAGACACGCAGGTAGGCCAGCGGGAGGCACAGGGCGTCGAGCCCGTCGAAGGTGAATCCGATGCTGCAGATCAGGTTGTATGCGGCGCGCGGGATGTCGAAGGAGATGCGACAAGTCTCATCAAGTACCTGGCGCGCGGCGAGGCCCTTGCCATCGGGTACGCGCAGCAGCGCGTGCCGCACCACGGGACCGTCGGGCGGGCGCAGCAGCAGCGACTGCACGTCCACGGTGTCCCGCGATCCCAACCGCGGGATGCGGGTCTCGTCGTACGCTTTCATCGCTTCGCCCCGGCTTGGCGAACCTGCGCGACCGTGACCCCGGGGTACGCACTGTAGAGGTAGCCCGCCAACGGCGCGAGGTTGAAGCGGCGGATGATCTCGACGAAGTCGTCGGGGTGCTCCGCCACTGGTCGGGGTGGCGCGTCCTCGAGGAACTCGAACAACCCATCGAACAGGTCGCCCGACCGCAATGCGAAGTGCCGGACATAGGCCTCGAACTGGCCGTCGTAGATCGTCCGCAGCACCAGTCGCGTGCCGTCGTCGCTGAACTCGAACCACGCGAAGTGCACGCCTTCGAAGTCGGTCAGCACGTCGGCCACGCGAGGGACAGATGACGCCAGAAGCTGGCTCAGGCGTTCGAAGTTCTGCGCGATCGGCGCTTTGATGCGCATCGACACGATGAGGTTCTGCTGTATGCCGGTGCGCTGCCGGTCGTACCGCATCGGGTACCGCGTGCAGGCGAATCCCCACAGCCGCTCGGGATCGAGCGCCTCGCCCGTGAGCGGGTCCAGCGCCTGCGTGAGGCCCGGGAGGTTCAACGTGTGCCTGACGATCGCTGCGATCAGGGGGCGGGCGAGCGCCTTGCCGAGGCAGGAGTGGAGCGCGGTTCCCTGTGACGCCTCGCCCCAGACATGCGGACAGCTGGCCGCCCGCTGCATGTCGAGGGGGCGTGCCCCGCCTTCGAGCGCGAGCAGGCAGTCGTCGTCCTTGCGGATCTTCGCGCCGCTCGCCAAGTCAAGATCCGTCAATGCGCGTCGCGGCAGCACAGGCAGCGGCCGGAGTTTGCACAGTCGAACGTCGAGAGCCTCCTCGAGTGCGCCGTCGGCCATCTGCGCGGCACTGGCCCGTTCGTCGTCCCGCGAGCTCCAGAAGTCCTGTATCAGCAGGCAGGCTGCCGACTGGATATTGCCGATCGTGCCCGACAGCAGCATCGAGCACACGATGGCGCGATCCCGTCCACTCAGCGGGCTGTCCAGCGTGTTGATACCCTTGAGCAGTGGCTGGCCCAGTTCGGTAAGCTCGAGTTCACACCACGGTTGCACGCCCTGGGGCCAGTACCGCGAATCGAGTGTGCCGAAGCGGTGCGGGGACCGTTTGAGACGCGCGTACTCGTCCGACAGCTCCGAGGTCCGTGCCACAAGTTGTCCGACCATTTGCTGGGCAGCGGGCACGGTGCCCGGCTCCGTAGCGAAATGCTGGCCGATGGCGATGTACTGGAGCGCACGGTAGGCCGCGCGCGACGCGCCTTCGAGCAGCACGTGGTCCTGGAAGCCATAGCCGAACAGCAGGCCGAGGTAGCGCAGCCCGGCCTGCTCCGCCAGCGCGGCCACGTCGAAGTTCGGACTGGCGAGCGTGGTCAGGGCGGACTGAGAAACGGCAAGCGTCGCGAGCTTGCGCAATGCCGGCGCGCAATCCGTGTACGGTTTCAGTGCCGCCTTCACGAACTCGACTTGCTGGGCATGGCGCAGGTCGTCCTGGCACGGATCCTGCGCCAACAGGAACCCGCCACCCCCGAGCGCCGCGTACGGAATGTTGCTGAATTCTTCGAATTGGGTAAGCGCCTGGTCGATGTCTTCCGGCGACGAGATGATCCACGCATCGCGGAAACCCTGTGGTGCAGGCACGCTCAGTGGCGGGGCTGGGTCGTCCTGTCCCGGCGCGCGCGTGCGGAACTTCAATGCCCGGCCATTCAAGGCCGCGATCAGCTTGGCGCGGTCGCCATCGTCGGACCACCAGTCGAAGAGCAATTGGTTCCGCCGCTCGCCGTGCATGGCCTCGAATGCGGCCATGTCGAAGTCGAACGGGGGGCGAGTGTTTCGCTTCATGCGGGCTCCCAGGGAGTGTGTGGGCGGGCCGGAAATGCTCGTTGGGATTCCCAGTGCGACAGCGCTTGGCGGGCTCGGCGCGCGTCGCAGCAGCGGTCGTGGTCAGGCAGGCTTTCGACCAGCGGGCGCAAGCGGCTGGCGGCGTGCAGCGGGTGACCCATCGCGGCCTCCAGCGCACCGAGCGACAGTGCGCATCGCAACGCGAGACCGGGCTTGGCATGGCGCTGCGCGAGGACGATGGCGCGGCGCAGTGTCGTCTGCGCACCCGACAGGTCACCTCCCTGCCAGGCGCACAACCCTTGCAGGCGCCGCAACTCGGCGCGGTAGTAGGCTTCGCGAATCTCTCGACTCACCTGGTCGGCCTGCATGAGTTGCTGCGCGGCCGCGGCGGTCTCGCCCTGGCGCAGGAGGATCTCCGCGCGCGTGACCAGATAAGTGGCGCACGAGATGCGCGCCCCGCCAGCGGTCCAGAGCGCATAGCCACGGTCCATGTCATCGGCACCGCGCGCGGCATCGCCTTGATCGGACAGCAGTTGCCCGCGCACCATCCACGCGTGCGCCAACCAGACCTCGAACCCACCGCGGTCGCAGACCTGCACGGCTTCGACCGCATGCGGCCATGCCCCGTCACCGTCGCCGCACAGGCGCTTGATGCTTGCCGCGAAGGCCAATGCCACGCCGGTGCTGAACGGGTGGTCGAGTTCGCGCGCCAGTGCGAGCATCCGGTCGATCCGCTGCAGCGCCTCGTTGGCCCGGCCCAGTTCGAAGAGGATCCACGACGAGTAACCGAGGCACATGATCGCGGGGTCCTGCACGCTGCTGCGATGGTGCAGGCCCGTGTGGTAACGGGCGATGCACTCGTCGAAGCCCGCCAGAGAGGCTCGCCAGTGGCCGCGATGGAACTGCACATTGGCGAGCGCCCAGCGCGCCTGCAGCGCGAGCCGCGCGTCTTGCTCCCAATCGGTGACGGCGGTGGCCTCTTCCGCGAACGCGCCCGCGCGCTCCAGGTTGCCTCGCATCACGTGGCAGGCCTCCAGGCCCAGACGGATGCGCATCCTGCGGGCCTTGTCCTCGCCACCGCTTGCCGACGCCTCGGCCAACAGGTAGGCCTCCTCGACCTCCTGACTGCCGTAGCCATGGAGCGCAATCTGCGCGGATGCGACGAGCAGGTGCAGCGACATCGCGATGCGGCGGCGCGCAGCGTCGTCTGTCATCGTGTCGAGCAGCGCCAGCGCGCGCTGGCTGAGGGCAACGGTCTCGCGGTGCGCGTGGCGCGCCGCAGCCAGCTGTGCGGCGGCGAACCAGGCCTCGCGCGCCTCGCTGGCACGGCCTGCCGCCTGGAGGTGCGCGGCCAGCAGCTCGGGGCGGTCGCGGCGCACCTCGGGTGTCACGCGATCGATCAGGCCGGCGCAGAGCCCGTGCAAACGCTCGCGATCCTTGGTGCGCATGGATCTGTAGGCAGCGTCGCGGATCAGTCCGTGACGGAAGCGATAGCCCGGTTGCGGCCCGTCCAGGTACTGCAGCAGCCCCGCGTCCAGAAGGCACTCCAGGCTGCCCTGCCGCCGGGCGGCCGCAACGAACGGGTCGTCCTGCTCGAGCAGCACTTCCAGGTGCGCCGCAAGGCATTCGCGCCCGAGCACGGAAATGAGCTGGGCGAAGGCGCGGTCGAGTCCGAGTTCGTCGAGCCGCGCGACGAGAAGATCCTCGAGCTTGGCCGGCAGCTCGTCGATGGCTCGCACCCCGCGCTCGCGCAGCATGCGCATCGATTCCTCGAGGAAGAGCGGCACGCCATCGGCGCGCTCCACGACTTGCTGTCGCGCCCAGGGAGGCAGCTGCGCGCCCAGATCGTCAGCCAACTGCCTGGCCTCGTCGGCGGACAGACCATGAAGGTCGACGATCTCGGCGTCGGGCAGGCTCATCATCGGCATCGCCTCCGACCGCTCGCCGAGCACGACGAGCAGCGGCTGCGGCATGCGCATACCGAGCAATCGTTGCAGGAGTTCGACGCTGGAGGGGTCCAGCCACTGCGCGTCGTCGACCACGAGGCAGGTGGGCCCTGTGGCCAGCAACGCTGTCAGGCAGTCGAGCAGCAGTTCTGCGCACCGCCAGCCCGCCTCCGGCTCGGCGGGAGCTTCTGCGTGGCGTGAGGGGAGCAACAGCCGCATCAGCTCGTGGATCGCCGGGTCGCCCGGCCCGCGCGCTGGCAGCAGTTGCGTCAGCTGCCGGCCGAGGTCATCGGCACTCGCACCGGGGGCGATGTGCCATATCCGGCGCAGCGCATCCACGACCGCGGCGAAGGGGCTGCGGTCGGTGAGCGGCTGCCCGGTCACCTGGTGGCACGACAAGCCTTGTCCCCGGACGATTCGGGAGAACTCCTGGAGGAGACGCGACTTGCCCACGCCCGCCTCGCCGCGCACGACGCACCAGCGTACGCGGCCCGTGCCCGCCGCGTTCCAGACCTCCCGGAGGCGATCCAGCTCGGCACGCCGGCCGACGAAGCGGGTGGATGCGATTGGGGCGTTCCCGTCGACCGCGGTCTGCGCGGACAGGCCCTTCAAGGCGTACAGCGAGGTCGGGAATTCAAAGCCGGCGAGCGCCTGATCGGCGGCGTGGAGCTCGAGCACGAATCCCGGCGACACCCGGAGCAACGTGGACGGCGCGACGAGAACTTGGCCGGGCTCGGCCTGCGCGCGGATGCGCGCGGCCAGGTGCACGTCCGAGCCATACGCCAGACGAGCATTGACGGCCACCTCGCCAGACGCGACGCCGATGCGCGCTTGCAGCCCCAGTTCGGAAAGCGCTTGGGAAAGTTGCCAGGCCGCGATGAGGGCCCGGTTCGCTGCGCCTTCGATCGCGCGCGGGAATCCGAAGTAGGCCATCAGGCCGTCGTCGCCCTGGGGCGAGTCCAGCGTGCCGTGGAAGCGTAGCGTGATGTCACGGCACAGCCCGTAGTAGGCGGTCATGGTTTCGCCGTACTCCTCGCCCTTGCTCGCATTGAGCAGTGGTGTGGAGCCGACGAGGTCGATGCTCACGGCCGTGACAGGTCGCCAGCCCTGCTCGGCGGCGTCGACGGGCCCGCGGTCGTCGCCGTAGAGCCTGCAGCAGCGGGCGGGCAGCCCGAGCACGCGAAGGGACCGTTCGAGCGACTGCGACAGCAGCAGCGGGTGACGCCAGTGACTGCGAAGAAGATTCTCCAGCTGCGGGCGCTTGGCCGCCGGAACGTCGGACTGCGCCACCACGAGCGGACGCCCCAACCGGCGTGCCGCCTGGATCGCCGCAAATCGGTCGCCGGACGCGTCCTCCCACACTACGAGGCGGGGCATGACGGCAGATGGGGTCCGACCTGAGTCCGGCAGGTCAGTGAGGTGTCGCGGGATCGGTCGCTGCTGTTCGATCGCGGAAGCGATCTCTTCTTCCCAGGGCCAGTCGTCGAATGCGACCGGAAGCTGGACCGACAGCATCGCCCCGACCGATCGAGGCAGCGCGCCGAGAATGACACCCGGCAGCGCCGGCACGTCGTGCGGGGGCCAAGCCGCCTGGTCGACGGTGCAGTGCCAGCGGCCGTCGCTCAAGATCGCGAGCAGGCGCGACTCGTCACTGAGCGCCAAAGTCAGCACCCAGTTCTCGATCGATGGCTCCTCCGTGAGGTCGGGGTTCGTTGCCACCCCGCCCGACATTCCAGGCGCTCTTGCCAACGCGTTCCTCCGCCCCTGAACGGGAGACCACACCTTGGGCGGCATGGCCGTTTGGGCGAGGATAGCGGCTCAGCGCGCTGCGACCAATATTTGAACGTGGGGTTCGGTCTGCTCCGACGGCCAAGGCTGCACTGCGGGTGCGCGATTAATCGGACCGAGATGTTCAAAAGGGTTTCCCTCCTTGGACGCGGCTTCAATCGAGGAGACGTGCTACCAAGCGCCAGCGATGCCATTCTTTCGCGGGCAGGGAACGAGCGCCTCCTCAAGTTTGTGGGAGGTGGAGTACCGACCCACCACGGGCTTTTCGGCTCGAGCGCGTCATGCCGTGGCGGAGCCGTCGGCCAGCGCGACAAAGGAAACTTCGGCTCAGGGGGCGATTCGGCGCCGGTCGCAGCGGCAACAGCGCCCGCTTCGGGTGGGCATCAGGCGAGTCGCTTGGCGGCATCCTGCATGCCCTCGAAGACCGCCTCTGCCAGAAGGGCGGGGAACCCTCCGGGCAGTTGAGTGCGAACCTGGGCGATGACTTCTGGCGTGCGTGTCACGATGGCGTCGATCAAGTGCTCTGCGCCCCGTGCGGCTTCGTCCAGGACGCCATGGCGCGCGCCCAGCGCGACCCAGTGTCGACGCAGGATGTCCCGCATCTTCCAGTGCGCATTCTTCGATCGCACAGCCATGGCCATCCTGGCCCTGAAGGGGGACATCTTTCCCGGCCCCTCTCCCAGGACCGGGTAGGCCGACAGCACGTCGTAGAGCGGTGTGAGCTGGTATCGCCCGCCGGGGCGCAGGAACAGGCTGAAGTTCTTGGCATGACCATCGGTGGCGCAGAGCATCCAGAAGAGCAACTGCGCCTTGAAGAAGTCGCGTCGGTCCCGCTCGCGCGTCATCGATCCATCTAGCACATCGAGGATACGATCCATGCCCGGCCCGCCGTCGGTTTCGTACTTGGCCTCGGGCGGTACCCCGGTGGCTTGGCACATGTCCTCTTGCGGTAACCGGATGAGGCGGCTGTCGCCGGACGGGTGCGTCCACCAGGCGCGGTCGAAGCGCCTGACCACCAGCACCTTGACGTCCTCGAACCGCATCGGCCTGCAGTCTGCTATCGGGAGCCCGAATTCCTGCAGGATCAGCGAGCAGAGCCATTCGTTCTCCACCGAGTCGCGCATGTCCAGCTTCATGCCACCGATCAGGCCCAACGGCAGCTTGAAGATGTGCGTCGTTGGCGTATTGCCGCGCGGGAGAGCCCACTGGCCGTCTCGCAGCAGCAGGGCCGTCTTCTCCTGGGCGCCGGCAATCGAGATTCGGAAGTCGTCGTCATCGACACCCCAACCCATGGCATTCGACGTCGTCGTGCCACGCAGTATTTGGGCGACCTGGGCGTCGCTCAGGGACTCGGATTGCAGGGGTGAGGTGCCGGCAGAGGTCGCACCGTCCGGGAGGATCTCGAGGGCGCCGACACAGTCCCTGCCGATCTCGGCGAGCAACTCGAACGCACTGGTCGACCCGGTGTTGAAGCGTCGCGCCAGCCGGTCTCGAATGTCCTTGCTGTCGGGCAGCAGGTTCTCGAAGTAGGCTCGAACTTTGTCACCGCGATGCGGCGAGTTACCCGGCGTGAAGGGCAAGGAAAGTGACAGCGCCCGGCCTTGCTCCGATTGGGTCCAGGTCAAGTCGTACTGCAGGGTGTCGGGGGCGTTGGGCGCCAGGCTCCAGGTGCCGACGAAGGCGCCGTTCATCCAGAGGCCCAGCGTGCGCTTGTGAGAGTGGCGGCCCATGGCTTACCAGACAGGCTTGTCCGTGGAGGCTTGGCCGGATGGGCCCGCTGTCTGCGATGTCGCCGTCGATGGCGTTCCGAGCGTCAGCTCCACGCCCAGAATGTTGAGCAGCTTCAGCAAGCTCGCAGTGCCAACCCTGTCAGCGTTGCGTTCCATCGCCGAGTAGGTCTGTTGGGAGACTCCCAGGCGCAGGGCGACTTCGGTCTGCGTGAGCCCGACCTCTTTCCGGAAAGCCTGGAGCAGCGGGGGCAGTTGTGCGGCGGCACGAACGGTGAACTTGGGCATACAGATCCTGTGCTGTGGCTCAAAACTACAGTTTTTGATGCGTATGTAGAGTTTACTTACTATCAACTGTAAAATCAATCAACATATCATAAGCTGTGAGCCGTGCAGAGGATCGATGCCTGCATTCGAAAGCCAATCAGCGCCCATCACCCCTTGCCCCGCTCCGAGACGAGGAGGTCCTCTCCGCCGGACGGGCTCGGGGGCCGGCCACTAGCAGCCCGCCCCGCTCGCGTGAGCGTGAGGGCGCGTCGGGTTCCGTCAAGGGTTCGCTGCGCCGGGCAAAGCCCGCCCTTGACCGACCGCGATGCATCAAGGCATGAAGCCCCGAGCGAATGTCGTCCCATAACGTCCCGATGCACGAAATTAGCCGAAATTCATCGCGCGAATGCATTGATTCCCGATCTAGAGTGAACTAGGGCGTGTTAACACTACGTGATTCGACCATGCATCCTGCGAGATACTTCATGCATGGAGATCACACAAGCCCAGTTCACTCAGATCGAGCACTGCCTGCCGCTACAGCGCGGCAACGTC
>Ga0307515_10006493_pt1 | contig 23402 bp, 1 predicted proteins | sample 17_EM_MG_FD_194513 | JGI IMG/M metagenome (GOLD analysis project Ga0307515, IMG submission 194513) | Populus trichocarpa ectomycorrhiza microbial communities from riparian zone in the Pacific Northwest, United States - 17_EM | ecosystem: Host-associated > Plants > Roots > Unclassified | place... | reverse complement strand
AAGCTCTATTTTGCCAATATTAAAGCTAATAGCAGCTTCCTTAGCTTTAGACATTAGCTCTTACGCAACCCTCTCTAGCTTTTTGCAGTTAGATTTAGCAAAGTTTAATATAACCGTAATTGCAAAATCGTCTATATAGCTAAGGGAATAGGCTCCTTCTATCTCTAGCCTATAGATATTACGTAGATATAGTAGAAATAAGATAGGGGATATAGGCGATCCCTGTAGTATCCCTGTTTCTAGTTCTACTTTTTCTTATATTTGTCTATTAAAGGAGAGCTATATCTTTCTATTGCTTAGGAAAGTAGCTACCCATTATATAAACGCTATAGGTAGTCCTAGTTCCTTACAGATAGATAAAAGCTAGTTTTTAGAGACATAGTCAAAAGCCCCCTTTACGTCTAGAAATAATATAATAGCTATCCTTTATCTAGCTTTTTTCCTACTATTTTTAGATTGGATATTGTTTAGAAGCAGTAAGACTGCGTCTATTACGGACCGCTGTCTTCTTCCTCCTATTTGTAAATCTTAAAGTAAGCTAGTAGTACTAGCTAGATATCCTAATTTAGTAGTGAAGATCTTCTCTAAGGTCTTTCCTAGGCAGTTTAATAGGGAGATAGGTCTATAGGACTTTAGTAGAGAATAGTCCTCCTTATTTGCTTTAGAAAGAATAACTCCTTAAGCTTCTCTCTATACCTTTAGCTAATAGCCTAAATAGGTAGTTATATATACTAGTAGTACTAATAATACAGTAGAGTTTGCCATGCCTGCTTATTTAGGCCTCTTCCTTAGTTTTCTAGTGCTTTGTCCCAACTATAAGTAGTTAGCTGCCACCACTAATCGCATAGGGATTCTCACCAGTTCTTTCGGATATCTTATAACTAGTTAGTCTACCCCCCAGTAGTCTGTATAAGAGTTTCCTCCTAAAGTTGGTACGCTTTTGCACGGCTTAGGAGCCTTCCATAGCCTCTAGTTTTACGCCTCTCTTTATTATTTCCGCCGGTACGGGCATAAGCTGCTATTTATAGGGGTTATAACTCCCATCTTACGTACCTACTAGCGTAATCCTACGAGGGCGTTGTGGCTATATCCTACAGTATAGCTAGGTATACCTTCTACGGTTAAGGCCTAGCCAAAGCCTCTCCCGCCTAAGTAACTCCTGTTTGCTCCTTAAGCGTACCTTACTAGCGTACTGCCCTAGCGAGTAGTCCCGTCTATTCGTACACCAATACGCGCATCCGTTCTCTTAAGCCGCGTAGTAGTCTCTCTAGCTAGGACGTAATCCTACCTGCCTACTAGGTGCACTAGGGGTCAGAGCCCAGATAAAGGGTAAGGTCCCTAGAGCTAGCAGTAGCTACTACGCACTACGCCCCGCGGGAGGTTTTAATTCCCATTTTACGTTGCCTATAAGAGTCTCCTTATAATAGGCCGACCGTGTCTTGTAGGAGGGGGCTATAGAGACAGGTCCCGCACCAGACGACCTGCTTCCCCCTCTCCTACTAACTAAGCTTATGTCCCCCCTTTTTATAAGCTAGCCTATATCTCTAACTGTTAAGTCCTTATCTAACTAGCCTGTGTTTCCCCTATAGCCTCCCCTATATATATATGCATATGCATTAGGTTGCGTGCACCACGCCTATTAAGACCCTCCTATAAGTCACCTTTTGACGCCATAAGGCCGTCGAAGCTGGCCTGTGTTTCCGCTGCCTAGAGCTTTGCCCGTGTTTCCACCTCGTTAAGCCGTCTAGTCGCCGTCGCGTCGCTGTTACGTCACCGTTGTGTTGCTGTTGCTGTTAACCAGGTCGCGCGCACTATACCTATTAAGACCCTCTTCTAAGTTACCTAGGTATACCAGATACTAGATAGGCCCTTAGAGGGGCCTTAACGAGTTCTCTAGGCAGGGCCTTAACAAGTTCTTTGTGGTGGCCTTAGGGCCTTAATAAGTTTCGTATAAAGTATCTGCGACGTGTTAACCTTAACAAGTTCTTATAAAAGGAGGTTCCCTACGCCCTTACCGCGTTCCCTTTGTGATCTTAGAGCTAGTGCAAGCCCAAGGGTGTCCTGTTATACGCCTAGGGCGCGTCTACGTCAACTAGCTGAATAAGGCTAGCTTCGGGCCTGGCTGCGAGCCAGGTAGTTGTACGTTGGGCGGTTTTCGTATCCTAGTTTCCCTTAATGGGCCTCCCTAAGTGGTAGAGCAGGAGCCCCAAGCAGAGGCAGTAAGGCTCCTGGTGGTGTTAAGGGCGATGCATACGCGTCGCGGGCTTAACACCACAGAACCGCAGCACCAGCGCGCTGCACGCGCTGCGACGGCTCTCTACCACCGCCTCTGCACTTGGCCATCGTAAGGAACTAGTTCCTGATAATGTTTCCACCCGTGGCGACGTAGACGCGTACAGTAGGGCTTCGCGGGCTCCATTAGCCCTTCTCCGCCCTTTTACGTCCTCCGCTGTACAGGTTCCTCCAATTCGGTCCTTCTACATTTAATTATTAGGCTACTAACTTATTAGGCCTAAAGTATAGCCCAGCTTTTATCGCTAGCTATACTCCTATTATTGCCACTTAAAGATATATTGCTAAAGCTTATATAGTCCCTTTCTTACTTCTAGTAGCTCTACAGTCTTCCTTTATATATCTATATATAGTCCCTCCTTACTAGGTCTCGTCCCGAGGCCAATAAAGCCCCCCCTTCCCCCCCTCTCCTCTTCCTCCGTAGGGGGTATATCGTATAGCGTATAGGGGTAGGTAGGTAGGAAAAATAGATATTAGATTACGGTACAGTGTTATATTATCTCAGCAGGTTCTTATTAATGCGGTATAATATTTATATTATAGGCAGGTTCTTATTAGTAGCAGTATAGTACCAGCTTAGGTTCTATAGGCATATCGGTATGGGATCTTATTAGATTTAGGTAGCAGTACGGTACTAGCGATGTATTCGGGTTCCGTAGGCGAATTGGCACAGAGCTTATTAGTTTATGTGGTAGCAGTATAGTGCTAGCGACGGGTTTAGGAGCCTAGGGAGCAAGGCTCTACGTAGTCGTATTCGGCTCGTAGGCGTATCGGCATAAGTCTTGTTAGTTTAGGTAGCAGTATAATATAAGCAATAGGGTTGTAGGCGTATTGGCATAACAGGTTATTAGGGTTATTTCGCAGGCGTATTAGCGCGAGGCTTATTAGTATATAGGGCAGTACGTACATTACAGGTCGGTAGGATAGTAGTAGATACTAGCTTCCGTGTTTATATTTATATAGTAGTAAAATATAAGCCAGGTTAAACCGAGGGGCAGTAACGTGCCTATTTGTAATAGCAGAAAGATATAAGCCATTAAGGTCTGTATATAAATCGGCGCAGAATCTTATTATACTAGTTTAGAACCTTAGCGTCCTAGTCTACCCGCAGCTAGCAGCTCCTATATTTACCCCATAGGCGTAGAAATGCATACTTCGCGATTAGTAGCCTCTAGGCCCGTTAGGTATAGAAAAGGGATCTAAATATAGTGTTATAAAAGTAGACATAAGCTGGAATACAATGTACTAAATGGGGTAGTAATTAAAGAAGGCTATATACGCGTAACTATACGTAGTTAATATAAAGACATTTTGATGTAGAAATGAAACGGGTTAGGTATAGATATAAATAGGAGTTGTAGGGGAACGTGTGTAAGTGTCTTAAGACGAACGTAAGTATAGGTTAAGAACGTTAAAACGCGTAGAGATGTAAGAATATATAAGTCCTGTAATATAGAGCACGTACCTTACGGGCGAGTCACCCTTAGGTTGCCCTAGGGTCGCCCGTACCTTGCGGCTATATAACTATTTACTTAGGTTTTACCTAATAAGCGGATATAGTAAAGTAGTATTACTAGATTTAGTTCTATTAATGTCTACTAATACTCTCTTCTAGTATATCCCACTACTTATTATATTTTAATAGTATCTTTTTTACTAAAAACTACCTAGTAACTGCTAGTCTACTTCTCTCGTTATATTTACTACCAAATTCTATTAATACTTTACTAGGTTCTACCCTTTATCCTATTTTTTACTAAATTCTATTAATACTCTACTAGTTTCTATTTCTTATCTTACTTACTACTAGACCCTATAGGTACTCTACCTATTTTAACTTCTTATATTATTCTCTACCGGGTTCTACTAACCCTTTATCTATTTTAACCTCTTATATTATTCTTTACTAGATTTTATTAGTACTTTACTAGCCTCTATCTCTTATTATATCTTCTACTATATTCTGCTAGTCTTATACTAACTTTTACTATACTTTATAATACTTATTAGCTTTATTAGCTTTTAATTAATTTTTAACTACTTACCCCCTATTACGCTAACCTCTTTCTACTATATTCTACCTTAGGTTAAGGTTTTTATTATATTATATTAATATATATATATAAGTCTACTTTATGCCTTACTCTTATTTACTTTCTATTTACTAACCTTATATAACTAATTTTAGTAAAGTTACCTATTATTTAATATTTACTTATACTTTTATCTTACCTTTACCTTTACCTAAACTCTATTTAATCTATAATTTTAGATTAGTCTAAGCAGGTATATATAGATAGAATTCTCTAACGTATTATTCCCATTAGTTCTATAAACTTATCTCTTTAGGCCGTAGCTAGCTTTATAATTCTTTTATATTTAGTATAACTATAAGTATAGAACTACTAAGCTATATTCCTAAACTAAACCTAAAGAAGTAATAGGGTAAAAAAATAGAGGGTAATTAGAAGCCTATTAAAGGAAAGGCTAGGAAATAGCGTTAAAGTATAATTTAAGAGATATTAGATATATAAGAAGATCTAGATAATTTTCTTACCTTAAAGGTAGATATTATAAAGTACTTTATAAGTCGTTTTTTAATAAATAATAGCCTTTGAAATATAGTATAACTAAGAAGCGTTAGTATAGGTAAGAAATCTATATACCGGTTATTACTAAATAGGGACTGGTTTTTAATATACCAATTTATTACCCTAGCTTTTTTAACCTACTCTATGGTCTTATTAAACTTAATATTAAGTAAGCTACTACTAAAATTAAGGGTGGGGATAGCGTTCCCTTAGCACTAACGCCTAAATAGTTAAATCTACTAACGCCCTTACGCGAACTAGTTGGCCTCTTAAACCATTTCCCTAATACTCTGATACTTAGTTTAGATAATACTAATTATAGTCCTACCTCGCTAACCCTAGAGTTAAGCACTTCTATTTAATATTAATTATTATATAAGTCTACTCTATAGAGATATATGTTAGGCTACTACTTCACTAATATAGCCCTATTATAAACAAGCTCCTTTATCCCTATTAAACTACTAAAGTACGATAAATATTATATAATTATAGTTATATATAAGAATAGAAAGGACCTTAATATAGTTACTTTATTTTAATTCTAGCGCGATAGTACTAAAGAACTAGCAACTTTTATATAGTTTAACTACGATAAACTTCTCGCTTGTCTTTACGCTAAGGGTATTATCAATCTTAAGTTAGAGGCCTTAGTGCTTAGAAACGGTAGGTTTATATTTAGTAGTAAGTAGGTATCTCTATACTTTAAAATATTTATACTTTTAATAGTGGCGTATAATAAACGGTATTATCTACTTATTTTTAACGTTATACTAGCTCTATACCTTAAGTAGAGCAAATACCAAGTAGTTTTAGAGCTTTTAACTAATTGTACTAATTACCTCCCTATTATTATTAATAATAATACTAACAATATAGTACGGCCTAGTTGGCCGGGTAAACTTAGTACTAAACTATATATTAATAAGGAAATAGTAGCTATAAGACTTAATAGAAATACTACTTTATTAAAAGCTTTTACTAAGCGCTTAGCGCGTAAGAGTACTACTCTTAACTCCTTAGGAGATAACGCCTACCAGGATAAACTAGTAACTATTCTAGAGGAAGATAGTAAGGAAGAGAAGGATAATATATTTAATACGCCTCCTACTCTAGAGGAATATATAAACCTTACCGCTAAGGTTATAAAAGAAGGCGAAGATAGATTATACTTTTAGGTAGTTAATCCTATAGTAGGCCTTACTAATAAAGAGCTAGTAGAATTGTTAGACTATAACTTTATAATATAAATATAGGATTGCGTTTTACTAGTTAATAAGATATTTAATAAGATAAAGGGTAAGAATACTAAAACTAAATATCTAATAAAAGAAAATTAGTCCTTAATATATACCGTTTTTAAATAAGATAAAAACTATTTTAAGATATAAGTTACTTTACTAAGGTTTAAGTATATACTTTATTTCTACTAGGTCTTACTAATTACTTAGTACTTTACGTAGTATTATAATTTTTTAGTAGAATTATTAGTAATAAATAAAGCCTTCGTAAAACCTACTCTACGCTACTTTTTATTACCTTTAATTACCTACTAGTATAGAATACCCGCGATATTAAGAATAATGGGGGGGATAATATACTATAGTATAGGTATCGCATAGATAGGGAATCCGGCCCTTATCTATCTATAGAGTATTAGCCTATCTAATACCGGTATAAAATAGATAGTAGTACCGTAAAGCTACCGTTCTATCTAGGCCCCGGCCTTATTATTACTCCTATATTACTACTATTAAATTATATAGAAGAGTTTAATAACCTCTTTAACGGTAATCTAATAAGGCCTTATTTAGTAGTAATTTTACTAGTACGATATACTTCTACGCTATCCGCGTAAAGGCCTAGTTATAGGAAAAATATAACTAAGCTAATAACTAGAAGAGCTGCTACTATAATAGGTAATAAAGATATCTACTTAGGGCACTCCGACTAAATATAATATAATATTCTAACTATGTCTAGATCCGTTAAGGGCTAAATCCTTAATATAGTTAGGTATTTTAAAGAGGTTTAACAAGATTATAAATTGCCAAGAAGTTGGAAAACTTATATTAAGATATTAATACGGCTAATACCTAATATTTATTATATCTAATAGATAATAGTAGTTCTTAATAAACTTTATTTAATTAAGAATAAAAGGTTTTATTTCTATAAGAATACTCTTTATAGGCTTTGCGGGTAACCGATACTATAGGCTATATCTAAAACTCCGTTTAAAAAAGACCTAGCTAATTTAGAAACGTATATTAAGTTCCTATAATAAAACTAAAAGATAAATATCAACCCTTTAGACGAAATTAAAATATCCTATAATCTTTACTCTAAAGAGAATCTGCGAAATATTTAGCTCGCGTTTAACGTACTCTAGAGATATTAGATAGCTAAGGGTAGAGATTATATTATATTAGATTTAGAGTTAGTAAATATTTAGGCTTAGGTTAATAAATTTGGTCTAGTGCTAGAGGTAATTATAATTCGTTAGACTAGTAATTCCCTTAGTCTAGATAGTAAGCTACTTATTAAACTACCGAAACTTAACTATAATAATTAGTTGAGCTATATCCTACTTAACTCGGATTAATAAGATAAGGTTATTAAGGATCTTAAAGCCTTTATTAACGATTTTAAAGTAGTACTATAGGTAGAATGGGAAAAGTAGAGGTAAGAAAATATCCTAGCTAGCGTTATCCTATTAGATAGGCTATAGGTTATTTTAAGATATTATAATACTAAATAAGACTAATATACTCCTTCCTAGGTCTAATAAAAATTAAAAAGGAGTTTAATAAAGGCTAAAACTTATAAAATTTAGATAAAAAGGGCTAGTTTAATAATAATAGCAGTTACTCGCTAATAAAACGTTATATAAATATATTATATAATACTAGTGTAAAGGTCTATTACCTTAACAAAGTTCTAAATAAAATATACCTAAATAACTAGGTAATTATCTAAAACCCTATAGACTAGGACGGTAAGAAGAAGAAAAAAGATAAGATAATTATTATATCTTATTTTCCTATATATACCCTAATTATATATAAATAGGCGCGAAAGTTCTATTTAGAGTTCTATATTACTATCTACGGGTCTTATTAAAGGCCAAAGTACTAGTAGGTAATTATCTATAGCTATTAGGAAAGAATAACTATTTCTAGTAGTAGGGTTATTTATCTAGGTTTGGCCGAAATAGATATTATTATTAGAATAATAGGAACCCCCAGCATAGGCTATACCTTATACTACGGTAGACGTATTATACTCCTTAAACTATAGCACCTATTAATATACAAAGTATAAGCTATAAAGTAAGTTTACTGCTTAGGTAAGATTATAAGGTAATTATAAATTATATAGTTAATAAGGATATAATATTAGAAGCCATCCTTAGTAATAAGACTATATTATATAGCTACTAACTACTAATAATAAATAGAACACCGCTTATTTTACTAGTAAACTCTATAAAGATAAACGCGTAGTTAAAAAGTCTAAGGCTATTAATAAGAAAAGATATAAGGGTATAGAACGCGTAGAAGAGTAGAGCTTTTATAATAATAATAGTATAATTATTTAAGCGATAGTATAGTTATAATAGGTAAAGTAGTTACGAAGGTCGTATTTAGGTTTAAGTAGTTTAGTTAGGCGTATATCCTTTCTATATATATAAGGCCTAAGTATAAATAAGGAAGTAGCGTCTATATTATTATTGGCAAATTACTACTTCCTATTCTAGGACTATTACTTAAAGGTTCTATATTTACGGTTTAGTTTTAGTATAGTTAGATCTCCTTAATACGATATGGGGTATATAACGATAACTTCTATATTACGATCTACACCCCTAATTAAGCCTGTTTTAGTGTAATATTACGATAATCTAACCTTTAACGATATCGTTAAGCACCTACTACTAATATCGGTATAAGCAGATTTTAATACGCCGGATTTAACCTTTACTTACCATAAGTTTAGCCATTAAATCTATTACATAACGATTAAAATCCATTAAAATTACCCTTAGATCTTACTCTCTATACTTAATTCTATCTTATTTATTATAGCAAGACATTAAAATTCTATAAGGCAACGCCGTTACGGCTTTACTAATTATAAGCGTTAGAAAATACACGCCCACTACCAAAAATACCCCGGTCTACTATAATTAGAGATTACTTACTAGGTAAGCAACTTTCTCTATCACAATGTTAATTAATCCTTAATATTAGAAATACTAAGCAATAAATTCTAACAGCTTAATTAAGCTAAATTATAATATGGGTAAAGCACGCGAGAGCGAAAAAGAGCTGCCGAATATCCTTTTTTAGAGGAGGCTCTCTTTAAGTGGCACTAACGCCTATAAAACTCTCGTATTCCTATTACTGGCGACCTTATACATACTACCGCTACTTAATTATAGTAACGAATACCCGTATTAGCAATAACAATTAAGCCAAATTAGTTACTTAGCTGGTTAAAAGGCTTTAAATCTCGTAACGGTATTTATAAGAGGAAGTAGCACGGTAAGGCTGCCTTAGCCAATATAGAAGGAGCAGAAGATCACATAGTAGAGCTTTAAGTAATCGTTAAGCCTTATCCACTAAAGGATATCTATAATATAGATAAAATAGAGCTATTTTGGAAGGCTATACTAGATACTATATTAGCTACTAAGGCTCTATTAGGAATAAAGAAGCAAAAGGCATAAATCTCTTTAGGCAATTACTCTAATGAAAATGGCTTAGATAAGCTTCCTCTCCTTATAATTAGCTTATTACTAAAGCTATATTACTTCTCGCGCAATCGCATTAATATAGCCTGAATAAATATTATATGGAGGTATAATAAGAAGGTCTGGATAACAACGGTAATTATACTTAAGTGGCTTACCTAGTTTAATAAAAGGATATATAGTAGAAAGATACTGCTCTTAATCGACGGCTTCAGTGCCTATAAAGCAGCTATTCGAATACTTATTAAGAATGGCTCTCTTAAGAATACGTACGTGGAGTTCCTTTCTCCTAATTACACCTTAGTATATTAGCCTCTTAATTAAGGGATAATTATAAACTTTAAGCTACTCTATTGGCGATACTAGCTGCGATTTATAGTAGAACTTTCGCTTTAAGATAAGAATCCAATTAAGCAGATGTATGTCTTATAGGTAATTTAATAGTTAATTAGGGCTTAGAAGGAAGTTACACCATAAACGATTAAGAGTCACTTTATTAAATATACGTTATTCGGCTCTTGTATAGGCCCATAGCCTCGCGCTTAAGATTATCTAGATCCTCCTATAGTTAATAAGATGCAGTAAATAGCGGAACAGCTACTCGTTGTAGGAAGGATTTACGCTATAATAAATATTTAGGAATTTATTAAGCTACCGGGCGAGGAAGTAGAAGATTCCTTAGAGGATCTTATTAAGCATATAGTAGAGCTCTACGCAGGGCCCGATCGCGATACGGAAACAGATAAGAAAGCTATTAAGCAACCTCAAATTAAGCTTAATAAGGCGCTTATAGCCTTACAAAAGCTTTGTCTTTATAAGGAGTAGTAAAGCGATTCTAACAGAGACGTAATTATGACTCTATTAAGGCACGAGCGCTAAATTTAAGGCCAACGACCTCAAAACACCAAGCAGCAATCAATTGCGATGTATTTTAGTATAGCCGATCGCTTAATTACGAGTTTACGTGCATAGTGTAACGGAATTCCCTAGAAGGTACATATTAGATAAGACAGAAGGAGGTCTTATCTATATTCCATCTACGTCCCAGAAGACATAGTCAGATAGATAAGGGGTAAAGGGTTTTACTAGCGTCTTAAAAGGATTATATAGGGAGCTGGTTCTCCTCTAAAGAAGAACTAGCAATTAGTCTCTAAATAGAAGTGGTTAGAAGCATTTGTCCTTTAATATATAAAACTTATTCTTCCTTTAACTTACCTTCTACTTATAACGGAACCTTATAGTAAGTACTACAGTAGGTCCTGTTAATAGGCTAGGTGTGTAGGTAATGCGTAAAGTTAACAACGTAATAATAACTGGTGGAGTGGTTGCCTAATAGATTAACTCCAATTATATTCTAAGAATTACTATAAGGAAAGAACTATCTAGAGTAGGGACTGTGGTCCTTTAAATACATAACCATACTCCTAAGAAATCCTTTTTATACGTAAGGTACGCGTTATACGTGTTATATATACGTTCCCTTTATATACCGCGTATACCGCGTATAACATTATATAACTTTAGTTACTATTCCTCGTTATATAATTTAACCGGCTCTATTCTAGACCATGCTTATATTAACTAACTAGCTTCTTTTAACTCTTCCCTAAGTAGTTATAACATTATACTTAAAGCGTCCGTAACACTATCTCCCTCCTCTTTATCTTCGTCCTTAAAGATTCCTAATATCTCTAAGTTGTTTACTAGAGGTATAATATCTATTTAATTAATTTAGTTAATATTATTACTTATTATGCCTTCTAAGGTTTTTAAACCTCCTTCTTCTACGCAAGCGCAACGTTATACCCGTACTGTTACTTCTATATTATCGCTTAGTAGAATTATACTATCTCCGTGTTCTTATTATGCGAAAGAGGGGTTAGTTTATATTACGCTAGCGAGTCCTTTATCTTAGCAACCCTCTTCTTATTTAGAGTATACTAAAGCGAATATTTGTTTATCCTGCGACGTTCGCTCTATATTTAACGCTAAGTATATACATCCTATAACTCTTAATAGTCTACAAGTTCCCTAAGTAATTTATTATAGGGTCTTATATTTAATTTACTGCTATAAAGCTTAATAGTAAGCTCTTAAGCGCTCTTACTAAGTTAAAATGTTCTTATAATGCGGAACAGAAGGCCCTAAAGGCTCGCATTACAGCCTCTACTTATCTACTTTGTCTTAAGAAGGTTTATAAGAAGGTTTATTTTAAGGAGTAGAAGCTCGTAAAATAGGGTCTATAAAAACTTAGTAATAAAAAAACGGATTCTCTTCTAACAGCAAAGGAAATAACTTTAAGTAGTTTAGCAGTCGCTCTTCCTAGGTCCCCCTTAGGTAACTTATTCTTTAGTAACTCTTCCTTATTAGTATTGCCTGACCTTTTCCCTTTTAATACTCCTATACCTTTTTTATAGCGTTCCTTAAGTTTTCTAATAGTTTCTAGGTAGTCTCATTATAGCCTATTTATTTAACTTTATACTATATTTTATTATTAACGTTCTTATAACTAACAATCTTTAAAACTTGCTATTTATTTTCTTCTTGCCCTTAGTATATATCTGCCTTATAAACTAATAGCTTAATATCTCTATATATTGGCTTTAGTATCGCAATATACTATACCGGGTAGATTTTTATTTTGGCTAGTAGGTTTAACTTAAATATAACTGGTAAAATCCTTTAGCTAATTTTAAAAGGTCCTAGTCTAACATAGTTTAACTTTTTGCTTAGTTGTTAACTCTTAAAATTTTTATATAGTAGCCATACTTTATCTCCCTCCTTAAGATCTAGTCCCTTAAATCTCTTAGTATTATAGTATTTTTTCATTCTCTACTATACTACCTTAGCTGTTTCCGTAAGGTTCTTATAAAGATTTATTAATATCTCTATCTTTTACTTAGCTGTGCTACTCATCTTTTTTACTTAACGTGGCGATAACGATGTTCTTAGCTTATATCTATAATTCGCCTTAAATAGTAACGTACCTATTCCTTCTTATAGTATTATATTATATATAAACTATATAACTAGTAACAGTAATACCTAATTATTCTGCGCGTGATTAATATAATGTCTTAAATACTGCTTTAGTGTCTAATTTAATCTTTCTATTTAACCGTCTATCTGCGGGTAATATATAGTAGAAGTTACTGCTTAAACTCCTTACTCCGCTAAGAATACCTCCTAGAATACTGTTATAAATCTTAGATCTCTATCTAATATAATTTTGCTTAGTGCTCTATATCTTATAAATACTTTCTTAATATAGATTCTAGCAATATCTTCTGTTAATATTTCTTCCGTATATACTATAAAGTATCCCTACTTTATAAGCTTGTCTACTATTACTAAAATCGCATTATAATCTTATCCGGTAATAAGATCTCTTAATTTTAGCAACTTTATAATAAAGTCCTATAATATAACCTCCCATAGTCTCTCTAGTATTTTAATAGGTTATAGCCCTCTATACGGCTTATACCTTATTAGTTTATTTTTCTAGCAATCTGAATACTCTTTAGTAACCTTTCTAGTTATCCTTTAGATTCTGTTAATAATATACTCCTCTTAGAGTCTTAATACTAAGCCCATAGCTCCATTATGTCCTTACGTTATTCCCTTATAAAATTCTTCTATAAAGTACTCTGCTATGCTTCTTAGGATATACTTTACTTTTTAGTTTTCGTATATATCTAACTACGGATCTTCTAGTTATACTTTTAGAATTCTTTATACCCAAAAGCTTTCTGGTGTTTTATAGACCTTATCTAGTTCTTTCTAAGTTATTATAATTTTTAGATAATTGTACCTAATTAACCCATCTATATCTCTTCGCAATAAAGCCCCTAATGGCTTCTTATTATTTTATAGTTTAGCTTTTTAACTTAGAGCATCTACTCGCGTGTTATCTGTACCCTTAGTATACTAAATCTCGAAATGGTATTCTATAAGTATCTCTGCCTATCTAACCTATCTTTAGTTAAGTTCCTTTATTATTAGGAATCCTATTAGGTTTTTATAATCCGTCTTAACTATAAATAGTTTCTTTATACCTTATAAGAATGCTCTCTATTTCTTTAGTGCTGTAACTATACCTAATAACTCCTTATTATAGATGTTATAGTTTAGTTCTAGTGGTGTTATCTTTTAACTGTAGTATACTACTGGGTGCTATCTATCTAGATGCTTTTATATAAAGTATACCCCTAGTATAAAGTTTAATACATTTATCTTAACAACCGTCTCTAATCCTAGTTAATAGATCTTAAGAACTAGTTCCTGGGTAAATAACCTTTTAACTTCCTTAAATAGTTCTTATTGTTCCTTTCCCCATACCTATAGTTCTTCTTTCTTCGTTAGTCGCGTAAATAGCTTAATATCCTTTAACTACTGCGTTATAAACCTTCTGCAGTAATTGCAAAACCTTAGAAACGATCTTAACTATATAACGTTCTCTAGTTCTTGCCAATTTACTATAGCCTTAATCTTTTTTGGATCTATACTAAGTTAGCCTAGTTTAATAATAAATCTAACGAAATCTGTCTTCCTAATAAAGAACTCGCATTTCTTAATTGCTACCAGCATCTGTTCTTCTTATAGTCTCCTTAAAACCTATTTAACGTATTCCTCGTGTTCTTCCTTAGTTATTAAGTAGATAATAATATCGTTAAGGTATACTATAACAAATTCATCCAAGTATTCTCCTAATATATTATTAATACGCTTCTAGAACGTTGCTAGTGCGTTTATAAGCCTAAATTGCATAACTAATAGTTTATATATAGTCCTTCCTTTAACTTAAAGGCAGCCTTCTATTTATCGCCTTCCTTAATTCTAATCTAATGGTACACCTATCTCAGATCTATCTTTGTAAAGATTTGCGCATTACCTATCCTGTTTTAGATTTCGCTAATTAAGGGTAAAGGATACCTATCCTTTCTGGTAATGCTGTTTAACTATCTATAGTCAATACACAGCCTTAGTTTGCTATTTTTCTTTGGTATAAATAGTACTGGATAACCTACTAATGACTGCGATGGTCTAATATATCCTTTTTATAGGTTTTCTTAGATAAACTCTTTTAATGCTCTACCTTCTTCTTTAGTAAGCTTATAGATTGGAAAGAACCTTAGACTTATTTCTAGTTTTAATTTTATCTTATAATCCTATACTATATACTCTAACAGCTTTTCACTTTCTAGTAACTATAGTTTTTTGCCATATTTATAGTATCTCTTTAGTACATAATTTAACCCTTTTATGGTTTCTTTATATGTCGCTCTGACTTAGTACTATACCATCTTAGTTTATTATCGTATTTTACGGCGTTAAGTATCTCTAATATTAACCTGGCCTGTAATCTAATCGATTTTTAGATTATATTTCTATAACTAAGGCATCCCTAGTATCGCCTCGTCCTTCCCTAATAGTAGGATATTAAAAGACATCTAGATTTATCTTCCTTTAATAGTTAACTAAATAGGTCCTGTTTTAAGATTAATAATGCTATCTCTATAGGCTATTAGATCTCCTAAAATTGTTACTAATAAATATAGGTACTCCTTTCTTCTATATAGTAGTCCTATTCTTTTAACTGCTGCTAGTAAAATATGGTTCTTTATTACTCTACTATCTATTAGTGCTTTAAACTGTTAATCTTACTATTTAACTTATAAATTTAGGTATCGTCCTTAAATTCCTTTAAGGGTTTAAGGCTCTACTACTAGTTCCCTCTAGTCCCGTAGGCCTTTACTTTTCCTAACTATTAGCTACTAGATCCTATTTATACTTAGTTTACTTTTAGCTAATACTTAGTTTACTTCTTTTCTTTAATATACTATAGACAGGTGTTCTCTAGATATTCCCACTATTATTATTTATCTAGGTATTCTTCCATAAGGAATCTTCCTGGTTAAAGTATTAAGTCCCCTTATTCTTAAACTTCTACTAGGTGCCAGCTATGTATATACTTAGCGTTTTAATACTTCGCCTTATCTGTTATCTAATATATTCTTATTAAATATTTCCAATTTTTATCTTTTGGTACCTTATATATGCTATATACATTATCTACGCACGCTATCTATAATAATATATAGTGTGCTTAGTGTCTTAGGTTAACTCTTAGCTTATCTTCGCTCTTAAGTTTAAACCTATCTTATGTTAATCTAAGCGTTGCGACTTTATTCGCAGGTACTAAGATTTATCTTTCGCTTCTCTAGTCCTCTAATTACTCCTTTAAATCCTTTAACGTCATAATTAAGGCTCCTTTAATAGGTATTATAGCCTTTTCCGTAATTGGGTAGTCTTGGATAACTTTTTCGTCTAATTACATATAAAAATCTTCCCACTTATCGTTATATTGTTGCCTATACCACTTTTAGTACAGTTCCTTAAGTATATACGCTCTATTCATAAGGAAGTATCTTCTTATTACTACGTCGTAATAACCCTTTATATGTCGTTCCTTAAACCTAGTTAAAATCCCTAAATCCTCTTCTTATTTTAGTTCGGTAAGCCACTTAGCTCTTAATGTGTCTATTCTTAGCCTATTAGTAATTCTTCGTATAGGTGCTTTATCCCTTATACAACCTAGTATACTAGATCTCTTATCTAGTTTCTACTCTTACTATAAGGTAATTCTCGCTCTAAATTCCTCCATAGTTTCTTTTTATTTGCGTCTTATAAGTAGATCCTTAAAGTTCTCTTACTTCTTAATCTTAGTATTAACTTTTTGATCTTTAGGCTAAATACTACATTCCCCTAGTAAGTCTTCTAGGTCTATATATCTATCTCCTAGTCTAACTACTATTTATATTACGGATTCTCTAATCTTCTTAATAGTCCTTATTTATTTATTAAAATCTTAGTTCTATAAGATTCTTAATCCTAAGCTTACTTCTAACTTAAGTTTAGCTCCCACCTTAGTCTAATTAGGCGTCCGTGGTGTTCTTATCTCATTTTAAAAGTCTTAAATCTCGCTTATCTTATCTTAAGAGTTTTACGCCTCTGGAAATCTCTGTCCTAAGCTTATTTATATATTCCTAAACTAAGCTATTACCCTACTCTATTAGTTTTCGTCTATTATAGGTTCTTAGGTGTGCCTTATCTCGTTTTAAAAATCTTAGTCGTCTCTTATCTTGTCTTAAGAATCTTAAGCCTTTGGCCTTTTGCCTTTATTAAGTGGTAAATTAGCACTAGCAGTTGTCTGCTTACTTAATCTCCGTAAGATACTTTTCCTACCGTCTTATAAAGCGATAGATGCCGTATTTAACGGTGTTATAATGCCCGTTACTAAACCTTACTCTATGGCGGTCTTAGTCTCTACCTCTAATGCTAATATCTTAAGATCTTCTTTCTTAATATCGCTGAATGGATTTTCCTCGAAGTCCCTTTCTAAGTACTGCCTTACTAATATTATACTAAAAGTTGCTATTAAATCTTCGTCGCATTTATAAAGCCTATCTTACTCTTTATAGTCTTAGGTAGCTCTCAGTTTCTCTAAACTAGGTTCTTATAGCTAATAGCTTGCGCCATACTTAGCGTCTTTATAAATTTGGCACGCGTTATTGTAGTAAAACGTAAAGTGGTTAATTAAATAATCCTTTATTCCTCGCAGTGCATTATCGTCCCTCTATATATATATACCGTCTGCTAGTCTAGTTCCTCTTATTATATAGTAATTCTAACTATTTTTATAATCTCTAGTAAAATAACCCTATTTTCCGTAATTTATATAAGCTCCCTCTTTAAACCATCTTTTTTATTATAGAGTCCGCCTAAATATCTTCTACTGCTAAGATTCCTAATTCGGCCTTTACTCCCTAGACCTTTAATTACTTAATCCTTATCCTCTTAGTTTCTATGGTTTTTTACTCTATCTCTTATAGGTTTCTTTAGTACTACTTAGGTCTATTAGCTCTGCGCTATACTATATTTTCTAACTTAGCTTTAGTTAATATGTACTCTGCGCCTTATATAACTATAGAACTCTATCCTAACCTCTCTTAGTCTGCTCCCTTTAGTAGATCTTATTATTAATCTTTATTGCTTAATCTATTAAATCCCTTAGGGTTTCCGCATCTTCTATTAGGATAATTACGTTCTAGACTTTAGCCTTAAGTCCCTATTTATACTATGCTATAAGCGCCTTATTATTCCACTTAACTTATATTACTAGCGTCTAAAACTACGTTATATACTTAATTGCTAAGGTTTGCTATATAATATCTTAAAGCTTCCTTTCTACTATAGTTGTTACCTCCGGATCTCTAAATATCTATATTATTTATTCCGCGAATCTATTCTAACTTAAGAACATAAACCGCACTTCTTAATTTATAGTTTTTATTCTATTAGCTTATATCTCTATAAAATAAAATTTAAACCATTTAAGCGCCCTTCCTATTAAGAATAACCCTATATACGCTATTTAATCCACGGGTATTGCCAGCTTTACTCCTTCCTATATTACCTTAAAGTATATTTACGTAAGGAATCCCTTAAGCTTTAATTGTTCTCCTAAGAATTATTTAATCAATAATAACTTAACCTTTACTACACCTATTTCGTTAACCCTATATTCTAGTGCTGTATTATTTGCCGTTAACTAGTTAATTATTTCCTGTAACTATCTAACCGTTACGGGTTGCTGTAAGTCAGTGTCCGCTATACTAGTGTCCCCTCCTAACCTTAAAGTAGTTGCCGCCGTTAATAGCGTTATAGTGGCTGCTTTTAGTGGTATATTATTTAACTTTTAATACTATAACTAGGTAGTAATTATGTAACGGAACCTTATAGTAAGTACTACGGTAGGTCCTATTATTAGGCTAGGTGTATAGGTAATGCGTAAAGTTAACAACGTAATAATAACTAGTGGAGTAGTTGCCTAATAGATTAACTCTAATTGTATTCTAAGAATTACTATAAGGAAAGAACTATCTAAAGTAGGGACTGTGGTCCTTTAAATACATAACCATACTCCTAAGAAATCCTTCTTATACGTAAGGTACGCGTTATACGTATTATATATACATTCCCTTTATACACCGCGTACACCGCGTATAATATTATGTGACCTTAGTTACTATTCCTCATTATATAGTTTAACTGGCTCTATCTTAGACCGTGCTTATATTAACCAACTAGCTTCTTCTAACTCTTCCCTAAGTAGTCGTAACATTATACTTAAAGCGTCCGTAACACTACTTACCGGTAACACCGTTAATTAGATAATTATATATTCCGGTTAAGCTGGCCTCTTATAATTTTAATCGCTTATAATCCGTTAGGAACGTACGGCTATTAATTAATAATAACGGACTATACTCCTGTACCCTATAAAGCAACGCCCTTACCGTAAGAGGCTTAAAGAGTCTCCCTAGAGGAGCGCATTCCCTCTTCCTATGAAGAAGCTACGGCTAGTCCGTCTAACCTTGCGAGACCCTTAAAAACGATTACTACTAGGGAGTTATTAGAGCGGTCGCTATACAAGACCCTATAAAAAACAAAGGAGTTAGAGATATAATTAAAATAAGTATATTAAGACTACTAAGAACAATTGTAAGGATAATTAGGGGAAGTATAGACACCCTAGACACAAAGCGAACTCAAAGGGTAACGCCATACTATACTATAATATTAGAAAAACCTAAATTTCGTATAAAGGAACCTAATAAGTACTATAGTAATAGTCTCCGGAACTGCAATTGTTTTATCCATTAATATAAAACTAAGTTTTGGCTAGATCCGAAACGTTACTCTAATAAGTATAATCAGACGTTAATTACTTCTACCTTCCTACGTAGCACCATTAAGAGTTTATAGACACGCTATGAGAAGAAACTTACCACACCCCTTAAATTTAGCAAACTTAGGACCTAGTTAGTTAATTAGGTCCAAAACCCTACTAATTAAGGGATGGATTATAACTAGTAATACCATAACGCCAAATAGCGGGATAGTTAGACTGTGGTCTAGTTTATAAACTACTTTAAAAAACTAGAAGATAATATACCCTACTTAAATCTATAGAATAACGCTATATAACTTTACTAGCTACTCGCTAAGCTATAACCTAAGATTTAATAAGCCATACAAGAGAAGGGCGAAATTCCTACCTTTTAAGAAAAGCTTATTTCTAAAGCTACTCGGATTAAGAATACTAAAAGAAACTATCTAAGTAAGTAAAAGGAACGAGACGCTAATAATAAAGAGCGTAGAACTAGACCTAGCTTTAATAATAGGGGCAGATTCCGACCTAACCGCTCTGCGGAAGGACAATGTAAGTAGGCCTTACAGCCCTAGAGCAACGCTAGTTAACCCTAAAATAACAATAAGCAGAGATCTAATCCGTAAAAGGGGAACTAGGAGACACGCACCTATTATAACTACGGCAAGAAGGGCCACATAAGCCGCTTCTGCCAGTAAAAGAAGCAAGAGTCGGCCTAATTAGGAAAAGAGACAGCCTAGTAAATCTTCACTCCCTTATACTAGGCCAATAAGAAAAAAAGGAAGTAAACTACCGCATAGTTATTTCTGTCTCTATTTAAGTTAATAATAAATAGGTAACGCGAGACTACCTTATAGATAGCGGCGTAAGTATAGGGTTTATTTCTTAATTACTAGTAAAAGAATTAGATTTGGACCTTAGCGGCTTATAGGTGCGCACTATTCGAAGTATTAGAGGCCACCAGATTCCGTGTTATAGGGAACAAACGTTTTCTGTTGCTAGCTAGGACCGCGACGGTCTATAGGATACGTAGAAGATACGCTTCTACGCCGTAGAAATTAAGGGGTATAACCTTGTTTTAGGATACCTATAGCTTCGCCAAGTTAACCTAGACATTAATTGGCCTTTAGCCTCGTATTAATACCAGAAGTCTTAATCGCGCATTATAGTTAAGGATTAAGAGACTTTCCTAAGCTATATATAAGAAGAAGGGTGGGTATATGCTATATATACCACTCTTAACCCTAAGAATAAAGATATAGGGTATTTATTTTTAGATGTCCGGCTATATATAGTTAAGGAACTAGAGATTCCGTAAGAATATATAGACCTAGAAGAGGTTTCTAATAAAGAGGCTATATAAACCTTACCTAACCCTATGTTAGTTAAGCATAAGATAGATATAGGGGACAAGCAACCTCCTTTCGGACCACTATATAACTTATTAAAAAACGAGCTAGCCGTATTACGTTAGTATATAGTAAACAATCTTTAGAAAGGATGGATTTGGCCCTCTATAAGCCTAGCAGGGGCACTAATTATATTTATACTAAAGAAGGACGGGACCCTTCGCCTCTATATTGACTATTAGGCGCTTAACAGAATTACTATAAAGAATCGCTACCCGCTACCCTTAATAGGGGAGCTTATTAACAGGCTGTCGGGCGTAAAGATATTTATAAAACTAGATCTAAAAGATATATACTATTAAATCTGGATTAAAGCCGGCAATAAGTAGAAAACGGCGTTCCAAATATAGTACGGCCACTTTAAGTACCTAGTGATGCCATTTAGGCTCACTAACGCACCGGCGATATTTCAGGCCTATATTAATAAGGCATTGTCGGACCTATTAGATACAATATATATAGTCTACCTTAATAATATTATAGTTTACTCTAATAACTATAAAGCATATACGTACTACGTGTAAATAGTACTAGAAAGACTACAGGAATATAAGCTCTACATAAACCTAAAAAAATACTCTTTCTATATTACTAGTATTAATTTTTTAGGCTTTATTATTAGTGTTAACGGAGTGTTAATAGAAAAAAGCCGGGTAGACGCTATTAGGGAATAGCTATACCCTATAACGTTTAGAGAAGTATAGGTTTTCTTAGGCACGGCGAACTTCTACTAAAGGTTTATTGTTTACTATTTATAAGTAATACTCCCAATTACTAATCTACTAAAAGAATCTAAGAATAGCAAGAAGTTAGGACCCTTTATATTTAGGGAAGCTACTAAGCAGGCAATAAACTGGTTAAAGGATTTGTTTACATCGGCGCCTATCCTAATATACTTCTGCTAGGAGCTACGTATATACCTTAAAACGGATATATCTGGCTTTGCCCTAGGGGCAATTATATCTTAATTAAAAGACGGAGAATAGCATCCTATGGCGTTTTAGTTAAGGAAAATAACCCTTATAGAGCAGCGTTATGTAACGCACGACTAGGAGCTGCTCGCAATAATTACAGTAATAAAGCACTAGCAATATTATTGTATAGGAAGCAATTATCCTATTAAAGTCCTTACAGACTATAACAACCTGGAATACTTTATAACTATAAAGGTATTAAGCGGTTAACAAGCGAGATAGGCAGAGGCACTATTATAGTATAACTTTAAAATTATATACCGCCCAGAAAAGACAAATCCTACTAATAGGTTATTAAGACGTCTAGATTATAAAATAGGGAGGATCTAAGACAGCATAGGGGAAATAATCCCCACATTGTAAAATTTACTTAGGAAGAAAGAAGACTCTTTCCCTAGAACTATAGAATTTTGTAATAGGGCAGAGGTCCTAGCGATATAGCTACGAAGTAATATAATTATAAAGCCGCAGGATATAGTTATAGATTAGGTTATAGACTAAGCAGACGTTATAAAGTTAGCGTACCCTAAAATTAGCGAGAATTCTGCGGGATGTGCTAGAGGTGTTACGGCACCTTTAACTTGACGGCGTATTAGCTATAAGTTTTTAGATCTAAGGGGGATAGGCGAGATACCTATCCGCAGCGTAGCACACTGCATAATGGTAGGAGAATCTGCTAGCACTAATAGTTTAAAACGTCTCGTACTACGCCTTAAGTCTATAATAGCGGTAGGTAAAACGGAAATAAGTAATCTACACGAAACCTTTTTAGATCTTCTTCTTTAAGCTTAATAAAGGGACGCCTTCGCCTTTGGGGAGAGGTGGAAAGATATAGTAAAGACCAACTTGGCCGGAGTTACTAAAAAGCTATAGTAGCAAGACTAAAAGGGTCTATTACGCTTTAAGGGTGCTATATATATCCTAAAGGACCAAGCAATTTAAGATGAAATTCTAAAGGTCTTCCACGATAACCCTCTTAAGGGTCACTACGGTGCCAACAGAACCCTTAAGGCCGTTTAAAAAAAATACTTTTAAGACGGAATGTCTAAAGAGGTTAAGGACTATATATTAAGGTGTAATACGTGCCAAAGAATATAGATATCTAGGCATTACCTATACGGCGAGTTATTAGTGCTTCTTATTCCGCAGGGACCTATATTAGAATTAATAATAGATTTTATTATAGGCTTACCCCCTACTAAGATAAGAACTGGAGAGGTTGCTAATACTATCCTAGTAATCATTAATAGGTATACAAAGTTTTTAAAATACTTTACTGTTATAATAACGATTACGGTAGCAGAACTAGTAAACCTGTTTTTAGAACGGTAGCTCTTATTTAGCACGCTAAGGGGAATCGTGTTTAACAGAGGTACCGTATTTAATAGTGCATTTTGGTCTTCATTCTATCTCTTATTGAAAATACGGCGAAGGATAAGCACTTCCTTTTACCTATAAACAGACGGGCTAACAGAGCATCTAAATGCGTTATTAGAACACTACCTCCGCTACTATATTAATTATTAATAGGATAATTAGACATTGTAGTTAGCTTTAGCGCAGCACGTATATAATATAAGCATCTATAGTAGTATAAAAATGACCCCTTATAAAGCATTGTTTGGGGTAAAAGCAAATAACCCTTAG
>Ga0307515_10006492_pt1 | contig 23404 bp, 14 predicted proteins | sample 17_EM_MG_FD_194513 | JGI IMG/M metagenome (GOLD analysis project Ga0307515, IMG submission 194513) | Populus trichocarpa ectomycorrhiza microbial communities from riparian zone in the Pacific Northwest, United States - 17_EM | ecosystem: Host-associated > Plants > Roots > Unclassified | place... | reverse complement strand
TGAGCATTTTTTAGGTTAAGTCTTTTCTGGGTAGTTTCTAGGTTTTTTTATAGCTTTAGGTTGAATGTTCATAGCTGTCACTTTTTATTTTTTATAAACTTTAGTTTTGGTCCATCTTGTGTGCTTCGATCAAAGCTTAGACTTATACATAATTATTCTCTGCTATTAATGTGTCCATTTATTACTTATTTTGAATCAATCAATCTTTGACAACCTTGAACACCTGGGTTAGGGTTAGAAGTTGCGGGGTTCAATTCATGAAATCTACAACATGTGTTTCAATTTGGATATATCATCCATATTATATCTCTCTCTTTATCTTTTGATATGTATCGTTGATTTATTTTATGGGTTCATTGCTTGTTATTTGTGTTCTTTGTTGGTTTCAAACTTTTTTTTTCATTTTAATCTTCATAAATTACATTTTGATTTTAAGTTCTGTTTATGAGCTTTAGGCCCAAGCTGAAAAGCCTAGTCATGTCCCATCAACTTTTAAAGACGTGTTTGGCATGTCCAGAATTTTTCAAAGAAAAAAATCTGATTTTTTATTCATTAAGGTATAATTGTCAAACACAATCTTAAGACAATTTTAACTCGATAATTTTAGCTAAGGCCATGTTTGGAAAACACGTCTTACTAATTTTTTCTAGCATTGCATATGGCCAAGACTCTAAAATAAAAATAAAATAAAATAAAATACATGGCATGATTTAGCATTTTTAAATTCAAGAAAAATAGTTTTTATTTTTTATTTTTGCATTCATTTTGAATTTAATAACAAGTTTATTAAAACCATAAGAACTTGACCTACATTTCAAAAACATAAAAAAAATTAATTTTTTTATTTTAATACCAAGAATTATGAACTTATATATAAGGCATATTCCTGAATATTAAAAAAAGCACCAAAAATATTTTTGAATTTTAGACTGACTAAACTCAACATATAAAGCTATAGTCCACTCTACTAAGATGGGCCTGCTTTGACCAAGACCAATAATTAAAAAAACACAGCAATACCTTAGTAATCAAACAAATAAACAATACAACTTACCTTATATAAGATATACTAGGAGTAATATTGTTCTTCCAATACACAATCAGTTTTTTTTATCTATGATCAGTTAAGATTCTTAGTGATTAAAATACTAAGTGGAAACCGTTTAATTGAAGAAGAAAAATTCCTTAATTTTTTTTACCCACACACAAACAATCACTGGATGTATTCCTCATTCTTTTCCCAAAGCAGTATATAATGTTTTCAAGGACTCATATTCCATTTCGTCTCTACTTATCAATCTTGGACATTAGAAATTGCATTCTCTCATATTCACCCTTTGATTGTTAAATTAAATTATTATTATTATTTAATCCTTTAGTTTCTAGTGAAATAATTAGTTAATCTCTTTAATTTGAAAAACCCAATGTTGAATCCCTGTATAATTATACCCCCATTTTCATGTAAATTTTGTAACATGGATCCTTATTTTCCACCAACTCTTTTAATTTAACCTACAAACACGGTTACTGTTTTAGGTTGGTTTACATTAAAAAAATAAATTGCAATCGCCTTCGGAAGAATAGGGAAGATGAAAAACCCATCCTAGAGTCCTATCATTCCTAATATGTATCGATCTCCATTCTTGCTCTCTCTATGTCAGCCAAACTATTAGATGGATTAATTTATATCCATCCTTTTATTTTGCGCTCTCCATCCTCCCATTGTCTCCATCCTTCCTATGTGTGTAAGAGACTAGATGGATGAATTGACATCCATCTTGTCATTTTACCCTTTTCATCCTTCCTTGTCCCCATCCTTCCTGAGCAATAAGAGATTGAGAGAGAGTGGAGTTTCTAAACCTCCCTGACACTTCACTCCTGTGTCTAAATCAAGCTAGATGGAAAATCAGCTGTGAAAGCGTTGTTTATGTAAAACTGGGCTCAACCAAAGCTAATGGCATACAGCAGTGATTTTATTCAGAACTCTTACATGCGAATCCCTAATGAATTCTACTCAGAACGATTTTCAGATATTCTCACGAATTCCTACAATTTTATTCAGGTATTGCACCAAATTTCTTTCCAACATGTTTTTGATTTAAAAAAAAATGAAAATGAAACAAGCACAGCACACGATTAATTGAGTCCACCAACGGATAACACAAATCAATCTATCTATATTCAATGATGGGAGATTCCAGAATAATAAACCAGAAGCATTAATTACATGATGCTGTTCTCAAATATGTACACACAACTAGAGAGATTTGAATACCTGGACAAATGCGATCCTCTTCTTTATCTTCTTTGAAGCACAAAGTTGTTTCCAACAAGGTGTAGAGACTGAATATTGAAGGACTTGGAGCAAGATGGATTGGAGTGACAACCATGCAGCCAAAAAGAGGTGTTTGCGTGAAGCTCACAACCTGTCCCATGCGGGAAGCAACAGTGGTTTAAGTGGCTAAACCATGAGACTAGTTTGTTCAACTACAAATTAACAGCAATTGTGAGGTCCTGGTCAACGCACTCCCTTGCCTCAAACTGTGGCCTTAGATATCTACCACGCTCTAGAAAATGATCAAGAGGCCAGCGATAATCAAAAGGTTCCCCCTCTGCAGAAAGTAGCTAGTCAATGCATCATGCAATGGGAAACCCACATTCCAGAACACAGAGAATCAACAGTCAAATGATTGGTCATTTGACTACTCAAATGACATGCACAGCTGAAAACATTATACCAAAGTCCAATAAGATTTCCAGGCACACAGAGCTTCATGCATATTATTTTCAATTCATAATTTTGTTACAGGGTTCTTCATGTCAAGAAAGGCTTACTGCAGAATTATTATAGTAGAGATGCTCTGCATACTGCATTATCAGGTTTGCACAATTTTTGGTATGAGTTTCATCCCTCTAAAGCTGCTAACCAGGCCTTGGCTGTGATATATTGGAACAGGGATGCTTTATCATCTTTTAGAGCTAAACCTACCATAGCTAGAACAATTTACTCCTATGACATTTGCAAGCATTATACATGAAAACGCTATTAAAATATATGGGTGGCACTTATCATTTCTTGAATTGTTAATCACACACATTAGGTTTATTTTATGCTTTGACCAGATTAACCTTTTATTTTATTTTCTTTCATTAAGATTATATCCAAGATGCCAATTTTACACATTATAATTCTCAGTAATAATCTATTTCTCAACTTTTTAAAGAAAAACATTCAAGTGGTATCTTTTGATGATAATAATAATAATAATAATAATAATAATAATATAAACAAACATATTTCACAAAAAAAAAAAAAAAGAGGTTTACCTAATACTCAAAATAACATAATTTAACTAAGATTGCGGGGACATGATACCTGCTTATGTAAAAAAAATAGGTTGCAAAATTAATGAAATGATTCATGATATCAAATTTCATATATAATTTTCAAACTTATGTTTACTTTCTTTTTTTATTGCATGCAACGGTTTAGATGTTTTTCTCAGGTATGATATCACAAAAGAATATAAAGACAAACATAAAAAGATATTACCTTGGAGGGCCCAAAAAACTATGGAATGAAATTAACAATTGAAGTATTCTCATGGCCATGTGAAACCTTGTTAGCTAGTAATAGGGCTATTCAGTGCTTCTGCGTGTTTCAAGACATTTATTCATCAACTTAATAAGATTTCAATTTCGGTTTTATGGCCAATACTGATTGTGACCAAAAGGATCAGCTAGAGAATAAAGTAAGCTTGTCAAGATAGTAACAGTTGGCAATCAAAAATCCAGTTTCAATTGAGTATAAAGCTATGGATTTAAGAAGAGGCAAGAAATTCACCTTAGCCAAAACAAGTCAAAGATCAAGAGATCCTTAAGAAAGTTCAAATCCAGTATTTGAATTGATTGCATAAAGAATTTTTGCTCTCAAAGTGCTTGCACGTTTGTATGTTGGAAGCTGTAACCATTCAAGAAAACAAGAAAAAGGCAGACACAAGCCAAGGTTAGATAAAAGGTATTTGATGTTGTTGGATCTGACTTTAGGAGTTTGCACTAAGAGTACCTTGAGAGTATTGTAGCAGGTAGAAGCTGATGGAAGCCGCTCCACATCTTGTCCTCCAATTGTTGCCCAAAGAGAGGCATCACATGAGACCTGTATAAGATCAAATTTCAGATTCAACCAGTATGGATTTTGGCTGCCCATTGGGTTTTGCATGAGGGTCATGGGGTGTTTAAAATGAGAAAAAAAACTCCCATTTAACACCATCAGATTTGACAATCATGGTAATGGAATCATTCATAAGAAGAAATATATATACATATCAGTCCTTCTAAAGAAGATTGAGGGTTGAAGTGTGAAGATGGCTTTGAAAAGGAGAACATACGAATCCAATAAAAATAGATACAAAGAAACCAGCAATAGTTCCTCAAAGCTATATGCTATAGGAAAAAATTGGTTGCAGAAAATATTGACAAACTACATGGGATTATCTTTAAGAACCAAAACCATATGTATGTACTCAATATAAAGTTGCTAGTTCAGAGGGCATGAAATATTTGGGAAAATGAAAAAGCTCAAGTTCAACTACTAGCTTGGCTTCTATTCTTTTCCAATACACGTGTTTGGCATGCCATTTTTAATGTATTACTAATCAGAAGGCCCCAGCAAGCTGTACAAAAGGACCCATGGATTATTCGGTGTTCCCAGGATGCTTCTTGTTCAAACAAAACAAGCCTGAACCCGTTTATTGCTTCTTGTTCAAAAAACCATTTTTCAATACAAATGGGCATCTTGTTGTATGCACATAATAAGGCAGAAAGTTTTTCTTTTTGAAATTGAAATGTGACATTGAAAATAAAAACAGAATATTTCTTTATGTGGCTCATTAACAAAAAAAAATACCCTATCACTATCCTATCTTCAATATTGTAAATATGGATATGCATTCCACACAACATAAGAACCAAGTTACTGTGGTATGCCTTCAGATGCTATCTGAAGTTAGGAAATTCATGATGTAGCCAAAGCATGCCTCATTACTATTGCCAAAGACACTACAAATTAAAATAAATAATACAGATCCTATGCAATAAGAATTTTGATCTAACTTTTCTGGAAGATGCAAAAATCAAGAGCATACCTTATGGATTGTAAAGGATGGCTGCAAGTGTTTGAACCCAAGTAATGGAGCTCGAGAGCAGCTGGTCACAAATTTAAGCAGCATACAGCGTTCATTTGGTTCAAATCCTTTAATTACCTGAAGCAAATAACAGTAAGCAACATTTTTTTTTTTTTTAAAAGGATCATTTCAGGTAAATATTGTAAATGATAAAACTTTGAAAATTGGGAATTCACGAGGCCTGAAGCATGGACTAACGAGATTATGCCCAAAAGACGTGATTTTCTAAAGTAAGATATTTTTATTTTTATTTTTATTTTTTTGTAATGCAGTCTAGCTACTAGTAGATTTTTCTCTCATTCAATAAAGTATTTGCATGCTAAATTGAAGGAAAAGAATGGCAGAAAGGGTCAGGATCAGATGCTTATTAATCTTTTATACACAAACTGAAGTTCAAGACATACAAAAATCAAGTCATTCAACTTCCATTACAGGGCAATACCTCCCAAAAAAGTTTAATTGTTCGACTCCCCTCAGAATAGCCACCTGTGTATCGTGTGTAATTTCTTAAATCATCAACATCAATGTCAAGGTCACCACCTGAAAGTAACTGAAAAAAAGAAATCCAAGTCAACACTTGATCCATTTAAGAGAAACCTACTACATAAAAAAACAAAATGATCACCAGCCTCAAAAAATTTTAAATTGATCCTATACAGAAGAAAGAGTTGGTAAAAATGATGCTAAAGATAGAAATGTATGAAGGAAATAATAACTTAATTTTGTCAACGCAAGGAATGTGAAAGTATTTAAAAATTGAAGAGGATGGTTTTGCTATAAATTACATACAAGACTACAAATCAATTCCAAAAAATACACGGGCAAATTACATTACATTGGGAGAACGGTGGGAGGGCTTGAACTCATACTTCCAATTTCAGGAGATTGAGTTTCAAGAAGGATAGCTTATCATCTTCTTCTAGGTAGAATAGATCCTGTCGCAGTCAGGAATGTGGACTTCACAGGTGTTAAATAGTGGTTACAGCTATCTTGTCATTAATCATTGGTAAGTCTGAACAAATGTTTGATTATGCATTCTTTACTAATGATTTCACTAAATATATACAATAATAACATTTCTAATAGCTAAATGTCATATAGTAACTATCAAAAGAAGGAAGTGTGACAACACAAACTTTAGGAAATCTTTCATAAAATTTTATAAATGCGTAGACCATTATTGGGCAATTATTGACATGTAATTTTCACAGTAACAGCCAATTATATTATGACATTATAGGCACTATAACACCAAATAATGATAATGGAGTTCTCCAAATCCATTAAACAGTTGCTGTTAGCTGTCATTTGAATTCACATCCTATCGCACACCACATGGATTTCACGGATGCGGTAAATTTCTGGTCTTGAAAGAGTAAAATGCTCAAAAGAGGTGATAACAAGGCAACTGTTCAAATCAACAGATAAAATATTTTACCAAGAACTACAAAATTAACAGAAAAAGTAATCGACTATATGCATGCAATGGAGGCTACCTGATTGAATTCACTTGCATTGAACAATTTCAACCAAGATGGTGATATAAGATCAGCTAGCCCTCTATAAAATGCATTTGAAAAGGGCAATATCTGCAATCCGAATAGTCATAATAAGGTCAATCTCATAACAAGCTGATAGAATTCCATATTTCCAAAAGGTAGAAATTAGTGACCTGTCGATTGAGTTTATAATCAGCCATTGCATGAACATACTGCATCTTGTTCTCATTTGACACACAAACATCCTTACCCCCAGGTTTCAGCTCAATGACATGCCGTTTACCAAATAATTCTTCAGTGACTGTGAAGTCAAGGGAGAGGTCCTTGACGTCACCATCATAATGCTGCAGTTACAACATGTTAAGAGACTCTATTAGATGGACTGACCTCTGGGATGCTGAGTATAAAACATCAAGATTTGAGAATTTATATGTCCAGTGGTGCGAATGCACCTAAGCACATGCAAGACATTTATAGTATAGCAGAAAACCAAAAAACTAATAAATTGAAGACATACATACAAACAATCAATGTGGTTTAACCAAGCAGTCAGCTGTCAACAATACCTTATTTCCAACAAGAGTTCACCATGCAACGAGTTGGATTGTTCGCAAATTCTACAAGAACACATGATGTGGAAGCTACTCTCAAATAACATGGCATAGTATTCTTAGGTTAGTTGTCCTAGTTTTGTCATTAGCTTTAAAAATAATGAAATAATATTTCACTAAACATTTCACAATGATCTCAGTATGGCAATTTGAGTTTAAGAATGCTACCATGTTGCTTGCTTAGAAGCCTGTAAATAGAACGAACTTAAGAATATTACAAGTTGTCTGCTGCCCTACCTCCCATCCCCCAACTGTTCTGCTCCAATCATCACCTATTTCTTTTTACTTTCTTCTCTTCTCTTGTTAGTCATCAATTCTCTTTACCTATTCTTCCTTTCCCCAGCCTTCTCTATCTTTTTGCCTGTATGCTTTTAAAGAAATTGGGATCTACTGGTAGGTGATGTTTTGTCATTCAACAACTTATAGCAGCCCTCACCCAACAGTGCAGCTCAACACTCCACAATCTTATGGAGCAGAGCACTGTTATGACTTGCCACGTGGCACATCCTTACCCTCTACTGGCCTCTCATATGCTTCAATTCACTTCCTTTCCAACTATATAGAAATGGAGAAACAAAACTTTTTCCCTAGATATTCCAAGAAATAAGCATAGCAGTTAAAGGAGTGAGCTTGATCAGCCAATATCTTGATTTTGTTCACGTTGGTTAAATGCATTCAAGCAAACAGCACAATTGTATTCTCAATAATATAAAAAGATATTTCTAGTTCAAAGCATCTATATATGGTAGGCGTTTGGTTACTAGATACTAGATACTGGAGACAAATGTTTTTGGTTGAAGACAGTGAGAAGATAAGGACATAAAAATAAATTTGTGAGATAATTTTGGAGTGAATTTTTGTACCTTCAAAACAGGAGGTACAAAGGTAACATGTCTCCAAAGATAATATTTTTTATTTTTTATCCCTAAACGATAATTGTAAAAACCTCTTAAGTCCAAACTTGTTCAACTTTATGTAAAGATAAAAGTAATTATTATCATATTTTTAAAATCCGACCTGGGGGTTAACCTGGGGCAAGACCCGGGTCATGAGTAGAGAGGGTCTACCCCAATTTTTTTATTTAAAAAGCATCAAAACAAGGATTTTTTTAGGTTGAACCAGGTTTTACCCCTAATTGACCTGATCACGGGTCAACCTGGATTTTTGACCGAGTTAGGGTGGGTCAATCCTTCCTCTAATTTTTCTTAAATACGGACCGGTGCAGAATCCAAGTTGTCCAGGTTTAAGGGCAACCTAGCAGGTCGATCCTCGTTTTATAACTAGAGTTATTATATTATTATTAATTTCAACACTCGATTTAAACTAAAATAGAAAAATAACATCTAATTATTTTTTAAAAATGTGTAGTTTGATAGTGAAACATATTAAGGATAAAATACTTTTTTAATATTTTATTATGTTTTGGCCACTATCAACCAAACAAGACACAGAGACAGTCACTATATCTTATACTTTACTAAGAAAAACAACTCGTCTCCTCTATTGTTCTATCATGTCTCCAGTGTCCTCGTTTCTTCTATCTCTGAAAAGTAACCAAATGTTATCTACATGTATGACTTCATTTATTGACATTGTGTATGGTATTCATAATTGGAATATAATATTCGTGCCGTAATTTTGTCATTGTAGACAATAATAAATGCTTTGCTCGTCATCTAATCCCAAGGGTACTTCTAGGTCATCTAGAGCATGCAAATTTCTGGTTAATTTTATTTTGACAACATTCATCCACCTAAGCTAAGCTGTTTTCTAGAAGCATCATCTTCTTATTTCCTGGTTGTCCAGAAATCAGCAATCTCGCTATCTAACTACAGCATTTAAAGCATATTTTAATGCAACCACCTAAAGTTAACCCATAAAATTACTTTCATGTTTATAAGTTGATTAGTAAGTTTGATGGACTAAAAAAATGTGGGACCAAAGAAATTATAACTCAGGAACATGCATGTGCACACAGTGTGATTCCTGACAAGGGTTTACCTTCACATACAAGACATTCCTGTACAGCTCTGGATCAAGTGTTGATAGTTCATCAAGAAAGCTATATCGGCCTAACAGCTTTTGAACAAACACATGTGAAAAGGAGTAATCTAGTAATATTCCTTCATATAGAGCTTTCCCAACAACTCTTCCGAGAAATTCAATCATCTGGATACCATTCTCTAGATATTTTGCAGTTGGATTGGGAATTAGATGTCTCTCCGAAGTTGAGGTTTGTGAAAATAGCCCATGCCTTTAACAGTAATAATATGTAAAAGGAGGGTTAAAAGGCTGCTTCTAGGAGAGTACATAATGGAAGAATGAAAGAAACAAAGTAGAAACACCAGGACAAACTTACTCAGGAGAAAAGGCAGATTTTGATATATCTGTCAGAAACTCTTTAGATAGCCCACCGTAGTCCAAACCAGCCTCCGGAAGGCCACATTCACTAACAAATGAAACATGAATGGATGACTTCAACCTTGACCCAAGAGAATTAAGCTGCTGAAATCCATCTTCAACAATATGACTGCGACGAACTACAATCTCCACAGCTCGTGAACCAGGTCCTGTAAATTCACCAGCCATTTTTCTAGAGACTTTATCCATGTTTATGAACTCTCTAAACATTTGAACCCTGCGATGATAATCCATGATGTCAGCAAACAGCTTGGAACATGGAAACAAAACCAAAACTAAACAAAAATAATGAATTTGTGAAGGCCATCAAAGCAAATGGTCCCATGGGAAAAAGAAATTTGGTGAAAACAGGGATGCATGAAAGAGGAGTAATAAACCATGCAAATACACCATCCAAAAACTGTGTGTGTGTGAGAGAGAGAGAGAGAGAGAGAGCGAGAGAGAGCGAGAGAGAGAGAGAGAGAGATCCCATGAAGATGTGAAGCTACAAGCAAGACTAACATTCAACCGATAGACTAGGAATGAAATTGGAAGCTGATTTAGAGAACTCCACAAAGACAATGGAAAGCTTTCTTTCTAAGGGGTAAAAAGACAGAAAAGAAATACAGGTTTTCATGGAGAAGAATACAAAAAAGAACAAAAAGAAAAATGCCCGTTTATAGAAAGAGTTAGGTCAAACAAAAGTTGACCATTTTGGTGATTTGCAACTCTAGGAGTTTGATGTGAATACAGTGAACAAAATCAAGATGACAGCCATTAGGTATCTTATTCTTACCTTTCTTCAAATGGATATACATGTGGAGTCACCGTGATTACAGAACCCATGCTTGGAACAGTCAGAGCATCATCTGATTTTATATTAGCTGACATAGCTTCATGAGTTCTGGCAGCAACTGCAATTGGAGCCCGGCTCTTTCTAGCAGGTGAAAGCCACAAAACAGGGGGGCAGAACTGATGCCTGCAATCTCTTTCATACATTAAATGCAAGCATCTGATCGCGGAATCCATAAGGGGCCTATCCTGCTGACTTATACTATGGGCCAAGCCATTGTATGCTAAGGTATTGAGCACTGATGCAATTCTTTGTTGTTGCTCCAACATAAATGGAACCTAAATCGCCACAAAAGTGCACAAGTAAATAATATAGACTACAAATCATCAGGGATAACAAAATAAAACAAAAACCTTGCCTGTTTTTCATAGAACTCTATGTCATCAAGAACTAACAGCAGGTGTGAGTAGGTCCCACAGAACAAATGAAGAAGACATGACATTTCTCTTGAAATCTTTTGTGGACCACACCTTAACAGTTCTACATCCCAAGCATCATGCAAATCATCACCAACCTGTGCACTAGGATTCCCATTAACTGAATCTCCATGATCTACCCCTGCTTGTGACTTTCCTGTAAGTTTATGGAGTACGTTGACCAACTTATTACCTCCATCCTTACTGGGTTGTTTTTGTTGTTTCTTGAGAAACCCATCATTTTTGTTTGCTGAAACTTTCCTTGTGTGAAAATCATTAACCACAGAAATGCCTCCATGTCCAGGAAAAAGTAAATTTTCCAATACTTCCCATAGGGTAACAGGAAACCCAGGAGTAAATGACAGCATATTGAGAACAGGCAATGACCCAACTGTAGGATTCAAGATTGCAAATATTCGGAGCATGCAAGAATAGAAATATGCAATACCAAGAAGGTTCAACTTTCCTGAGTATTTCAGAGTTTTTGTGGGCAAAGTCTCATCCCCATTACTATTGGCATCCATCTTTGACATTGCCAAAAGTTTTGTAAGATGCCACTGCTGACAAACAGGTCTGAGTAAGCTCACATATGTCATCTTTAAGGCACATGTTGTTTCAATCTCGCACAAAGCTTTACCGAAGGGCTCAGCAGATGTTTCTGCAATGACCTGAGCATATTGGTTCTCCTTTTCAGTCCCTCCACCACCATCAAGCCATGACAACAAGTTTTCAGCAAGAATGATCACAACATGGACATAGACTGCATAGTCCAGTCCTTGATTGAGGCCTCCAGGTTCCACATAATCATTCTCATCCCCTGTGACTAGGCAAATGGTGTTTGCAAGAGCCCAAGCAACTGGCGGAATTGCTTTGGAAGAATGCAGGATTTTCAATTGATCCATCTCTGACATCTCCTTTAAAATATTATCTCTCAATATCTGTCATCATCTGCCACAGTTTGATCAGTCCCCACATGTTTTGAATAATATATAAAATCAATAAACAAGAACCTTAGGACTTCAAAGACTTCAGGAATTTAAAGACAAGTTAATGACCATATTATTACTTTAAGCTCAGCATGCATGGAAATCTATCAAAAGGATTTGCTGCATAACTAACAGGCTTTAATGGGCTAATTTAGCTACAGACACCATAAAGTTCAATCCATTAAGCTACATCTTTTATTCGGTGACTCAGATACGTACAACAAAAGAAAGGGTGACTATCAATTGATCAAAATTTTCTTTTTCTCATGCTAGCATTACAAATGAAAAGACCTCAAATAAGCAATGCTTTACTATATAGAGAAAATAGGAAGATAAGCTTCATTGGTTTCATAGATCAGAATTAATAGTTAATTGCTGCAAAATTCTCAACCAATCTCTTCTGGTCAGCAATGAGATAGGAATAAGGGAGATTTGAATTAAAAAAAAATAGCCAAAAGTGTAATGTTTTAAGAGGCTTTTAAGTTAATGATTGAGCTGATGTAAAATTGTCTGGTGACCTCACTTTGGATTTGAAGGCTCAACTCCAAGTAGAGAACCATATCAAGAATAGACCAACTTACAGGACTGAATCTATAAAGACAGCCTAGATAAGGTAAGTTGAAAAAAACAGTGTATAGTACCGTAAAGTGAGAGAATATGGATCCAATCAATAGAACCATTGACAAACACTTTGCACAAACATTTCCAGTTTGATCAGAATTTAGAAAGTCATGTTTCAGAGCAGCTTGTTTTGCAGGATATGAATTTCTTAGGTCACAATATAACAACTTTCCATTTTACATGCTGTAAGCAAAAGGATGGCGTATCCAGAGGAAAGTTAAAGGGACCAATCTTTTTGCAATGTCCTCTCTCTAATCATCACGTATTTCTGATATGCTATACAATATGAAAGCTAGACAATTATAGATAAGATTGTTTAGTCTGTACCGGGACATACAAAGCTTCAAGAGTACTTTCCACGTCTAAACCTCAATAGCAGACAAACCAATTTGTATAGTTCATCTCTCCATAAACTGGATAAGGTTACACCTGTAACCTACCCTTATTTGAAGCATTTTACTACGTGGATCAAAATGGGCAGAAAAGGCACAGGCATACAAATAAAAACTGAATCAGTTGGCATTGACTGATCATAGAGCACACATGTAGGTACGCTTATGGATAAGTAGCAAAAACAAGAAATAAGCAACTATTTTGTGAAAGAAAAATATTAAAACAAGTCTACTGAAATAAATCATTAGCAAGATTTTACTCGAATCTCAATGATCCTTACCAGTAGAGTCTGGAAACATGGTGAGAGAATAGACTTGTGCTTCAGAGCGGGTAGAAGAACAGCTGGCAGACGTTGAGTGAGCCAGGGAATTGTGAGTAGAAACAAATAGTACTGTGCAGGGGCAGAATTGATGTCCACCACGTCAGGGCCAATAAAATCAAAATTTGTCACGTTAAAAGGCCTTAGAGCTAAAGTTATTGCACTTGCAGTGATCAAGAATCTATCATCTGTCTGTGCCAGTGTGCTTGTTTGTGGACAAAAATGAATATCCAAATTGTTAATGTATCGTCTAATGGATAAGTACAAGCCACTTTTAGGTCTTGCCATAAACCTGACCAAATCCTTCCATGCTACATCTGCATCCTTGGGACTATTGTTGGTAATGCTTTTCCAACACTTCTGATCAGTTAAGACAACAAGAAGACGCATCGCAAGAGAGGTAAGAACCATGATATCTTGAGCCCGTTGATGAGATTTGTCACAATTAGCAAGGATAATTGAGCAAAGAGAAACGAGCTTCTGAGATTGGTAAGTCCACGTTCTTCTCTCTTCTGGTGTACCCAGCGCCAGGGCGCAAAAGTTGTTGCCTAAATCTGCACGAGAGATTGCATCACATCAATTCTATACCAAGTTTAAAAGAGGCATTTCCAAAGGACGGGTAAATGAGTAAAAAAATTAAATTTATGATGTTGCATTATTAGTTTACTCCAATGAAATGCGGTGATGTAAATGAAAATAGAAAAACAGGGCGGGTGGGCGTGCGTGCAGAGTGTACCAGTAGAATTGATGCTTTCAAGAAGAAGCTTGAAGCACGTGTGGAGGCAGGGTATATCTGCATCGCGAATCTTGTGATGCCGAGTCGATAAACAGTGAACAAAGAAAAGGAAAGGTCTCAAAACGCGAGTGGAAATCCAGCTACCACCCATTATGGTTAAATCATTCTTCACCAACGCTGCTTCTGCTTCCCATTCTAATTGAAGCTCGGCTGCTACTTTCTTTGTTACAATGAAGCGTCTCCAAACCCTCTGTATATGAACAAAATAATCAAAATCAATTATGGCTACTAAATAAATAAAAGTTGTTTAATTAATTAACCTGAATAAAGATAGCAGAAGCAGTAGCGCGTCTAGCATAATTGCGTAGCTCTCTTTCGTGAGAGACTTTCTGGAGAAGCGCGTCCCTTGAAATCTCCCTTGCACTTGCTCCTCTTAAAGATACCTAACCTCATCAGATCAAACATTTTAATCCAGTTTCAGTTCAGATATTGATTGATTGATGAAGGAAACCAATTCAAAAAAACAAAAGAAGAGAGAGAGAGAGAGAACCTGATGCTTGCGAGATGGTGTTTCGTCCATTGGAGTTGGATTGGATCGGAGCTGATGATGAGCGTTTAGTAGTGAAAATGTGCGATAGGATCAATCCACAGTGACACGGCTTTCTGTTTTCGGATGCCAACGAACCACGACTACTTGTACTTGATTTTATTTGATGATTCCTCTCTCTCTCTCTCTCGATCTCGAGTTTTCATCACCTTCTTTTCCTCTTCATAGCATTTAGCATTTCCAATGAGAGATGATATTTAGAAGAATAAAATTGATAATATAGTATTTTAAATAGTATAAATACAGGTTTTTTTTCATTTACGTGTGCACTTCAATTGTAAAAGGTTATTTAGATGAATAAATTATATTTTATATATTTGATATATAATTATTTAATAATTTAATTAATTTAATAGATTTAAAAATAACTTGGATGATTTTTAATCAATTTAATATAAAAAAATCTAATTAAAAAAAGAGACTAGAATAGTCTCATAAAAAAACAAATAAAAAAAAAGCTAGTGAGTATTTTTAATATTTTTAAAAAACATATAAAAATAATATTTTTATAAGAAAAATAATAAAATAATATTTTGTTTATCAAGCCTATTGAAACATATAAATTAAACATTAAAAAACTAAAATAATATTTTTATTATTATTATTATTTTTAGCTCTTATTTAGCATCTTCATTACACAACAACAAAATTGACTTTTCATTTCTCATTATTTGTTTATTTAAATTTTAAACAACAAGTAGAACCTTAATGTTTGACGATTCCGTCAAATTGCACCCCTCTCTCTCACTCTATTCGCTGTCTCTTCACCTTTGGGTTTTTATGCGTTTTTTGTTTTACTAAAAAAAAAATGTAATTTGTCTCTCATTGTTCTTCAGCATCCTTATCCGTTCGTTCACTTCCCCCATAACATCGCAGTTGTAGTTGAAGACTACGAGAATGTTTGGTATTGTGTTTGTACCTGCGTTTCGTTCAAATTTGAATTTTTTTTTTTTCTAAAATTGAGTGTGGTTTGTACTTTTTGGATCGTTTTGATGTGCTGATATCAAAAATGATTTTTAAAAAATAAAAAAACATCATTGACATGCATTTCGGCACAAAAAGCTATTTGAAAAGCACCCGCAACCACACTGTCAAACACGCTCTACATGTCGAGTAAATTCTTCCAAAATGGAAGAGGTGAGTTCTTGTTGTAACTGCTTCTGTGCCCCTTGTCCTGTTTAATTTTCTGCTATCAAATTGTTAATATTCTCCGCTTAGGAGAAAGTTATAACAACCATAGTTATTAAACCCCCGGTCCGGAGTTGATCCGGCTAAAGAGTCGGATCCTAAATTTTATGGGTTAACCTAAAAAAATTTAAAAAAAATAAAATTTTAATATTTTATATGAAAAAATTTTAAAAAAATCCATGTAAATATAGGCTATATATATTGTAAATAATGAAGTTTAAAAGAATATTTTAAAAAGTTTTTTATCCCACATTGAAAAAACATAATTTTTTCCTTGAGAACATAGAATATATATATTAATGGATTTCAAATTCCACATTGAAAAACATAGCTTTTTTTTCTTTGTGAATATAGAGTATATATACTAATGAGTTTCAAATCCAACATTGAAAAAAAATAATTTTTTTCTTGAAAACATAAAGTATATATACTAATTGGTTTCAAATCTCACATTGAAAAAACATAGCTTTTTTCTTGGGAACACAGAGTATATACACTGATGGGTTTCAAATCTTACATTAAAAAAATATTATGTTATCCTTTTAAGTTGAAATATTTAAACCAAAAGGTTTTTTTTATCATACATTGAAAAAACATAATTTTTTTCCTGGGAACATAGAGTATATATACATTGGGTTTCAAATTCTATATTTGAAAAAAAAAACACCGAGTCTCGCACTGGTCAAAGATTGACCCGTTGGATTGACCGAGTTGGCCGGATTGTTACACCGACCTATCTTTTAACAAACCTGAACTGGTGTAACCCTTGAATTGACTCACCAGGCTAATTCAAGTTTAATAACTATAATATCAACTTTAGGAGAGTTATATTCTTACCTTGAATTTCTAACCTTCAATTTCTAACTCAAGATCTGTGTTGCTCATGGCTTTTTACTGTTTTTTTTTTTAATTTTAAATCTGTAATTTTCTAATTCAAGGTGTTTTTAGCTTTTCTAGGTGTATTTAGAGGCGGTTTGCGGCAGCCATGTTTCTTGAAATTTTTTATTTTTTTATTTAAAAATAATTTTGTTATATTTTTTAATTATTTTAATCAATTGATATTAAAAATAAATTTTAAAAAATAAAAAATATATATATTTTAATATATTTTTAAATAAAAAACATTTTAAAAAAAATAATTATCTAAATATAATTAGTAATTTTTAAGTCTCTTTCAGTCTTTTTTTCCTTTTATAAATATTGCATCTTTGAATATAAAGTTAAATATTTAAACACTAGGTTTATTTTCAAGCATGAGTTCATAGCTCCAAATTTCATGTGATTTTAAGAATCTAGGCACTGGTAAAAAAGGATCTCGGTTCAAGTCGCTCTAGACTTCATGTGATTTCAAGACGTTTGATTGTTTTATATTTGGTAGGTCATTGTTGCCATAATAATAAAACATATTCTAATTTTTGGTATTGTAGTTAAAATATTGTTTATTAAAAATTTTAAAAATAAATTTATTTACAATTAATATTTTTTTTAATATCATAACATTAAAAATAATTTTTAAAAAAATATATATTATTAAATAAAAAATAAAAAAACACCAATTGAGCATGGTGGTGAACAGGAGAAGACTAGAGATGCATCATTTACAATGGCAACATCCGAAAGCAAGAGAAAAGGTATATAATAATCTTGAGGGGATGAAATTTCGCTGGTTAGATTTTAGATTTGTTCTTTAAAGATCACCAGTTTAAGTTTTATAAATTTTAGAATCACTAAATATTTACAAGATGGTTAATTTCAAGTCCGTAAAATTAATTAAGGTACATACAAGCTGGTCTGAACACCTATATTAATTAAAAAAAACACAAACACCAGCACATGAAACACAAAAACCTTATGTGGTAATATGTAGCGAAGCCAAAAACTTTGGCTAGTGGGAGGGCAATATATAATGACAAAATAAAAATAATATAAACATTAATATTTTTATCACTTGTTTGTCAAAAATATATTTTCTTATGAAATTTATAAAACTCAAGAAAATATATATTTTTATGGAAGGCTGTATAAATTTTCATAAAAATAAAATTAAAAGAAATTGATTTAATCACTTCGTAATTTATTAAATTTTGAATTTTTATAAATTTTATCAAACAAGAGAGAACAATAAAAAAAAATAAAAGAAAAATACAAGCAAACATGTTTTTCTTCTTCCCACTTTATTATATTCTCAAACAAGTTCAAGGATGTCTAAGTACCTAATCCAAACACTCTAATTAGAGTTTGTCCTAAAATTTCCCCTTTAATTTCGTTGTTTAAGCACGAAAAGGCACAAAGAATTGTTTTTGCAAATAAAGTACAATTAGATAATAAATAAAAAACATGATTTTTTTAATATATTTTCATGTTTAATACCTTTTCTCCATACTTTTATTTTGTGCTATTTTTTCTAACAAGCGGGCTAAAGAAGAATCTATGATTGTTGTGCTAGATATTGAGATAGCTGGCCTTTGCTTCGATGGTTATTTCTTGGATGTTTTCTAGTCATAATAAAATTTATTACACCTGATTTCAGAGGACATAAAAGTAATTATATATATTTTTTTAAGAAAAACTATTTAAGTTATTTTAACTAAAATTTAGTTAAAAATTAGAAGAGCCTCTTAGCAAATTAAACACAGTATCTAAAACAGTTGCAATTTTGTAAAAGAGGAGACTATGGTGGCCGCCTCTTATTCATGGCTTCCATTTCTCAAACCCCCGTTACCACCGCTATCACCCTATCTCCCTTATGTCTTCCATCTCAAAACTCCTTTTACTTCCCTTCAAAACCACCACCAACCACCAGCCAACCACCGCCTCAACCACTTACTTCACACATTCTCTCTAAACCCAATCACCTCCACCGCTGTCATTTCTCCTCCTGCACCTCTCAATTCCTCCTATCCTCACCCCTTTCTCTCACTAAACCCCAAAATCTTGAATCCTCTTTCCCTTTAGACTCTAATTATCATTCTCCTCAGACCAACACTGACTGTCTCATTGAAGTTGACGATTTATTCAATTTGCTTCGCTTGTCGGTCAAGTACACTGACATTGATCTTGCAAGAGCTTTACATGCTTCCATTCTCAAACTTGGAGAGGATACCCATCTGGGCAATGCTGTCATAGCAGCTTATATCAAGTTGGGTCTTGTTGTTGATGCTTATGAGGTTTTTATGGGAATGTCTACTCCCGATGTGGTGTCTTACAGTGCTTTAATTTCGAGTTTTTCTAAGTTGAATCGAGAAACTGAAGCCATCCAACTTTTCTTTAGAATGAGGATTTCAGGTATTGAGCCTAATGAGTACAGTTTTGTTGCTATTTTAACTGCCTGTATTCGGAGTTTGGAATTGGAAATGGGTTTGCAAGTTCATGCTTTGGCAATCAAGTTGGGTTATTCACAACTTGTTTTTGTTGCCAATGCCTTGATCGGTTTGTATGGAAAGTGTGGTTGTTTGGACCACGCGATTCATTTGTTTGATGAAATGCCTCAAAGAGATATTGCGTCATGGAATACCATGATTTCGAGTTTGGTGAAAGGTTTATCATATGAAAAAGCCTTAGAACTGTTTCGTGTCTTGAATCAAAATAAGGGGTTTAAAGCTGATCAATTCACGCTTTCGACTCTTTTGACTGCTTGTGCTAGGTGCCATGCTAGGATACAAGGCAGAGAGATTCATGCTTATGCCATTAGAATTGGATTAGAGAACAATTTGAGCGTGAGCAATGCCATTATCGGGTTCTACACTAGGTGTGGAAGTCTGAACCATGTAGCGGCTCTGTTTGAGAGGATGCCAGTCAGAGATATAATTACTTGGACTGAGATGATCACAGCATATATGGAATTTGGGTTGGTGGATTTGGCTGTAGACATGTTTAACAAGATGCCCGAAAAGAATTCTGTGTCTTATAATGCACTTTTGACAGGATTTTGCAAAAATAATGAAGGGTTGAAGGCACTCAATTTATTTGTTAGAATGGTCCAAGAAGGAGCAGAGTTAACAGATTTCACATTGACTGGTGTCATTAATGCTTGCGGATTGCTTTTGAAATTGGAAATCAGTAGGCAAATTCATGGGTTTATCATCAAGTTTGGTTTCAGGTCAAATGCTTGTATTGAAGCAGCCCTGATTGATATGTGCTCAAAGTGTGGAAGGATGGATGATGCTGATAGGATGTTTCAAAGTTTGTCAACTGATGGGGGTAACTCAATAATCCAAACATCAATGATATGTGGCTATGCTCGAAATGGGCTGCCAGAGGAGGCAATTTGTCTTTTCTACCGTTGCCAGTCAGAGGGGACAATGGTTCTAGATGAAGTTGCATTCACTTCAATACTTGGCGTCTGTGGAACTTTAGGATTCCATGAGGTGGGGAAGCAAATCCACTGTCAAGCTTTAAAAACTGGGTTTCATGCTGAATTAGGGGTTGGAAATTCCATAATTAGCATGTATTCCAAGTGTTACAACATAGATGATGCAATTAAGGCTTTCAATACTATGCCGGGACACGATGTAGTTTCGTGGAATGGTTTGATTGCAGGCCAACTTCTTCACCGGCAGGGCGATGAGGCCTTGGCTATCTGGTCTAGTATGGAGAAGGCAGGCATAAAGCCGGATGCAATCACTTTTGTTTTGATTGTTTCAGCTTATAAATTCACCAGCTCAAATTTACTGGATGAGTGTCGCAGTTTGTTTCTCTCAATGAAAATGATTCATGATCTGGAACCCACTTCAGAGCATTACGCCTCCTTAGTTGGTGTCTTGGGGTACTGGGGTCTCCTTGAAGAAGCAGAGGAGTTGATCAATAAGATGCCTTTTGACCCTGAGGTTTCTGTTTGGCGAGCTTTGCTTGACGGTTGCAGGCTCCATGCAAACACAAGCATTGGAAAGCGTGTTGCAAAGCACATAATTGGGATGGAGCCTCGGGATCCTTCCACATATGTGCTTGTATCAAATCTATATGCTGCTTCTGGGAGGTGGCATTGCTCAGAAATGGTCAGGGAGAATATGAGGGATAGGGGGCTTCGAAAGCACCCATGTCGAAGTTGGGTTATAATTAAGAAGCAGCTTCATACATTCTATGCAAGAGATAAATCCCATCCCCAATCAAATGACATCTATAGTGGATTAGATATACTAATCTTGAAATGCCTGAAAGCTGGATATGAGCCAGACATGAGCTTTGTTCTTCAGGAAGTCGAGGAGCAGCAAAAGAAGGATTTCTTGTTCTATCACAGTGCAAAACTAGCTGCAACCTATGGACTTCTGAAGACCAGACCTGGAGAACCCATTCGGGTTGTGAAGAACATCCTTCTATGTAGGGATTGCCATACATTCTTGAAATATGCAACAGTAGTCACCCAGAGGGAGATAATTTTTCGGGATGCTTCTGGGTTTCATTGTTTTTCTAATGGTCAATGTTCGTGCAAAGGTTATTGGTGATTGTTCTGTACTTACTAACTAGTCTCCTAAGCATGAATTCCTACTAGTATTAGTTGTATATTGTTTGTATTCAATGGAAATAGGAGACTCTATGGCAAATGGAAAAGAAAGGAAGAAATTAATTTAGTTGATATGGGTGTGTTTATTTGATCTGAGTAGATATATGGAGGGCAGCAGTGTTTGCAAAATGTATTGACAAGTTATTTGTATTATTTAAAGAAGGAAATTAGGATTTGTTTTGAGGTAAAAACAAACAAAAGCTTCATGGATATGTGCGGATCAAATGAAATTATATAGCTTTCAATTAGATAACACTAGATCCGGTGCCCGCTTCAATGGTTAGGGTTTGGATATAAATTAAGGACTGGACAATTTTTTTGCATGCCTGTGCTCCCAGCGAGGCAGCGATTGACTGATAACAGTGTTACGGATTGCTCTAAAGTACATACTAGCACAATGCAGCGTGCATTAGATTCATTGTCGATCACTGAGCTAACAGCATAATGAGCCTAATAAAAGCTTATTATAGAAATTTACATTTCATATATAGTTCTATAATTTCAATCCAAAAAACGTTGCATGGAACCGAGTAATTAACGAGTCTTGTTGTGGCAACCCAAAATAATAATGATAATAATGATAATAAAAACACTTAATTGCTCGTCTAGAAACCTCTTCAATCAATTGAGACCCACTCCTAACACAATTTGCTTGTGATTGATCATGCTTCACAGTAGTTAAATGTATGGATAAACCATAAAAAGTAGAATCTTGTTGTCCAAGGAAAAAGCCTTAGAAGTACTCATTTCACAGGCTTGAATGGAAACGAAAAGCATAAAGAAATAAGTAGGAGCAAAAAAGGGCAAACGTAAAACAATATTCTTCCCACTTGTACGTATCATAACAATTTGCATCCATGTCAACGGTTATTTAAAAACACTTTAAACCAAAGTTCCTACTGATCATAGGCACAACAAGGAAAGCTTGAGAATCACTTCTGATCATATATGGTGCTAGTGCAAAACCAACAACCACCACAACGTTTCTCATAAAGGATGAAATTCTATATGGATGCATTTAGCAGGAACAATTTAAACCCTAGAGATGTGCACTCGAATATCAAGGCTTTTCAAATTTACAAGTGTCTAATAATGCCGACCACAAAAGCATGGACAAAGTCACAGGGCTTGTCAATTTAGTTGTGGATATATTGGAATTTTACCTCCTTTTCTGATTATGACTCTGTTAGTTGTTTCTTCACTGCTAAAAGGTCTTACCAATCACTGCCGTAGAACCATGCAAGTCAAATAGATTGTCTACACTTGGTATGTTGGAGTGATCGAAAACACCGGGGGAACTAAGCTTGTGTAGAGGTGAAAAGCAAACAACTAGGTTATGTTGCGAGATGGCAAATGAAAGCTAAGGCTAAACAATCATCAGATTTCATAAACAAAAGCAATTCTTTGTTAAAGATATATAGAGCTGAAAGACTGTAAACTTGTATTGCACTGCTCTAATTGTGAAGTTGAGCCTTCGTCTTGCTTGAGCTCTACGGTCTATGAAAATATTAGCTAGAATTACAGATGCTATTGCCAACAAAGAATCAAGAGTTACAATGTGTGGTAGAATAATGTTTACAGGGGAAAGGGCTCACTAGCTAGTGGTAACATGGAAAATGCAGGATCGTTAAATGATAGAACTTGTCAAAAGAGCTGCTGGGTTTCTAAAAGATGGGTTGGCAAAAACTTCATGAGATTTATATATCTTTGAATACATTGGCAATGATGAGGTCGCATAAGCTAATAACCGATTTGAAAGCTCCAAAGTGCAGTCCTTGGAAGATCCTAGTTTTATTAAGCTTTGCTATCACATATGGGTCTTTGAACTTCCTGTCATAAACCTAGATGTGTGCGGACGCCCCCTAAGAAATTCTCGGCATTCTCACCGACCAATAGAAAATTTATGGTATCCTCTTCATCCATGCAAATACATTCAACCCTAAACCTGCATGAATGGATAGTTTAATTCATTAGATTTTAAGTTTGTTTTTTAATAATTATAAGACCTCTCAGAAACACTTGAAATTTATATAATTTATAATTTCAAGACTTGTGGGATTAATTAAAATATACGTAAGTTGACTCAAAAACC
>Ga0307515_10006491_pt1 | contig 23410 bp, 21 predicted proteins | sample 17_EM_MG_FD_194513 | JGI IMG/M metagenome (GOLD analysis project Ga0307515, IMG submission 194513) | Populus trichocarpa ectomycorrhiza microbial communities from riparian zone in the Pacific Northwest, United States - 17_EM | ecosystem: Host-associated > Plants > Roots > Unclassified | place... | reverse complement strand
CCTACCTGCTGCCGAACGCGCGCGACATCAAGGACATCGTGATCCGCACCGGCATCGAGCCAGGCGAGGGCCTGTTCTACGACAAGCAATCGAAGGCCTTGATCAACACCCGTCGCTTTCACCGTGCTTTCGAGCTGTCGCTCAAGGTGCGGCAGAACAAGCTCGACGCACAGGTGCGGCCCTGGTCGTCCGACTGGGCCGAAGGCTTCCGGCGCGGGGCGATCTCGACCCAGATGGTCGGTGCCTGGATGGCCGGGCACCTGAACAACTGGCTCGCACCGACAACGCGCGGGCTGTGGCGCGCGGCGCAACTGCCCGAGGGCGCCTACGCCGCATCGGGCGGTACGTTCTACGCGATCCCGCGGCGCTCGGCACCCGAGCTGAAGCCGCTGGCCTGGGAGTTCATCCGCATGATGACGCTCAGCCGCGAGCAGCAGCTGGGCGCGTTCAAGGCGCTGGATGCCTTCCCCGCGCTGATCGAAACCTACGACGACCCGTTCTTCGAGCAGCCGATCGAGTTTCTCGGCGGCCAGCAGGGGCGTTTGCTGTGGCGCGAGGCGGCACGCCGCATCAAGGCCGTGCAGGTCCACAAGCAAGATCACTTTGCGAGCGAAGTCGTCAACACCGAGCTCGACAAGGTGCTGGACCAGGGCAAGTCCATTGACCAGGCGCTGGCCGATGCGCAGCACCTGATCCAGTCGAGGGCGCTGCGATGAGCCAACCCTTGCCGGCCGTGAACGCCACCATCGCCGCTGTGCCGCAACCAACCGCGTCGCGCCGCCGCGTGCGCCTTCAGCTCTCAACGCGCTGGGCGCCCTATGTGCTGCTGAGCCCGTTCCTCGTGCTCTTCGTGGTCTTCGGGCTGTACCCGCTGCTGTTCTCGCTCTACCTCGCGTTCCAGAGCTGGGAGCCGACGAGTGGCCTGCAGGCGATGCAGTTCGTCGGCTTCGACAACTTCGCCTTCGCGCTGCAGGACGAGTGGTTCTGGAAGTCGCTGTCGAACACCGGCTGGCTGGCGCTGGCCTCGGGTGTGCCGCAGCACCTGGTCGCGATCCCCGTGGCTTGCTTCATCCACGCCCGCATCAAGCGCTTCCGCAACCTGCTGGTCGGGGCGTACTTCGTGCCCTACATCACCTCGACGGTGGCGATCGCGATCCTGTTCACTTCGCTGTTCTCGACCGACTACGGGCTGATCAACTCGGGCCTGCGCGCCATCTGGAACGGCGAGCCGATCGACTGGCTGAACAAACCCGGCACGATCAAGCCGACGATCGCGCTGCTGGTGTTCTGGCGCTATGTCGGCTTCAACGTCGTGCTGTACCTGGCGGCGCTGCAGACGATCCCGGCCGATCTATACGAGGCCGCCACGATCGACGGCGCGAAGTTCTGGCAGCAGTTCCGCTACATCACGCTGCCGAGCTTGCGGCCGGCGATTCTGTTCGGTGTCACGCTCAGCGTCATCGGCGGGCTGCAGCTGTTCGAAGAGCCGTTCATCCTGACCAACGGCAAGGGCGGGTCGGACCAGGCCGGCATGACGACCGCGTTCTACCTGTTCCGCATGGCCTTCGACTTCAACGATTTCGGCGCGGCCAGCGCGATGTCGTGGTTGCTGTTCGCGGTGGTGGCGGTGCTCACCTGGGCCACCCACAAGGCCCTCGGGCGGAGGACCTGAGCATGGCCCACACCGCAGTCGCCACCTTGTCGAACCGCACATCAAACCGCACATCGCAGCGCCTGAACGCGTGGACCGCCTACATCGCCGTCGGCATCGGGGCGCTGGTGATGCTGACGCCGTTCTACTTCCTGTTCGTCTTCGCCACCCAGTCCCGGCAAGAGCTGTTCAGCCTGCCGCCGCCGCTGTTCTTCGGCAACGACCTGGTCGCGAACGTCCACATCCTGACCGAGCGCATCCCGTTCCTGCGCAACCTGGGCTGGAGCGTCTACGTCGCGCTGTCGTCCACGGCGTTGACGCTGCTGTTCTGCTCGATGGGCGGCACTGCGTTCGCGCTCTACGAGTTCCGTTTCAAGAAGCAGCTGTTCGCGCTGGTGATGGGCACGATGCTGTTGCCGTCGTTCATGACCATCATCCCGAACTTCATGGTGATGGACGCGCTGGGCTGGATCGACCAGCCGCGGGCGCTGTATGTGCCCGGTGCGGCCGGCGCCTTCGGCATCTTCCTGATGCGGCAGTCGGTGATCGCGGCGATCCCGCGCGAGCTGATCGAAGCCGCGCGGATGGACGGTTGCGGCGAATTCGCCATCTACTGGCGCATCGTGCTGCCGCTGCTGAAACCGGCGCTCGGCACGCTCGGCCTGGCGACCTTCATCGCCTCGTGGAACAACTTCATCGGGCCGCTGGTGGTGATGCGCTCGCCCGACATGTACACGCTGCCGCTGGCGCTGCGCACGCTGCAAAGCCCGGTCGACACCGAATGGGGCGCGTTGATGGCCGGCACCGCCATCGCGACGCTGCCGCTGCTGGTGTTGTTCGCGCTCGCCTCCCGGCAACTGATCGCGGGCCTGACAGCCGGTGCGGTCAAGTCATGAACCGTATTACGACCTTCGACAACTCACGGCCCACCAGGCCGCACCCTGGCGTTTGCAATGAATTCGAATAACGACAACGACTCGACGTTTCCGCCCGACTTCCTATGGGGCGTGGCTACCAGCGCCTTCCAGATCGAAGGCGCCGCCGCCGAGGATGGCAAGGGCCGTTCGATCTGGGACGATTTCTGCCGCGTGCCGGGTGCGGTGATCGACGGCAGCAACGGCGACACGGCCTGCGACCACTACCACCGCTGGGCCAGTGACCTGGACATGATCAAGGGCCTGGGGGTCGATGCCTACCGTTTCTCGATCTCGTGGCCGCGCGTTCGCCCCACCGGCGACGGCGCCTGGAACGAGCGCGGCCTGGCCTTCTACGAACGCTTGGTCGACGGCCTGCTCGAGCGTGGCATCAAGCCTTGCTTGACGCTGTACCACTGGGACCTGCCGTCGGCGCTGCAGGCCAAGGGCGGCTGGGCCAACCGCGACACCGTGCACCGCTTCGTCGAGTACGCGCAAGAGATCGGCCGCCGCTTCGGCGACCGCGCCGAGTCGATCACCACCCACAACGAGCCCTGGATCGTCGCCACGCTGGGCCACGAGACGGGCACCTTCGCACCTGGCATCAAGAACCGCGCGATGGCCGCGCAGGTCTCGCACCACCTGCTGCTGAGCCACGGCCTGTCGCTGCAGGCGCTGCGGGCGCAGGGCTGCAAGGCGCAGCTGGGCATCGTGCTGAATCTGTCGCCCACGTACCCGGCCACCGACTCGCCGGAAGATCACAAGAGTGCGAAGCTCGCCGACGCGCACCTGCTGCGCTGGTACCTCGACCCGATCTTCCACGGCCGCTACCCGCAAGAGGCGCTCGACGACCTCGGCGCCGACGCGCCCAAGGTCGAAGCCGGCGACTTCAAAGCCATCGGCCAGAAGCTGGACTACCTCGGCATCAACTACTACTCGCGCTCGGTCGTCAGCGCCAACGGCCACTGGAAAGCCGGCAGCCAAGGCCACGCGCTGACCGACATGGGCTGGGAGGTCTACCCGCAAGGCTTGACGGAGCTGCTGCTGCGCCTGCACCGCGACTACCCCGGCGTGCCGCTGTACATCACCGAGAACGGCGCGGCCTTCAAAGACCAGATTGCCGACGGCCAGGTGCACGACGCCGACCGCACGCGCTACATTGCCGAGCACATCGAGGCGGTCGCCCAGGCGATGAAACAGGGCGCTCCGATCGGCGGCTACATGGTGTGGAGCCTGATGGACAACTTCGAGTGGGCCTCGGGCTACGAGAAGCGCTTCGGCATCGTGCATGTCGACTACGAATCGCAAGCCCGCCACCTGAAAGACAGCGCACGCTGGTACCGTGACTTCCTGAAGCGCCAGCGTATGCTGCGCAGCGGCGCCACCCAGCCGGCCTGATCGGCCACGACGCGACAAGAACGAGGGATCTCTCATGGCACAAGTCTCGCTGCGCGGTTTGCGCAAACGCTTCGGCGACGTCGAGGTCCTGAAGGGCATCGACCTCGACGTGCGCAACGGCGAGTTCATGGTCTTCGTCGGCCCGTCGGGCTGCGGCAAATCGACCACCTTGCGCCTGATCGCCGGGCTTGAAGAGTTGGACGAAGGCGACATCCTGATCGACGGTGCGAGTGCGAAAGACCAGCGGCCGGCCGAGCGCGGCACGGCGATGGTCTTCCAGAGCTACGCGCTGTACCCGCACATGACGGTGGCCGACAACCTGGGCTTCGCGTTGAAGATGGCCGGTGTTGGCAGCGTCGAGCGCAAGGCGCAGGTGCAACGCGCGGCCGAGACGTTGCGCATCACCGATCTGCTCAAGCGCTACCCGCGTGAGCTCTCGGGTGGGCAGCGCCAGCGCGTGGCGATCGGCCGCGCCATCGTTCGCAAGCCGCGCGTGTTTCTGTTCGACGAGCCGCTGTCGAACCTGGATGCCGCCTTGCGCGTCGACATGCGCATCGAGATTTCGCGCCTGCACCAGGAGCTGGGCACGACGATCATCTACGTCACCCACGACCAGGTCGAGGCGATGACGATGGGCCAGCGCATCGCGTTGTTCAACAAAGGTGGGATCGAGCAGGTCGGCGCACCGATGGACCTGTACCGCGCACCGGCCAACGAGTTCGTCGCTGGCTTCATCGGCTCACCGCGCATCAACCTGATCGACAGGCCGGTCGCCGGCCAAGCCACCGCCGAGCACGGCGCGCTGTGGGACAGGCTGGGCATCGCAGCGCCCGGCTTCGATCGCGCGCAACGCGCCGGCCTGCGGCCCGAGCACCTCGGGGTCGCGCCGAGCGGGCAGGGCGTGCCTGCCATCGTCGAACTGGCCGAATACCTCGGCGACTCGACCCTGGTTCACTTGCGCGTGCCCGGTGTGCAAGCCCTGCTGACTGCTCGCGCCAACAGCGGCATCGACACGCTGGCCGCTGGCGCGCCAGTCGGCCTGGTGCCCGAGGCCGACAAGGCGATTGCCTTCGACGCGCAGGGCTGCCTGGTCGCCTGACGCACGGCGACCTGTGGTTTGTCGGCGTCCGCAACGCTGGCAAAGGCCACGTTGTCACGGATTGGCGCTATCGTTCGGCCCGCCGCGGCGGCTGGCGTGTCCTGGTGTTGGACGGGCTGCAGGCCCCCACACGAGGATAGACGCTGACCATGAAAGTCGTGACGTTGTACGCCGGCCTGCTGGCTCTGCTGTTTGTCGTGCTCAGCGTTCGCACGCTTCGCATGCGGCGCCGTCTTCGAATCGCGATTGGCGATGGCAGCGATCAGCAGATGCTGCGTGCCATGCGGGTGCATTCCAATTTCGCCGAATACGTTCCGCTCAGCCTGCTGCTGCTGTACTTGGTCGAAGAGAGCGGGGCGACCCCAGCGTACATGCATGCATTGGGTGCAGCGCTGCTGATCGGACGCTTGTCGCATGCCATCGGTGTGAGCCGGGTCGACGAAAAGTATGGGTTTCGCATCGCTGGCATGGTGCTGACGCTCACGGTGCTGATCGCGGCCGCGACTCGGTTGCTCTATGGGTATGCCGTTGGCCGATAGGTGCGCCTGGCGACGCCATCCCGACCCACCGAGACACCAGGACAAAGCATCCGAATGACGTCGATCTACGGTCCCGTCGAGCATGGCTTGATCTGCGGCTACCTGTTCCCGCGGGGCGGGCAGGGCGTGCCCATCGACCTGGCGCAAGCAAAGCGCTGGTTGGAGCAGCCTTCGGATGACGGGTTCGTCTGGCTGCATTTCAGCTTGACCGACGCGTCCGCCGAGCGCTGGATCCAGACGAACTTGCCGGTACCGCCGGAATACTTCGTGGCGCTGCACGAAGGCTCGAGGTCGACGCGCATCGAAGACGCACAGGACGCGCTCATCGCCGTCGTCAACGACGTGGCCTACGAGTTCTCCTTCGATCCGTCGCAGATCGCCTCGCTGTGGGTCTGCGTGACGTCGCGCATGGCGATCAGTACCCGCGTTCAGCCGTTGAAGTCGATCGACACCTTGCGCCGGGCCGTGAACGATGGTGCAGTCTTCGCCTCGAGCGTTGCGCTGCTCAACCACCTGATGCACGACCAGGGCGACGTGCTGGTGCGAATCGTTCGTGAAGCCACGCTGAAGGTCGATGCCATCGAGGACGGTCTTGTGCACGGACGCCTGAAGCACCAGCGCAGCGACCTCGGCCAACTGCGGCGGGTGTTGGTTCGCCTGCAGCGCTTGCTGGCGCCCGAACCGGCTGCGTTGTTCCGGCTGCTCAGGCAGCCGCCGCCCTGGGTCCAGCCGCATGACCTCGATGAAATGCGCCAGGCGACCGAAGAATTCTCGATGGTCATTCGCGACATGTCGGCGCTGCAAGAGCGCATCAAGCTGCTTCAGGAAGAGATGGCAGCACGGGTCGGTGAGCAGACCAACAAGACCTTGTTCACGCTGACGATGGTGACCGTGTTGGCGCTGCCGATCAACATCGTCACCGGCTTCTTCGGCATGAATGTGGGTGGGGTGCCACTGGCCGACAGTCCCTATGGTTTTCTGACGATGGTGTTGATCGTCGTGGTGTTCACCGGTGTGGCGGCCTGGCTCGCCTTTCGGCGACGCGACTGAGCAAGTGCCGCGCGCCCCAACGCTTTCGTCAACGGTCGCCCTGTGTCACGGTAGCGTCATCACGGCTTGGTACCTTTCTATCGCCTTGTGAGCTCCCCTCTCAGGGAGCGAGGCGATGGAGGGGGAATGGAGCTACGCAAAGTCGTCGCCCCCCTGCTCGCGATGGCGCTGTTGTGCGCAGTGGGCGGAGGGATCTGGTACTCAAACAGGGAGCTCGGACAAGAACGAGCCCAACAAGCGGCCATAGATGCCGATCGGCGCCAGCAGGTCAGCCTCAAAGGCGTGATCGGCTCGGAGAAGGAAGCGTTTTTTGCCGACCAGAAGGTTCAGGCAGCGCTGGCCCGACAGGGCTTGACGGTCTCCGTCGACAAAGAAGGCTCGCGAACCATCGCCGGGCGCTTCGACCCGAAGCGCTACGACTTCGGATTCCCATCCGGCGCGCCCGCCGCGGCGCAGCTGAAGCAGGCGGCCCGCGCGGCCAACACCTACACACCGTTCTACACACCGATCGTGGTGGCGAGCTGGAAGCCCATCGCCGAGATTCTGGTGGCCAATGGGGTCGCGCGCCAGATGCCCAGCGGCCACTATGAGCTGGACCTGAAAGCCCTGCTGGCGCTGAGCGAGAAGAACGCCCGCTGGCGCGACCTGAAAAGCAGCGCGGCGTTTTCAACCGGCAAGTCGGTGCTGCTCGCCTCGACCGACGTGCGCAGTTCGAACAGCGCGGCGATGTACCTGGCCCTGGCCAGCTACCTGGCCAACGGCGAGCAGGTGGTGCAAAGCGCCGAAGAGGCTGACCGCGTGCTGCCGGTGATGGCGCCGCTGTTCTTGCGCCAGGGCTACCAGGAGTCGTCCACCGCCAGCCCGTTCGAAGACTACCTGGCACTCGGCATGGGCAAGGCCCCGCTGCTGGTGGCCTACGAGTCGCAGATGGTCGAGTTCTGGCTGCGCCACCCCGACCGGCCCAAGGGCGACATGGTGATCCTGTACCCGCACCCCACGGTGTACTCCAAGCACGTGCTGGTGCCCTTCACGCCGGGCGGCGAGCGGCTCGGCCGCGCGCTGGACAGCGACCCAACGCTGCGCCAACTGGCCCATGACTACGGCTTTCGCACAGCCGGTGATGAGAAGGGTCCCGAGTTGTGGCGCCAGCGCGGCGTCGACGTGCCCGACATCCTGGTCGACGTGGTCGAGCCGCCCAGCCACGAGGCGCTGGAACGAATGATCCACGCGATCGAGCAACGCTTTCAATGAAGAGGGAAGGAGAGAACCATGAGCGAAACGACAAACACCATTACCGCAACGCCGTCGGCCGACTTCATGCTGGAGCCACCGCGGCCCGTGGCTGCTGTGCCGGTCGAGTCGGCCAGTGGCCGCGTGCGCCTGAAAGCCGAAGACTTGCTGGCGCTGGACACGCAGGTGCACGGCTTCATTGACCAGGTCACCGCGCACGACGTGCAGTCGCCGGAGTTCAAGGCCGCCGTCGAGCGCATCCATGCGATCGGCAACCAGGACGTCGAAGCCTCGGCCTCGGTGTCCAACCGCCTGCTCGAAAGGCCGGTGCGCACGCTGAACAACGGGCTGTTCGACCAAGGCTCGGCGATCGGCAAGGGCTTGATCGACCTGCGTCGCACGATCGAAGACCTCGACCCTTCGCGCCAGGACGACCTGTTCCAGCCGCGCAAGCTGCTCGGGCTGATCCCCTTCGGCAGCCGGCTGATGGATTACTTCGACCGCTACCGCTCGTCGCAGTCGCACCTGAACGCGATCATCGAATCGCTGCGCCACGGCAAGGACGAACTGCTGCGCGACAACGCCGCCATCGAGCAGGAAAAGGCCAACCTCTGGGGCCTGATGGAGCGGATGGAAAAGTACGTGCACATCGGCAAGAAGCTGGACGTGGCGCTCGACGCGCAGGCCAGCCAGCTCGACGCGACGGACCCCGACAAGGCGCGGGTGGTGCGCGAGGAGATGCTGTTCTACACCCGCCAGAAGGTGCAGGACCTGTTGACGCAGATGAGCGTGAACATCCAGGGCTACCTGGCGCTGGACGTGGTGCGCAAGAACAACCTGGAGCTGGTCAAGGGTGTCGACCGCGCGACGACCACCACCGTCTCCGCGCTGCGCACGGCGGTCATCGTGGCCCAGGCGCTGGCCAACCAGAAGCTGGTGCTCGACCAGATCGGCGCGCTGAACACGACCACCGGCAACCTGATCGCCGGCACCAGCAGCATGCTGCGCGAGCAGGGCACGGCGATCCACCAGCAGGCCGTGTCGGCCACCGTCAACATCAACCAGCTCAAGCAGGCCTTCCAGAACGTCTACGCCGCGATGGACGCGATGGCCGACTACAAGCTCAAGGCGCTGGCCTCGATGCAAACCACAGTCGACACGCTGACCCACGAGGTGGGCAAGGCCCGAACCTACCTCGACCGGGTGCGGCAGCAGGAGTCGGCGACGGCGCTGCAAAGCACACCCAGCGAGGTTCGGCTGTGAAGCCCCCCGGACGTTCGCGCATGAGGTGGGCGAGGGCGCCCATGCGCTTGGTGCTCGCGCTGGGCGCCATCTGCGTCCTGGCCAGCTGCAGCCGGCGGGAGGCACCCGAGGCCCAGGCGGCGGCCGACCCAGCCGTGTTCTCGATCCTGGCCGGCTCGGAGCTGAAAGACTTTGCGCCCGCGATGGAGCAGGCCGCTCGTGCCGCCGGTGTCGAGGTGCGCTTCATCTACTCCGGCACACTGGACATCGTCGAGCGGGTCGCGAGCGGCGAGAAGTTCGACGCGATCCTGCCGCCCAACGGCGCCTACCCCACCTTGGCCTTGGCGACACAGCCGGTGGCACGCGAGAAACTCTTCTACTCGCACGTCGCGCTGGGGGTGAAGCAGGCCAAGGCGGCAGAGCTGGGCTGGGACAAAAAAGCGCCTGCATGGTCTGACGTGGCGAAAGCGGCCGGTGCCGGCAAGCTGCGCTACGCGATGACCAACCCGACCGCATCGAACACCGGCATGAGCGCCTTGTTCGCCGTGGCCTGCGCAGTGGCCGGCAAGTCAGAAGACCTGCGCGCGGAAGACGTCGATGCGGCCGCGCTGAAGGCCTTTCTCTCCGGCCAGCAGTTGACGGCCGGCAGCTCGGGCTGGCTCGCCGATGCCTTCGTCAAGGAATCGGCGCGGCTCGATGCGATGGTCAACTACGAAGCGGTGCTGCTGCAGACCAATGCGAAGCTGGCACCGGCCGATCAGCTGAGCGTCATTTACCCGCGAGATGGGGTGATCTCTGCCGACTACCCGCTGATGCTGATGACCGACGCCAAGCGCCCTCAGTACGACAAGCTGGTGCAGGCGTTCAAGGCGGTTGCCTTTCAGCGCGATGCTTTGCCGGCCGCCTTCCTGCGGCCGGTCAACCCCGAGGCGACACCCGCAGCGGCGCTGCCGAAGGTGGTGGTGTCGGAGTTGGCGTTTCCGAACCGGCTCGAGGTGATCGACGCGGTGCTGTCGGCCTACCAGAGTGACTGGCGGCGCCCGTCGACCTCGATCCTGGTGCTCGATGTCAGCGGCTCGATGTCGGGCCAGCGCCTGTCCGGCATGCGCGACGCGCTGCTGACCCTCGGCGGTGCGGACCTCAGCCGCGCCAGCTCACGCTACGCACGCTTCCAGGAGCGCGAGCGCGTGGTGCTGATCACCTTTTCGGACAAGGTCTCCGACCCCAGCTGGGTCTCGTTCGACAGCGGGCGCGGCGAAGCCGGGCGCAAGCAGGTGCGTGACTTCGCCACGGCGTTGAACACCGATGGCGGGACGGCGGTGTATTCGGCACTGGCGCAGGCCGAGCAGGTGGCCGCAGCCGAAACCATGCGCGACCCCGACCGTTTCGTCAGCGTGCTGACCGACGGCGAGAGCAACGCCGGCCTGTCGTTCAACCGCTTTCGCGAACAGTGGCAAGACAAGAAACCGGCGCGTGTCTTCCCCATCCTGTTCGGTGAGGGCAACGTGGACGAGATGAAGTCACTCGCCGACCTGACCGGCGGCCGCACGTTCGATGCGCGCAAGACGGCGTTGGCCCAGGTGTTCAAGGAAATCCGGGGTTATCAGTGACCCCACGCCCCTGGAAACTGCGCAGCCTGCTGTTCCTGTACAGCAACGCGAACATCTTCGGCTGCACGCTGGCGCTGGCCGGCCCCGCGCTGCTGTTCGCCGGGCTGATCGGGCCGCTGTGGCTGCTGATCACCGCCGCGCTGTATGCGGCGGGTTTCTTGCTGGCGCCGCGCGTGCCCGAGCTGGAACGGCGCATTGCCGACACACTGGGTGTCGACGAAACGCTGGCGCAACTCGACCGCGTCATCGCTCAGGCACGACCGCATCTGAGTGACGAGCTGACGGCCCACCTGGACGGTGTGCGGGGTTCGGTGGTTGAGGTGCTGCCGCGTCTGGTGGGGCAGGGCACCGGGTCGGCCGACCTGTTCACGGTGCGCGAAACCGTGTTGCGCTACCTGCCCGAGTCGCTGGCCAACTACGTCGCCTTGCCGCCGGCCTTTCGCGGTGCGCACGTGCTGAAAGATGGCAAGACAGCGCGGCAACTGCTGGGCGACCAGCTCTCGCTGCTCGATGCAAAGTTGCGCGAGATTGTGGCCAATGTGGCGTCGAGCGACGCCCAGGCGCTGGTGGCCAACGGCCGCTTCCTTGAAGCCAAGTTCCGCCCGGTCGACTTTCTCGCGGCCTGAGGTCGGCGCGAGAGCGTCGTCAACGTCGATTCAACCCAATTCGCCCCAACCGGTCGCCACGCGCCGGTAGTGCCCGTCGGCGTCGAGTTCGTCCGCCGACACCTCGCGCTCAGTGCCTTCGATGACCTCGCCGCGCAGCTCTGCAATGGCTTCGCGTGTCGCCTTGAAGGCGGCGACCGCGGGTCGCTCTGAATGGCCCTCGTAGAACCGAAAGCTGAACACGTGAATCGTTTCGGCGTCGTTCATGGCGCTGCCCTCATGTCAGGGTGTCGAACAAGCTCCCAAGGAAACGAAGGGCCGCCCGGAGTTGAGCCCGGGTCACCCAGTACTACCGCTGTTCGGCGCGGCTGTCATCGGCGCGCGAATACTAGCGGCATGCCTTTAGATGACCAAAGTCGAGGTGCTTTCCACTTCGTGGCATGCCAGAGGGGCCAACGTCGTGCCTGGGTCGCAAGTTTTCTGATGACCGCATTCGCGCAAGGCGGTTGAGCGTCAACGAGTCGTCACAGCCGATACATACAGTGCGACGCAGTTCTTTACAGGAGCCTGTGATGCTGTATCGCCGCCCGCTGCTTTCCCTCGCCCTCGTTGCCGCTTCAATCGGCGCCGCCTATGCCGATACGACCCTGACGGTCTACACCGCGCTGGAGGCCGACCAGCTGAAGGCCTACCAGGCCCAGTTCGAAACCGAGAACCCCGGCGTCAAGCTGAAGTGGGTGCGCGACTCGACCGGCATCATCACCGCCCGCCTGCTGGCCGAGAAGGCCGCGCCGCAAGCCGATGTGGTGATGGGCGTGGCTGCCAGCTCGCTGCTGGTGCTTGAGCGTGAAGGCCTGTTGCAGCCCTATGCGCCCAAAGGCGTGGCGCAACTGGACAAGCGCTATGTCGATGGTGCCTCGGTGCCCAGCTGGGTCGGCATGGACGTGTGGGGCGCCACCGTGTGCTTCAACACCGTCGAAGCGGCCAAGCAAGGCCTGAAGAAACCCGAGAGCTGGAAGGACCTGCTCAAGCCTGAGTACCGCGGCAAGGTGGTGATGCCGAACCCGGCCTCCAGCGGCACCGGCTACTTCGACGTGACGGCGTGGCTGAAGCTGTTCGGCGAGCAAGGTGGCTGGGCCTACATGGACAAGCTGCACGAGAACATCGCGCAGTACACGCACTCGGGCTCCAAGCCTTGCAAGCAGGCGGCGGCCGGCGAGTTCCCGATCGGCATCGCGTTCGAGTACCGCGCGGCCAAGCTGAAGGACAGCGGCGCGCCGATCGACCTGGTCTTCCCGGCCGAAGGACTGGGCTGGGACCTCGAAGCCACCGCGGTGATGAAGGGCAGCAAGAACATCGACGCGGCCAAGAAGCTGGCCGACTGGTCGGCCTCGCGCAGCGCCAACGAGCTGTACGAGAAGAACTTTGCCATCGTCGCCTACCCAGGTGTTGCGAAGCCCAATGCGCACATCCCGGCGAACTACGAGCAGCTGTTGATCAAGCAAGACCTGAAGTGGTCGGCCGACAACCGCGAGCGCATCCTGGCCGAGTGGAGCAAGCGCTACGACGCGAAGTCCGAGCCGAAGAACTAGGAAGGTGCGAACGAACCCGCCATGACCGCTCATCCCGCCCAAGCGACGCCACTCGTCGTTGCAAATGCTCGCCGTAGCACGAGCTACGGCTGTGCTTTGCGCCTAGATTGGCGCCGCCTGGACGGCCTGCTCGGCCACGCCGGGCTCATTCACACCTTCTAAGCCGTCGACCGCATGCCGCTCACGATCGAGCAAATCAGAGCGCTGTTCGAGCGGCAAGGCCAGGCGCTGTATGGCGGCGAGGCGGTGAGCCAGCTCGAGCATGCGCTGCAGGCGGCGTGGCTGGCCGAGAGCCATGGTGGCGACGACGCACTGGTCGTGGCCTGCCTGCTGCACGACCTTGGGCACCTGCTGTTCGAACAGCAGGACGCCGACCTTGCCGATGGTGAGGACGACCTGCACCAGTACAAGGTGCTGCCGTTCCTGCGGCCGATGCTGCCAGGCGAAGTGGTGGATGCGATCGGGCTGCATGTCGACGCCAAGCGTTTTCTCTGCCACGCCGAGTCCGGCTACCACGCGGCCTTGTCGACGGCCTCGCAAAGCAGCCTCGCGTTGCAGGGTGGACTGATGACTGCGGCACAGGCTGCGCAGTTCGTGGCCAAGCCGAACGCTCAACGTGCCATTGCGCTGCGCCGCCACGATGACGCTGCCAAGGTGGTGGGCCTGACCACACCACCGCTGGCGCACTTCCTGCCGCGCCTGCAACGCCTGATGACCACCCACCTATGAATGCGTTGCTTCAACCGCCTTTGACGGCAGCGCTCGCCGCCGCGCCGGCAACCGAACCCCGGCCGGCCTGGTTGCAATTCGAAGGCATTGCCAAGCGCTTCGGCACCTTCGAGGCCCTGGCCGGTATTGACCTGTCGGTGGCCAAGGGCGAGTTCCTGTGCCTGCTCGGGCCTTCGGGCTGCGGGAAGACCACGCTATTGCGTGTGCTGGCCGGGCTGGAGCGGCAAGACGCCGGACGACTGCTGATGGGCGGCCGCGACATCGGCCGCCAGCCACCGGCGCAGCGTGACTACGGCATCGTGTTCCAGTCGTATGCGCTGTTCCCCAACCTGAACGTGGTCGACAACGTGGGCTACGGCCTGCGCACCGACCGCGATCAAAAGGCCCGTCGCGTGGCCGAGCTGCTGGACCTGGTGGGCCTGGCCGGCAGCGACGCGAAGTACCCGGCGCAGCTGTCCGGCGGTCAGCAGCAGCGCGTCGCGCTGGCGCGCGCCCTGGCCACTTCGCCCAGTTTGCTGTTGCTCGACGAGCCGCTGTCGGCGCTGGACGCGCAGGTGCGCGACCATCTGCGGCGCGAATTGCGCGCGCTGCAACGCAAGCTCGGTGTGACCACGCTGATGGTCACGCATGACCAGGAAGAAGCACTGACCACCGCCGACACGATCGCGGTGATGAACGCAGGCCGCATCGAGCAGGTCGGCACGCCGGAACAGATCTACGGCGAGCCGCGCACGCGCTTCGTCGCCGAGTTCGTCGGCCAGGCCAACTGGCTGCCGGTTCGGCGCTGGCCCGACGGTGCGGTCGAACTGGCGGGTCAAGTGATCGATGCGCCCGCAGCGGCATTGACTCTGCGCCCAGGCATGCAGGGCACGCTGTTCTGCCGGCCGGAGGATGTGGTGCTGCAGGCGTCGGACAGCGGCTTGTTGGCCGATGTCACTCGGGTGGACTTCAAGGGTGGCCTGCGCCGCGTGCACTTGACGCTGTGCGCGGCGCCGCACATTGGTCTGACCGCCGACATCGCCGCCCACGAGCCGGCCTGTGTCGGGCTGGCGCCGGGCTTGCGGCTGCGCATCGGCTTGCGCAGCGAGCGGCTGCGCTGTTTCGCCGACAACGCGGGTCAGGTGTGATGCTGGCTGCGCTTCGCTGGCCCGGGCTCGCCATGCAGCGCGAGCCGCTGCGCACGGCGGACGAGCGCTGGGCCGGTGCACTGGCCTGGTTGCTGGCAAGCGTGCTGCTGGTGTTCCTGGCATGGCCCTTGGCCAGCATCCTGGTCAAGGCGGTGCAGGGGCCTGATGGCCGGCTTGTCGGCCTCGACCAGTTGTGGGCGCTGGTCGCCGAGACGCGGCTGCGGGCGGCGCTGTGGAACAGCGTCGGCCTCGCGCTGGTCAGCAGTGCGATCGTGTTGCCTCTCGCGCTGGGTTTCGCATTTGCATTGACGCGCTCTCGGCTCTGGGGCCTGCCGCTGCTGCGCTGGCTGGCCTTGTCGCCGCTGCTCGCGCCTTCGCTGATGCCGGCGATCTCGCTGGTCTACCTGTTCGGCAACCAAGGGCTGCTGAAGTCGTGGCTGGGGTCGGCCTCGATTTACGGGCCGCTCGGCATCGTGATGGGCGAGGTCTTCTACACATTTCCGCATGCGCTGCTGATCCTCGTCACCAGCCTGGCGCTTGCCGACCAGCGGCTGTACGAAGCCGCCGAAACATTGGGCGCCGGCCGGCTGCGCCGCTTCGTCACCATCACGCTGCCGGGCGCGCGCTACGGCCTGGTGTCGGCCGCGATGGTGGTCTTCACGTTGGTCGTCACCGACTTCGGCGTGCCCAAGGTGATCGGCGGCCAGACCCAGGTGCTGGCGCTGGAGGCCTATAAGCAGGTGATCGGCCAGCAGAATTTCAGCAAGGGCGCGGTCATCGGCCTGATGCTGCTGCTGCCTGCGTTGTTGAGCGTGGTGGTCGAGCGCCGCGTCGCCCGCCGCCAGGTCGCGGCCATCAGTGGCCGTTCGGTGGCGTATCAGCCACCCTCCAATCTGTGGCGCGACGGGCTGCTGGCGCTGTTCTGTGCCGCGACGGTCACCTTTCTGTTGGCGATGCTGGGCGTGGCCGTCGCCGCGTCGTTCATCAAGCTCTGGCCGTACCAACTGGAGCTGACGCTTGCGCACTACCGCTTCGACGATGTCGACGGCGGCGGCTGGGCGGCATTCGTCAACAGCCTGCGCTTGTCGGCATGCACCGCGCTGGCCGGCACGACACTGGTGTTTGCATCGGCCTACCTGACCGGCAAGTTGAACGTACCGCGCCTGCCAGCCTTGCTGATCCGCACTCTGGCGCTGTTGCCGATGGCGGTGCCCGGCCTGGTGCTGGGCCTGGGCTACATCTTCTGCTTCAACCACCCGGCCAACCCGCTGCATGCGCTGTACGGCAGCATGGCCCTGATGGTGATGGCCACCATCGTGCACTTCTACACCACGGCCTACCTGACGGTGGGCACGGCGCTGGCTCAGATGGCGCCCGAGATCGAAGCCGTGGGCCGCAGCCTGCGCCGCGCCTGGTGGACCAGCTGCTGGCGCATCACGCTGCCGATCGCAGCCCCGGCATTGCTGGATGCGGCGCGCTTCTTCTTCGTCTCCAGCATGACCACGGTCAGCGCGGTGATTTTTCTCTACACACCCGACACGCCGCTCGCCTCGGTGGCGGTGCTGGCGATGGACGACGCCGGCGACACCGCCGCAGCCGCCGCCATGGCCACGTTGATCCTCGCCAGCTCGCTGCTGTCGACGCTCGGTTTCGGAGCGCTGGGGGCGGTGCTGCAGCGCCGCACCCAGGCCTGGCGCCGCACCTGACCCGCTTCGCCGTCGACAGACGGTGCCTCTTGCCTTTGATGCCTGCTTTGCCTTGCCATGCGTGACGCCATCCTGCTGACCCCCGGCCCCTTGACCACGACCTTGGCCACCAAGACCGCCATGCTGCGCGACTGGGGTTCGTGGGACGCCGACTTCAATGCCTTGACCGCACAGGTCTGCCAATGCCTGGTGGCGCTGGTCGACGGTGGTGACCAGTTCAGCTGTGTGCCTCTGCAAGGCTCGGGCACGTTCGCGGTCGAGGCGGCCATCGGCAGCCTGGTGCCACGTGACGGAAAGCTGCTGGTGCTGGTCAACGGTGCCTACGGCCAACGCATGGCGCGGTTGACGGCGGTGATGGGTCGCGCGGTGACGGTGCTGGATTTTGGCGAGACCGCGGCGGTCGATCCGCAGCGAGTCGCGGCCGCGTTGCAGGCCGACGCCGCCATCACCCATGTTGGCGTGATCCATTGCGAGACCAGCACCGGCATCCTGAACCCGTTGGCGGAGATCGCCGAGGTGGTTCGCACGCACCACAAGCGCCTGATCGTCGACGCGATGAGCAGCCTGGGGGCCTTGCCGCTGTCGGCGCGCGACATCCCTTTCGACGCCGTCATCGCGAGCAGCAACAAGTGCCTCGAAGGTGTCCCGGGCATGGGCTTCGTGCTGGCCCGCACCGCTGCGTTGGCCGAAGCCGAAGGTTGCGCGCATTCGCTGTCGCTCGATCTTCACGACCAGTGGCGCTACCTGCAGCGCACCGGCCAGTGGCGCTTCACGCCGCCCACCCATGTGGTCGCCGCGCTGGCCGAGGCGCTGAAGCAGTACGACGAGGAGGGCGGCCAACCCGCAAGGCTGGCGCGCTACGAAGCGAACTGCCGCGCGCTGCTTGCCGGCCTTCAACGCCTCGGACTCGAGTCTTTCTTGCCCACGGCCTGGCAGGCGCCCATCATCGTGACCGTGCATGCGCCGGCGCATGCGAACTGGAACTTCAGCGAGTTCTATCGCCGCGTCAAGGCACGCGGCGTGCTGCTCTACCCGGGCAAGCTGACCACGGTCGAGACCTTCCGCGTTGGCTGCATCGGCGCGCTGCAGGCCGCCGACATCGAGATGGCGCTGGACGCGATGCGTCGCAGCCTCGACGAGATGGGCATCGCCTGCTGACGGCCAACGCCACTGCTTCTTGACCACCCCTATCCGCCATGTTCTCTTCCATGCACCGTTACGAGCGCCGCTACCAAGGCCCCGTCCAGGCCGTGATCTTCGACTGGGCCGGCACGCTGGTCGACTTCGGCTCCTTCGCGCCGACCCAGGTGCTGATCGACGCCTTCAAAGGCTTCGGCGTCGAGATCTCGATGGCCGAGGCCCGCGAGCCGATGGGCCTGGCCAAGTGGGACCACATTCAGGCGCTGGGCCGGCTGCCGGGCGTGCATGCGCGCTGGCAGGCCGCGCACGACCGCGCGATGAGCAGGGCCGATGTCGACGCCTTGTACGCGGCCTTCATGCCGCTGCAGGTGGAGCGGGTGGCGCAGTACTCGTCCGTGATCCCCGGTGCGCTGGGGGTGCTCGCGTCCTTGCGAGATCGCCATGTGCGCATCGGCTCTTGCTCGGGCTACCCGCGGGTCGTGATGGACAAGCTGTTGGCACACGCGGCGAGCCAGGGCTTGGTGGTGGACCATGCGGTGGCCACCGACGACCTGAAGCCCGGCGGCCGCCCGGGCCCGTGGATGGCGCTGGCCAATGTCATCGAGCTGGGCGTGCGTGAAGTGGCGGCCTGCGTGAAGGTCGACGACACGGTGCCGGGCATCGAAGAAGGCCTGGCCGCCAGCATGTGGACCGTGGGCCTGGCGGTGTCGGGCAACGAGCTGGGCCTGACCCAGGCCGAGTGGCAAGCGCTGGATGAGCCACAACGCAGCCAGCGCCGCCACATGGCGGCCCGCAAGCTGGCGCAGGCCGGCGCGCACGAGGTGGTCGACAGCATTGCCGACCTGCCGGCGGCGCTGGCCCGCATCGAAGCTCGGCTGGCCAACGGCGAGCGGCCGTGAGCGCACGCCGAGTGGCCATCGTCGGCGCGGGCGTCGTCGGCCTGGCCCATGCGCTGGCCGCGGCACGGCGTGGCGACCACGTCACCGTGTTCGAGCGCGATGCGCAGGCTGTCGGCGCGTCGGTGCGCAACTTCGGCCTCGGCCTGGTGTTGGGCCAAGCGCCTGGTGACATGCGTGACCTGGCCTTGCGCAGCCGCGCGCTTTGGCTGGACCTGCTGCCGCGTCTGGGCGTGTGGCACAAGGCGCTGGGCAGCTTGACGGTGGCGCGCGACGCTGTGCAATGGCGGGTGCTGCAGGCCTTTCAGGCCACGTTGGGTGAAGCGTATGAGACTCGCTTGCTGAGCGCTGATGACGTGGCGCAGCACCACGCCGTCGGGCTGGGGGGCCTGTTCAGCCCGAATGAGATTGCGTTGGAAGCACGCCAGGTGGTGCCGGCGCTGGCGGCCTGGTTGGCCTTGACACATGGCGTTAGGTTCCATTTCGGCACCTTGGTCCACGGCATCGCGTTGCCCCACATCGAGACCAGTGCGGGCCGATTCGCCGCCGACGAGGTGGTGGTTGCCGCCGGCCACGATTTCCAAACCTTGTACCCCGAGGCCTTTGCGACGCTGAGCCTGCGCCGCTGCGCTCTGCAGATGCAGCGCTTGGCCGATCCGGGCGTCGCCTTCGGGCCGACGCTGCTGACCGGCTTGTCGTGCCTGCACTACCCCTCGTTCACCCAGAACCCTGCGCTGGCCGCGCCACTGGCCGAACTGAAAGACCACGTCCAGGCCACCCAGCCGGCTTTGCTGGAGCACGGCATCCACCTGATCATTCAACAGGTGGGGCAGGGCGGCGAGCTGATCATTGGCGATTCGCATCACTACAGCGCCACACCTGGGCCGTTTCAACACGAGGCAGTCGACCAGCTGATCCTGGCCGAGGCCGCGGCGCTGCTGCAGCGGCCACTGCGCGTGACCGAGCGTTGGCAAGGCGTCTACGCCAGCGGGTCGCGCCCGTACGAGGTGCTGAACCCGGCGCTCGGTGTGCGCGCCGTGGCCATCACATCGGGCGTCGGCATGAGCATCGCGCTGGCGCTGGCCGAGCGGCACCTGGCTGGAAGAGCCGTATGTTCGTCACGCAGCTGAAAGCCTTTTTCGCGGTGGCCCGCCTGGGCAGCGTGACCCAGGCGGCGAAACAGCTGTCAATCAGCCAGCCTTCGGTCACCGCGCAGATCCGGGCGCTGGAGGCGCACTACGGGGTCGAGCTGTTCCATCGCCAGGGCGGCCGGCTGCGGCTTAGCGACGAAGGCATTCGGCTACTACCTTCTGTCGACCAACTGCTGCAGCATGAGATCAAGGTCGAGTTCGCGCTGCGCCAGGCCGGCGACACCTACCGCGGCAACCTGCGGGTCGGTGCGACTGCGCCGTACTACGTGCTGGACATCCTGCAGCGCTACCGCGAACGCCACCCGCTGGTCGAGACCAGCCTGAGCGCCGGCAACTCGCAGCAGATGATCGACGCGCTGCTCGAGTCGCGCGTCGACATCGCCACCTCGTCGCACCTCGAAACCGACAAGCGGCTGCACCGCGCCGTGCTGGGCGAAGACCCGCTGGTGTTGATGCTGCGCCGCGATCATCCGCTGGCGCAGCGCCAGCAACTTGGGCTGAGCGATCTGGCCAGCTGCGACCTGATCCTGCGCGAACGCGGCTCGATGACACGCCGCCTGACCGAAGAGGTGCTTGAGAAAGCGGCCGTCTCACCCCGCAGCCTGACCGAAATCGCCAGCCGCGAGGCGATCCGCGAAGCCGTGCTGCGCGGTCTGGGTGTCAGCCTCTTCGCACGGCATGAGGCGGCGGCGCACCCGGATCTGGTCGTGCGGCCCTTTGTTGACGAGATGCCTTGTGTTGTCGAATACCTTTACTGCCTGCGGGAGCGCCAGGCTTCGCGCCTGATTGCCGCGTTTCTGCAGGTGGCGGGTGGCGATGGGGTGCAGAGCGATTGAGTTGCCAGCCGGTGCAGCGAGGCGTCGTCTGCCTTATCCCACCCGCCCAGGGTGATCGTGGCAAATAAACCGTTAGATGCAGGCACCGAGATGGGGTCTCGACGGGTGCCCTGACGGAATCGCAGGTCGGTTCTCGTCCCGCGAACCCGTCCTCGTGAAGTCACGGATTCTTTCCGGTGATGCCGCTCAGGTATCCTAATGGTTCTATATTGGTATTGCCGGAGACGCCATGGACCGTAGGCAGTTTCTCGCCCTGGGCAGCACCGCCCTGCTGGGGACCGGGCTGACCGGCTGCGGTGGCAGCGACACGTCGACGACGTCGCCCCCTCCGCCGCCACCACCACCGCCCCCCGGCCCCGACTGGAACGCCCTGCGCGCCCAGCTGCAGGGCGAGCTGCTGCTGCCTGCCGACGCCGACTTTGCCCGCGTGCGCCTGGTCGCCAACGCCCGCTACGACGCGGTCTTCCCCGTGGCCGTGGCCCGCTGCGCCAGCGCGTCCGACGTCGCCGCGGCGCTGGGCTTCGCGCAGCAGCAGAAGCTGGCCTTCACCGCGCGCAGCGGCGGCCACAGCTACCTGGGCGCGAGCGGGGGCCCCGGCCTCGTCATCGACGTGGGGTCGATGGACGGCGTTCAGCTCGCGGGCGAGCTCGCCACCGTCGGCGCGGGCGCCCAGCTCACCGACGTGTACGACGCGCTGATCACCGCTGGCTGCTGCATTCCCTCGGGCAGCTGCGTCAGCGTCGGCATCGCCGGCATCACGCTCGGCGGCGGCGTGGGCGTCGTGGACCGGGCTCACGGCCTGTCCTGCGACGCCCTCGTGTCGGCCCGCGTCGTCACGGCTGATGGCCAGCAGCTCGATTGCAGTGCGACGGAGAACGCCGACCTCTTCTGGGCCCTGCGCGGCGGCGGGGGCGGCCAGATGGGCATCGTCACCTCGCTCACCTTCCAGACCCATGCCGTGGAGGGCCTGACACAGTTCAGCGCCTCGTTTCCTCTGGTCGATCTGCCCGCGGTGCTGGCCGCCTGGCAGGCTTGGCCCACGACGCTGCCCGACCGCATCTGGTCGCAACTCGTGCTCTCGGGCCTGGGCGTCTACCTCTGGGGCATCGGCATCGGCGACGAGGCCTTTGTGCAACCGTATTGGGACGACCTGCTCGCGCGCATCGGCCGCACGCCCGATGCCACCGACCTGCAGGCGCGCACCTACCGCGACGTCATGCTGGGCACCTGCGCTTCGCTGACCGTGGCCCAGTGCCACCTGCCCAGCCAGGACGGCGAGGGCCGGCTCCGCCGCGCGGCCATGGCGGCCAGCTCGGACTTCTTCGATGCGCCGCTCGACGCTGCCGGCATCGACGCGCTGGCCCAGGCGGTGCAGCAGCGCCGCGACAGCGGCAGCAGCGGCGCGGTGCTGCTCAACCTCATGGGCGGCGCCGCTGGCCGCGTGGCGCGCGACGCCACGGCCTTCCCGCATCGCGCCGCGCTGTTCAGCGCGCAATACGTGGCCGAGTACGCGCCCGGCACCGACGCCGCCGCGCTGGACGAGGCCGCCGCCTGGGCCCACGGCATGCGCACGACGATGCAGGCGTGGAGCACGGGCCTGGCCTACGTGAACTACCTGGACGGCCTGCTGGAGAACCCCGCACAGGCGTATTTCGGGGGCAACCTCGCGCAGCTGCGGGAGATCAAGCAACGGTATGACCCGGCGGGGGTGTTCCACGCGGTGCCGGCGCTCGGGTAGCACGTAGACGCTCGTGGTGTGGGCAGGCCCCAGGGGGCGTGGGCAGCCCGGGCCGTGCACTACGCCTCCATTCGCTGGTGATGGGGGACGCTTTGCGTGCTTCCCCTGTTCGCAGGGCCGCCCGGCGCGTGTAGCGTGCGCGGGTCGCCGACCAAGGAGGAGGACAGAGTGACGACTTCAAGCAATCCGTACGCCGCGCCGAACGCTGCGGTGGCCGACGCGAACCCCGGCAGCGAAGGGGTGGGGACACTGAACCTGTGGAGCGCGCGCGGCCGCATCGGCCGGCTGCGCTATGTCGCCTGGGGCACGGGCGCCTACCTTATGTTCGGGGTGCTGATGGGCTTGCTGCCCATACTGCTCGGGTCGAGCGCCCTCGGCGCCGGCCAGGCGATGGTGTTCCTGCTGTTCATCCCGATGTTCGTGCTGTGGATCTTTTGGGCGATCCAGCGCGCGCACGACCTCGACCGCTCGGGCTGGCAGGTGCTGCTGATGTTCATCCCGCTGCTGGGCGTGATCTGGGGCTTCATCTGGGTGTTCGGCCGCGGCACGCCGCACGCCAACCAATACGGCCCGCCGCCGCCGCCCAACTCGCTTGGCGTGAAGATCCTCGGCACCGTGATGCCGGGGATCTTCATCGTCGGCATCGTGGCCGCGATCGCGTTGCCGGCCTACAGCGACTACGTCAAGCGCGCCCACGCGGCGCAGGCTTCGCACTAGGACGAGGGCCGCACCAGTCGAAGCAGCGGCACCGCCACCGAGGTGCTCTCGGGTCTCGTCGCTGGCTGCTCATCGCTGTGTCGCCTCCCTGGGCCTGCGTGAGCCGCCGCGCTTTCCACTGGTGACGTGGCGCTCGAAGAAGTCCCATTGCGTCGACAGCGGCACTGCGCCGCGGTTGTGCGCCGTCACGCGCACCGGCGTCTCGTCGTGCAGACGGAGATCTGAGTACATCGGTCGGACTCTGGCAAATGCCGGAGTGCGACCCTGAACCGACGTCGGCCGTGCGAGGCTCGATTGACCGCAACGCAGCGGTGGACTAAACCGCTCTCGCGGTAACCCTTCGGCGATGTGTTGATGCCGTTCGGTGGGTCCAACGGTTCTGCCAAGTTGATGGGCGAGGCAATCCGCCTCGCTCTTCGACTGGAGCTGATCCATGGACT
>Ga0307515_10006490_pt1 | contig 23410 bp, 25 predicted proteins | sample 17_EM_MG_FD_194513 | JGI IMG/M metagenome (GOLD analysis project Ga0307515, IMG submission 194513) | Populus trichocarpa ectomycorrhiza microbial communities from riparian zone in the Pacific Northwest, United States - 17_EM | ecosystem: Host-associated > Plants > Roots > Unclassified | place... | reverse complement strand
AAAATTAGACTATCCTAATAGTCAAATCTCGTAGCGTCCTGAATGCACCTCCATAACTGCAGGTGCTTTCAGGAGCATCTGAGAATGGTCTTGCAGAGTCTGAGGAAGAAACAGCGAAACTGCGATCGGAGGGCGATATGCAACGCGACACGTGGTATTGACACCGGGCGCGGAGTAATCCGCCACTGGGGTATCTCTGACGGCTCTGACGGAGCGCATCCACTCTGACGGAGCCATTCCGCCCGGATGGAAATGTTTTTTGCTGATGAATATGGTAGAGAATGTATAAGCAGTAAATTTAAGATTAAGGGCAATAGAATATCTGGAAAGAGGGAGCAAGGAGTTGCACATAGTCAAGGAGGATGCAATTCGAGGTGCGCCTTGAAGGGTTCAGGAGAAATGACCTCAATGGGTCATATTTATATCGAGGACGGCAGTCCAGTGTTGCGATATAGAATGTTGTTAGGTGCTCCAGAATTGATGGGATTCCTGGTCAGGTATGCCGGAAAAGATGGATTCCTAAGGCTGAACGTTAGTATCTCCCATCAACAACACTCTGTATGGATGGAAGAATTGGAGGTTGGCTAAAGCCAATGCACATAGAATAGAACCAGACGCACCGGAAGAAAACTCACGACATTAACTAATCCTTAGTGCTGGCCAAATGGGGCACTGAGAACCTTGATGAAAACATGTGCCCCTGCATATGACTCTCTAAATGTAGTCATTATGGGTGAATGTTCGAGCATTTGAGGTGACCGCATGGCATAGAATGGGTGCAGCATTTAGAATCTGCAGAACTCAATAGATTTGGGACCTTGAGAGTGACCGCTGACTTGCAAGGGTTCATACTGAGTTTGGTATCAATTGAGGAGAAATATGAATCTCTATATGTGGTATATCCACCGGAAGGACACACGAATTTTCACGATATTCTATTGTAATAGGATACTGCAGCTAAGTTAGTGGTTGATAAGGCAGTATCATAAGCATAACTTCCCTTTCATGGGTTCATCTGGGCCATGTCTGCGGAATAACCTTCACAACAATGCTTCAGTTAATGGAGGAGAGAGAGAATTTGGTATATCAAGGAGAGATACAGGTGCAGAGAATGAATGGTAAGGTACGATGGATGATTCAGGGGTGATCGTATTGATTCAAGCACTTGGCGATGTCAAGATTGCTAACAAATGGGTCATGAATACTCACTCACATTCTGATTTTGCGCCTAATATCTAGTAAGATGCACACCATTAAATCACATATTCATTGCGAGTCTCACCGCTACAATGTTGACTTCAATTAATGTTGGCGTTGAAAGCTATATGCTATAATGAGATGAATGTATAGTGAGACGTCACCTCACAGTGGGCAGAAGAATAATGATTGCATGGATATGCATACAGTTCCGGAAATTGAGATGCACCGAAGTTTAAATGGTTATGCTTGGATTAAATGGCTGGGGATTGCAAGCTCGCCTTACTCTGACAGTTAATTGCACTTTTCGAAGCTGTCTTTTCTCAACGTGAGCTTTCAAGATTCTCTCTCTTCGAACTTCACTCTTGATGGAAACCGGTTCACATAATCTATTTTCATATACGAGTTTTAGCGGCCAAAACATCCAAGTTAGTCAGAATCGAGTTAAGTGGGCATTCAAAGCATTGAGAACTTAGGTCTCATTGAGTAAGCATGGTACATGGGTGAGCGGGAGTTGCCGGCCATCTTGCAGAGTCACTGAACAGATTCTGTCTTTTGAGATTCTCGCTCTGAAGCTCCAGCTCTGTTGACAGAGCCTGGACATGCAGAAGCTATTTTAGGATTTTGAAGCATAGGTCCAAGCATCCTACTTAGTCGATATCGAGTTAAGTGGGTTACTAATTGGCTTGGTCTTTGCATTTATGGTTTAGTTGTACAGGGCGACTTTCCTCCAACGGACAAGTTGACACGTAGCTGACAGTTCAAGGCATTTCAGCGACGGCCTTCATATCTCGATCAGGCATAGATTGATATATCAGCAGAGGCGGAGCGGGATGAGCCGCCTGCACCTAAACGTGAAGTGTCTTGATAGATGACAATCTGTGTGCACTTCATCCACTCATTCAAAGTCAAAGAACACATGATGAGAATGAGGGAAACTAAAATATACAGTGCACTACGGACTGGGATACATGCGCTTTGGTGGCGGATTTGTCGCTCTCGAGGCATGCCTGGGCCCCAATGATGCATCCATAATGAGTCGCAGCTTGTCAAAGTTGGCTTCATACAAATCCAAGAACGTCATTCTGGACTGGATGGTAGATTTTAGTTGTGCCAGAACATTAATCAGAGGCCAGGAAATACCCGGCGGGGAAAGCTGAAGCTTAGCCATGAATACCTGAGCGGTGTCTCAGTATCCGGGACTCTGCAATGCAGATCTTGAGTCTGCCCGAACTTCAATGATGTGCTAGCAAAAGCTGCAACTTTGCTACAAATGAGTGAGCCAATGTCTTATATTCTGACAGAAGTACTCAATATCACCTAGACTGACTTTATTGCCACTGTGATTGGCAAAAATGCAGTGATCTATCAGTCAAATGGATATGGCCTCGAGCCTTTCCGGTGCACCTGAACGTCGATCAAATGCCAGCAAAAGATGCGGGTTTGCCACGAATAAGCGAGCGGGGTCTCATATTCTCACCGAAGTACTCAATATCGCCTAGAGTGTCTCAGTGCCAAATGGGATTGGCAAATGTGCTGTGCTGGAGCAGTAATAACACGACTCAAGACATATGCAGAGGATTCTCCGGCGCACCTGAATTTCAATCATATGTGAGCAAGTGCTGTGGCATTGCTATGAATCTGCGAGCCGGTATCTCGTATTCCGACACAACAACTCAATATCGCCTTGCCTGACATTATTGCCAAATGGAATTGGCAAATATGCAGGGCTTGATCTGTGGTCACGAGACTCATAACAGGTCCCGAGGATTCCCCGGTGTACCTGAAAGTTGTTGAATTATGCGTTTTGCCATTGCTTTGACTTCGCAATGCGTACATGGCCTCAGGCATCCAGCGCACCTCAAAATCGCAACGAACAAATGATTCGAAGCGCATTGCTGCATCATGCTCAATGTTCAACTCATGCCTTTTATTGTGAAATAGGCCAGCTGGGAACGTGTAATGTAGCTTATCAATTGACTTCATCTCATATTCGTCATTATTAATAATCAAGAACGCTAATGAAATCCCCCTCAAACAATTCAACCATCTGATCTTTGATTCGCTTCAAAAATGACAGAGAGAAAAGATTTATCTATGCCGCATAGTGTGCCTTACAAACAACCATTTTGACTATTTGTATCAGTTAAGATTATGTTTGGTGACTGTCTAAAGAGGTGTACCTTGATGAATTGCCCTAACAATCTAAGATGATGGTTCATCAGACTGCAACGTGTCTCCATTCTCTGTCAGCCGCTTTGTATGGTCCACACAAGACTCCAGGATCCGGTAAATCATCGACATCGTGATGTTCGGTCGACTCATCAAGCCATGCGGGACTCTCATTTGCGCAACTCCAGAGAGTCGATGGAGATCACTCACGCGGTTATCATAGCCACCAGGACTTGTATTCAGTAACCATTGGTGTGGTACTCGGTTTTGCCCTAGCCGGACAACTCGTGCAAATGCCTGCCATTGCTCATTCAATACCCAGATCTTGTGAGTTATCACTGCATGGTTTGCTGCTCCAAAATTTAGGCCAGTCCCACCCACTTTGGGTGTGGTTATGAATACAGAGGGATTTCGTGAATCCTGGAATTTGAGCTGCATTTCTGTGCATTTATCATGGCACATTTCTGCATACATGTGGAATACATCCACATTATCCGCAAAAAACTTCGTTAGACACCACTTCAAATGACGAACTTGGCCAGGAAGAAGACAAAATAGCACTGCCTTTTGTGGAGGAGGTGCACCGGGGAGTACATTTTCATATCGGTCTTGTTCCGGAAGGAGCGCCTCTCTTGATTCTTCATCCAAGTCAGGTTTGGGATTCTCCGCAGGTTCATTGACAAGCATTGGCAGGAGTGTCTCTCTCAGCCATCGGAAAATGGGAGAATCCACCCAAGTATCGAGTGGCCATTCATTGTACCATTGTCCAGAAACATCGTTGCAATCCTCTGTGTCTCCCAGCACTAATGAGCAACATGCTAGCAGCCATCTATGAACCCTCTATGCTCCTGAAGCACCCCGCAAAGTGTATCTCTCCACAAGAGTCTTCAGTTTTGCTTGCTCGTCCTCAGTCCACTCGAGATCGATCTGGTGTGCATTCTCCTTCGGTATCCGAACGAGTGGGTTTCCATTGGCTAGTTTTGATCCCAACCACCTGCTTATCATCCATGGCTTTGCAATTTGTATCATCTGGTGTGCCGCATCCTGTTGAGCTTCTTCGTTTTCAGTCCAGATAGCATGCATCAAACCCTTCACAGCCGAATACAACGCTTCAGCACGATGCTTCTCCATCACAGTATCATCCTCGGGATCGTCCGGAGCACCTGAAAACAGCCACATCGTCTGAAAACACCAGTTAGAGAGTGAATGGAATCCCGGTGTAGCAGTGACTTGAAGTTTGAATCCAATTTTCGCATTCATCGCAATTTGCCAGCCCACACTGTTCTTAGTCATGTACTGATGGGACTCATCAAAAATGCCAAAACTCCATGCACAGTAGGAGAGTTGGCTGTTACTTGATGGTTTCGCTCTGGATGTTAAGGTATCATACGACACAAGGTGGATATTCCATCGGTTTTCCGGCTCATCAGTAGTGGTGTTCTGATCCTCGTGGGTGAGATTCGCATTTTTGGCATGCAACCAGTTGACGAGTTTGAAATTGGTTCCATGTGTCATCTCATCGATGACAGTCTTGACTGTCTCTGCCACTCCGGGCATTGTTACCACGAGGATAGATTCAAGGGCTGATACAAGTGCTGGATGCCCGTGAGGTGGTGTTGTCTGGATCTTCAACAGGCGGCGGGGCACAGAATTCAATCTCTGGAGTGGATACCACTCCCGCTCTTCACCGACAATGCCGGGAAAGTCGTTGTCCGCCAAAATCACCCACTCTTCCAGGGTATTCCCCCATAGAATGGACAGTGGCAACCCCATTACAACTTGCTCAGTCGCCAATTTGTGAAGCATTGCCACTGCAACCAAGGTGAAAGTTTTTTCAAGACCCATTTCATCCACCACCAGTGCTCCTGGCATATCAGTATCCCAAGCCCATCGCCTCACAATGAACCAGATGGCCCAAACCTGGTGCGCCAGAAACTTAGGTCTGGGCAGGCCTGGAATTGAATACTTGTGGCCGGGAACCTGGTCATCTGTTGATTGACAAATAGGATGGGCATTCGGTAGCCTGACTGCGTCATCAAGACACTCATGTTGAAATTTGTTGTTGATTGTACTGAGAACCGTATTCAACACTGAGCCTGTATTTGCTGGATCGAGGACCTCCTCACCATCCTCCACTTGCTCCTGAACCTCCCTTGCACCTGTGTCTGTGTTCTTTTTGTCCTGAATGATCTCTTTCAGTTGCTCCGATGTAAGCTGGGCAGATGGGCTCATATTCCAGCGCTCCTGAAATTCATCGCAATGTTAGGTATTTCACAGACAAGAAAGCATTGGAACGAATATATATGGATGCAATACAATCAATTCTATTCTTTCAATCAGAACTTACATTAATACAAGTATCATTCTCTTGCCCACCATCCTCCTCTCCCTCCTCTCTTCCACCCTCATCAGAACCTTCCAAAGTCTATATATAAAGATTAGCAGTTGTGCACATCAAGCCTTAACACGGCTAGTGGGGATTACCTTTATCGGTCTAATTACGTGCTCGGCAATCTCCTTCTCTGTCGCTCTCTTAATTTTGGACACAAATATTTTCAGATTGTGTCCACTGTTCAACTTGAAAGTCTTTGAAAGGCAACAGTTGTACAAAATCTGGCCATATATGGGGTCCATTATCATTTGCCCATGTGTATATAATCCCATATACTCTGCTTCCAATTCGTCCTGCTCCAAGGTGCACTTGAACATCGATGTCATAATGTATGGCTCTTTCAGGCCTCCCTTTTGGTCGATGAAATCAATCAGCTCCTCGCAGTGCCTCACATCTGTATATGAGGCTTGGAGTTGTTTGGGGGCTAGAACCATATCCTTGCCATTTGACACCCAGCTAATCACAACCATGAACATTGTATTTGGCAACTCGGGGAGGTTACTTCTCGCCTTTTTGTTCGCGCGCTCGCCCAAATATGTTGCAGGTCGCATGTTGCCTTGCCCTCCTTTCTTCCGCGCCTCCCGAATTTCGCTTGCACATTTCTTCAAAAACATCTCCACCCACTGCCGGCGAATCCACTCAGCGTTATCGAAATGATCCCGTGGCAGCCAGACCTCAAATGTCTCCAAAAAATCTGCAACCGCCATCTCCCAGTGCAGGGGTCCATCTCGAACCTGTTTGAAGCGGTTCTGACCCCAGATTATGGACCAATGCTTCTTCTCCAAGAACCCAGCCACCCATACTTTCTTCCACTCGTTGAACAAACTATAGTTGGCCTGCGCCATCGTTTTGGCAAATTGCTTCAAGGAGAATTTGGTTTGCTTCAGGCTGACTGGTGTTTTGCCTTATGCACCACCCAAGTCCGACGGATCGTCGCTCTCATCATCTGCATCATACTCGTTGTAGGACAATTCCAGCAATGGGGGCAATTCCGCAATCCTTGCGGCATCTGTTTTCCACGGTTCCGTGGGCGCCTGGAAGTGTTTCGTTGGGAGGCTAATCGGGGGTCTCCTAGGTGCACCGGAAGGAGGTTCAGGTGTAGGATTGGAGCGGGAAGATGTTGGCTGATTGACTGGATGATTTTCTGGCGGTCCTGGAGGCACTCTCGGTGCACCTGGAGATGACGGCCTTTGTCCTGGAATCTGCGGAGGGGGGAACATATGAGACTCATCATAACCACCTTGGTGGAGGTCATATCCTTGCCACGGTGGCCCATAACTTTGATATCCTTGCCTTGCGCTGGTGGTTGGTTGCGAACTGTGTGTCATGTTGAATGGAGAGTGCTGATAAAACTGCGGAGCACCTGGAAATGGCTGCTGTGAAGGCAGGTAACCATACCCATGTGGCGGTTGATATTGATTAGTTTGTTTCCCAAATGGACTGTCTTTGCCAGTGGCAGTTGGTGAACTGTTTTCCGATGATTCTGAATTGTCTTGAAGGAGTTGTTGTGTGCCAAATAGGCCACCTGGATGAGCCATGATTGCTGTCTTCGGTGGAGATCCATTTGTCGACATGTTCTGTGAACAAAGATGGTGGTAAACTACTATAGATGCGAGAAGTGATATAGAATAAATCAGAGTATGGTTGAGTATATTGCAGGGAGCAGTGACCATTGGCGGAATGAAGGGCTTCTTATATCTCATTCTGTTGTCACGAAATGTTGTGTTTCACTCCACCTTTGATCCATGAAACCAACCCGGCTGAGAAAAAGAAACCTTAATCACACATATCCCACCTTTCTTTGTTATATGCTCGAATCCATATACTAGGAGATTGGATAGGTGCTCACCTTCGTATGCTTCCATGACTTTACAGATCATAGAAGGGATATGATATGATATCTCCAGGAACCCAACAAGAACTATATGCAGTATGAAGGTTAGCACGACTAGGAATATTACACCTAAGTTGTGTGTGTACAACCTTGCTACCTCACTCAATAGGAGGCCTGTGAGTTGAGCAGCAACAGTGCTTGCTTCCTATTGAGCTCCTTGTCTAAACATCATTGTTCTCCTCAGGATCCACGCTCCAGTCAAGGATCTTTACTGAAGCATCCATCCTATCAGTTCTGGATGATCATTGCGCGGGCATACAGCTAGCAAGAAAGCTCACCTATTCATTGTTGTAAGACAATCTACCTTCATTATCAGCTGCTTGGAGGCTCGAGCATATGTATAAACTCACAATGCCACAATGACGTAGTATAATGTAAGGCCCATGGTGGTGATTGCAGTGATGACAAAAGCAACCTTCTCTTCTCTGCTAACGACTTTCAGCAGACGATGTGGATAATTATTGTGGGGGATATCATATATATATCCTGGTTTATGAAGAAAGTTGATCCTAAGGTGACTTTATTTTACCCCGCATTTGGTGGGGTGCAATGCGGCTGTGATACGCTATATTGAGTTAGCTCACTTTCAAACTGATATCCCTGAGGCTCTAAATCACCTCCTGAAGCATCATCGGGATTCATCCGAATATGTGTTCACTGGCCATTCCCCGAATATGGTCAACACTTGCCGGAAACATGTTAAGTGCGTTATCTGCAAAAAGAAATTATTCGACGAGAACCGACTTGAGGCTCACTATCAACAATGTTCCCCGATATCGATGAATGAAGGGCAATTACCTGATGGGATTTTACCTCCTGCAGGCTGGGATCGACCCGAGCCATCAAGGTTTGACTTCAGTCGGTGCACCTGAATGGCCATTGATGATCTAGTCAACTAATGATCTAACCACAGACAATGTACCTGGTGCGCCACCACCTGAAGATACTCCTGACGATGAAACTATAGACCCCCAGAAGCCTGATCTGACTTGAACCCCTGATCCAACAAAGACGAAGGCTCATAGGCAGGTAGTTGGAGTGGATAATGTGGGAGGGAAAGCATATGGCAAAGCAACTGGATTGTACAACAAGCATGGCAAGTACTCAGAACAATGGAATCCATGGCATCCTGTTCAGTCAGCATACGACTTTCAACAGGCTGAATCATTTAGCCAGCAAATGAAAACGTGGATAGATCAACATCCGAGGTGTGGACTGGACAACTTCAAAATCGAATCATTCCAATCCGCAGATGCCCTGCAAAAGCTCCTCTCTTAACTCGATTTCGGGCTCGGCAATGATAGTTGGATTTAAGATGACTCACATATCTTTGAAACATTATACTACAGGGATATTTTCAAATGTACCCAGTTCCTGATGGTACATCTCCCATTTCAGGCGGACCTCAATTTTGAACCGGTGCGCCTCCTAGACTCGGAAAATTGCCGAATATACAGCGAGATGAACATGGGCGATTGGTGGTGGGATATGCAAGATCAGCTTGTGGCCGGAGCAACAATTGTGCCAGTCATATGGACCTCCGACAAGACTCACTTGACCGATTTTTCGGGCGATCAGAATGCCTGGCCGCTGGATCTCACAATTGTTAATATACCAAAAGATATCCACCGGACACCTAAACAGCGCGCCTGGATTCTCGTTGGGCTGATCCCCTGTCCCCTGAAAGGTGCCAAAAATACTGATGAGGCATGCAATTCTGCGGTTGGAACTGTGCCGTCCCCACTCCGGAGTCTTGACATAACTCATCCCGGCATGAAATAGAATTGTGCTGATGAATTCCAGCAACAATGTTATTCTCTTTTGGTAGCCTGGGTCGGGGACTATCCAGAACAAGTCATGATTGCTCAAGTCTCATATGGCTCATGCCCGATGTGTGAAATTCGTAAATGTGCGCCCATGGGACATTCCACTATTTGACCACTCAACAACCCAAGAGATCAGGATGTTCACTCGGAACTTCTGGACGAAACTAATATCGATATTCTGCACACTCTCGGTGTTCATCCAATCCCCAACCAGTTCTGGCAATACCCTCTCTGCAATGTATATCACCTTTGGCAGCCTGATGAATTGCATCAGCTGCTCCTGAGTATAGTTGAAGACTTATTGCACTGCCTGCTCAAATACCTGAAAGCTAGAAATGTCAAAGATCAATTTGACAATCGATTCACGTCGGTACCACGATATCCAGGCCACCAGCTCTTCTCTAAACCATTCGATTCGATGAAAAGCAGCTCCTGGCAGGGAAAAGAGATCCGGGGTATGATCAGATCACTGGGAGTGAATTGCGCTCCAATTCTCAACTGCTGCAAGGATGACGGGAATACTCCAGCGGAAACAGCCTCTGATGAAATGGTGATGGGAGCAGTGTGTGCATTATGTGAATTCTCTCTACTTGTCAGCCAACAAAATCACTCTGACTTATCCCTCACAGCACTAGATGATGTGCTGAACCGATTGTACAAGAAGAAGGGCGCTTTTCAAGAACAGAAAATGTCGAAGTCTGAGAAGGCCCAAGTGGATGAACTGTTGGCAAGAGACTTTGTGGGCAAAGAGCCTCTCCGTATGTATAGAAGTGAATGTTATTGACGATTGAGCTGACATCTCGCTAGAACTAACTGATATGCGAGTCTCCCACAGAGCCGCACGAATGCCACAGAGCCGCACCTAATACAACAGAGCCACACCTTAACATGACCAGAGTCGTCAACCTACATTACAACCTTCTCCAATCATCTTCGAGAAACCTCTCGAAGAAACAAAACACCCTGATCCATAAACCAAACAGGCCTCCGCGATGTCTCTCAATCATCCAAGACCGCCTGATTCTCATGCCTTCTTTCGTGTCATTTTCCTCTTCGCCTTTGGCCGCCTGCCCATTTCATTCCAACACTGCTCCACTATTTCATTTGCTTTTGCCATATTCTCCTCTGGCTCCAAAGTATTATCCTTCTCATCCCAACCTTCCCATTTCACTTCGTCATCCCAACTAGTTCTGTCAGAGCTTGGCCGGTGTTTTGCAATTGATTCGACGACGTGACTTGTGCCTGCACGGCTGGTCTGTACCAGCGGCGGTGGCAGCCACCAGGCAATGGTAGAATCATCCGTGCGGTCAACTTTGAGCCAGCTGACGTTTACTGTGTCATAGATCATCAGGTCGTTTGGGAGATCTAGTTCAACGGCATTTCCGCGTATTCGTAGGATATCATATTAGCCAATGTAGCGGTGTACTTGTTTGCGTCACGTGGGGTCGACATTGGCATATGTGATTGGCAAATCCTTTGTATCCAGAAATACTTTCGCACCAGCAGTGATGGCGGGGTCAATTGGGCGTCGCGACTTATTAGCTTGAGCTGTCTGTTTATCCTGAGCATCATGCAGCTCATCCCCAGCAACTCCCAAAATGCGCTGCAATTGTTCGACAAATTCCCAGCCTTGTAAGGATTTTGCTGATTCATTGGCCTGTGGTCGATGGAGGTCTGCAATTCAGTCTAGCGGCAGAGGCGGCTCGTAACCAAGATCAAGCTCAAAAGGCGTCTGCTTCATTGAGCGGTGTACTGAAGAATTGTAAGCATACTCCGCTAATGGCAGGTAGTCGTCCCAATTGGCTCAATCGTGAGTTGCGAAGCCACACAAATAGCGTACAACCGTCTTGTTTGAGTTTTCAGAGAGACCATCCGTTTCTGGATGAAATGCCATAGAAATGAGCAGCTTCGTCTGCAGAATCCTCCCAACTTCTCTCCAATAGTCTGCTGTGAAACGTACATCATGGTCTGATACAACCTCTTGAGGCACTCTGCGCAGGCAGACGATGTCATCGATGAATATGGGCAGGAAGGCTGGGGCGTCGATTGTCTTCTTGCAAGCTCGCCAATGCGCTCTCTTCGTCATGTGGTCGACAAACGTTACAATGCGGTCGTGGCCATTTCCTGAGGTCGGCAGGTCAGTTATGAAGTCGATGCCAATTCTTTGCCAACGGCTCTTGGCTATTGGAAGTGGTTGTAGGAGGCCCATGGGTTTCCCACTCCGGTGGTTAGTTTGGTGGCAAAAGTTGCAGCCTGCAATGTATCGCTGGGTATCGCGCCACATTTGCTTCCAGAAATACCAGTCTTTCATACGTAAGTACGTTCGGTCAGCACCGAAGTTTCCCTCTGCTGGAGTGTCATCGGCTTCATGGCGGATTTGTCGCTGCATCGTCCTTGGAATACACATCCGTCTTCTCATATTTGCCTTTCTGACTTCCTCCTTCTCTTTTGCCCTCGCTGTTTTGTTCACCTGTGTCTTTTTTAAATCTCCATGTAACCACAGTAGCCCATTCTCTTCTAAATAGAATCGTTGCGCTGCCACCCACAATTTGCGTTCCTTGGTAGATGCACTGGATGGTGGGAGGCGGGGACTTGGGTTGGCCAAGCAATGTGCAATAGGCCCGAACCATTCATCATCAATTATGCCCACCTTGATGTCATCAACCCATTCTCCGGCCACAGTAACTTCCAGTGCTGTTAAATTGCATCACTCCCATCGAAAAACCGGACGGCGAGACAATGTGTCCGCAACCTGATTCTTGACACCCAGGATGTGTTTGACCTCCCAGTAAAAATTTTGTAGGACTGTCAAGATATCCATCTGACGTACAGTGAGTTGTGGTTGTGTGAGGATCCAGCGTAAGGTTGCATGGTCCGTGTGTACCAAAAATGGCTGCTCGGCTCCATGTAGGTTGAATTTCCAGTATATTATCGCATCTCGGATGCCCAATAGTTCTCTGTCGTATGCAGGGTATCGCATCTCCGCATCGTGTAACTTACGGCTGAAATAACCCAGTACCTTCTCTGTCTTATCTTGCACTTGGGAGAGCACTGCGCCCAATGCATATTGGCTAGCATCGACGTGCAGGCAGTATTTGGCTTTGCGGTCCAGTAAAGCAAGGAACGGAGTATTGGAGAGTGCCTTTTTGAGCGTGTCGAAAGCCTGCTGCAACTCTCTATCCCAAGCGAATGGGGTGTGCCTGACTCTCCTCGGTTCTCCACGTCGCCGCCCCACATCCTTTTTTCCTTTCGGAGGAGTGCCAATCGTGTAAAACGGCATCACAATGTGAGCGTAGTGTTCAATGAATTTTCTATAGTAACTGGTGAGGCCCAGGAAGCCTCTGACATCCTGACTGTTCTCAGGTTGAGGCCAATCCATTACTGCACGAGTCATATGCTCCTGGGCGTGGATGCCATCCTTGTCAATGTTAAAGCTGCCGAAATCAACTTTCTGACAAGCCCAGGCGCATTTTGCACGTTTGGCCTTGAGACCATGTTCTGTCAGCAAAGTAAGCACTTCTGGGACATGTACGACGTGTTCCGCCAGGGTACAGCTGTGAGTCATAATATCGTCAAGGTATATGACGATGAATTTGCGTTTCATTGGTTCTAAGATGCCGTTCATCATGCGCATGAACTGGCTGGGTGCATTTGCCTGGCCTGTCGGCAGGACTCGCCACTCGTATAAATCAAATTTAGTGGTGAAAGCTGTCTTTTGCCTGTTGGCTGTTGCGATGCGAATTTGATTGTTACCAGCCGCCAAGTGCACTTTTGTGAACCAGCAGGAGCCGTGCATGGAGTTGAGTAAATCCTCGATGTGTGGAAGAGGATAACGATACTTGACGGTTATGGTGTTTACTGCACGATAGTCTATGCACATGCGCAGCGTACCTTCAGGCTTTGGCACAAATAATACCGGCGAGCCGAAATCGCTTCGAGAGGGCTGAATCCAACCGCAGCGAATCGCCTTGTCTATCTGCCTCAGAAGTGCTGCTTTTTCCCGAGGGGAATTGCGGTATGGTGAGCGGAACGGTATTTCGCCATGTGGGTCCATGTTAATTTCAAAATTGGCCTGCCTTCCATTCTGCGAATTTGCAAATGTTGGCTCTGCAAAGAGGCCCTGGAATTCTGTCAACATCTCCTGAAACTCACCCGGCGATTCGGCTGTCTGAAGTGTACTGCCATCGCCGCGGTGGTGTACTTTGATTAAGAAGGCCAGTTTCAACAAGCGGGCAGACACGTTTTCAGGTTCCGCCTTCCGCATGATGTGTAAACCCATGAATTTGGCCTGCTCCACTATTCCTTTGTTGACATCCAAGGGGTGTAGGCCAGGCAAGTAATGTACTTGGCCATCCTCTCTTTCCTCCCAGAGGTTATCGGCAATCCCCATTTCATTGCTGTCATGGTCAATTTGGTATTGTCGTTTGATATCACGCATCCATCTTTTGCCTAGCACAATATCAAAGCCCTTGACGTCATAGATTGTAAATTCAGCCTCATAGACATATGACACACCGAGTCATAGTTTCATTTTGACTCTTTGGCGTTTCTCGATGCCATCCCCTGCCTTGATATTGGCCGTCTCCACAATCATCCATCCGGCCTTCTGTGCCTGCAGGGTGGCCCCTTGGCGTTTCAGTTCCTCAATGAACTTCTGCCCCACATAGTTCTCTGATGCACCATCATCCTTCACTACCCTTGCTTTTTTGCTGCTCCACCATCCTCCTTTCGTTTGGTATCTTATTTTCCCATTAAACCTTAGCAGGTCAACCACTGAGTCATCTAGTTTACTAACTTTCAAGTGGTGGTAATGGGTGAAAAACTTGAATTGACTATCTGGCACTGAATTTGCCACCCTTTTTGTTTGACAATACCGTAAATGATGGTGTATTTATGGGAAGTAAAGCCGCAGCTACTGACCTCCTTTGCCTTTTCCCGCTTCAGAGTGCGAGTCCGAGAGGCTCTCCAACTCCCTCTCCGCCTCACTGTCAGTCTCCTGCTTAGCCTCCTTTTCCTCTGCAAGGCTCCCACTCTCCTTTCTACCGGTTAGTGCACCTCCCCGTTTAATATCTTTATGGGGGCGTCCAGACTTCGCTTTTGGGGCATCTTTGCCGACTAAAGCTTGTTCGAGTAGCTTATTCAACAAGTTGCGGTTTGGGCAATTGCGAGAGATATGACCCACCTGGCCACAGTTATAGCAGGTCAAGCCGTCATCTTCGGCCGGGCCAACTGTGCCAGTTATACCACCTTTCTTGGAGTCCATCTTCGTAGCTGAAGCTTTCGTAGTTGTGGTAGTGTTGGGGCCACCTCCAGATTCTGACTTGTTGAGAGACATGTCCAGTGTGGCGAGGTGTTCCATGCGCTGTTCGAAGGTTGGAGTCCTATCACGCATGCCAATATAACGAATCAAGTCTTTATAAACTCCCTGGTTGCCCTTTTCGATCTTATATCCATCAGTGTCGGCTGACATTTCGGCAGGCTTAGGCTGGTGCGGGTCCAACTTCAAACAATGGCGATGGAAACGCTCGTTAAACTCTGTGATGCGTTCTCCCTTCTTTAGGCTCAGTACTTCCGATTCGTGTTTGACCAGGTCCAAGGCATTGGACGGAATAAACCTAGCTTCCAACTCCGTGCCAAAGGTCGACCATTCAATAGATGCACTCATTGGGAAGCAGTGCATGGCCCAGACTGCTGCATGGCCTTTCAATTGTAGCACTGCTTGCTCTCCCCAGCCTGTCGTGCCGACCCATCCAATGGCCTGGGCTGCATTCTTGAAGTGTCGCTCCAAAGCAAATAGGAAGGAGGTGAGATGGTCCAAGGTTTGTTTGCCCTCATACGTCGGAAGGCTAGATGACTTGGCAGAGAAGCCACAGCTTCCAGATGAGCCAGGGGTTGGCTCGGCAGAGCCATGGATCCCGAATAGGCCAGAGGTCGGTTCAAAGAAGCCACGGATCCTGAACTGGCCTGGAGGCAGTTGGGAGGGGTTCGGCGGCAGAGTCGCATGTACTTGGTTCATCGTCAGTCGTTGAATGATGCGTTCGAACGGTCTCAATTCAGATTCCAGGCTGCTCTTCTCTGACTAGAGATTGTTGACTTGGTGCAGCAGCATGTCCTCCTCCAGCTGGAGCTGTGCGATGTCTGTCTGCTCTGTCGTCTCCGGCTCCGAATTGCACTTGTCAAGCCGTCTCTCCAACTTGGCAGATCAACGTTTCTCGATCCGAAGCTCTTCCTCCAACTCCTCAATTTCCCGCTGAGCCGGCGCCGACTCCCTGCTCGGGCCGTCTCGGACGGGCTCAGTTGCCTCCAAGTCCTTGACTTCAGCGGCCAAGCTCTCGTTGAGGTTGCAAATCTTAGGGAATTTCTCGGCCTGTTCAAGGCTCTCGGAGAGGTTAGCATCAATGAACTCCAATTGGACGTCCTCCGTAGCCCTGATCCAGTTGAATGCTTGGTCAGACAAGACCCCAGGGCTGTCGTCAATAATCTTCATTCGGTTTATGATGTATTCTGTTGTGCGAAGTTTTGCATGTTGGAAGCCCGCGGTGGTTGAGGTCTTAAACCTGATGGGAAACCTAATTGACGCGGCTATTTCAATTTTGTCGGTAAAACTGACATTGTACGTGTCGTGCATGTCGTGCGCAGCAGAAAGGGCCGTGAAGTCGGAAGATGCCTGCGATGTGTCCGAGCCGCCGGCAGTCTACTGGTTCGAAGATGAACCAAGTGAATCCGCCATCGTGCGTTGTGTTTCGATCGCTTCTGATGCTTGTGACTAGTGTTAGCAACGGGTCCGGGTAACCCACCAGCGGTCCGGTTTGTGGCTGGTAGTTCAGTTCGGTTCAGTTCGTTACCCGGCCAACGACCCGAACCGCTTTGTCTTGGCGGGGTTGTTACCCGGACCAGACATAAAACCGCGGGTTTTGGCCAGGTTGTACGCGGACCGTGGTTCCATTTTTACGGTTCCTGCAACTTTCGCTCCAATTAAGTATTTGAGTTCTGATCGTATCATGACAGGATCAGTACGTAGATTGTGCAGTTCCAGTCACTCTTTCACCTCCCACTTTCAGATTTGCGATCCGACTGATATTCGTTGAGTGGCTGTGCAATAAAGACACATTATACACGAAAGAACTGGGTTTTCGATAGCGACTCAACGAATACTGGTCAGATCACAAATCTGAAACCAGGAGGTGAAATAGCGGCTAGAACTGCACAATCTACGTACTGATCATGTCACGATACGATCAGAACTCAAATACTTAGTTGGAGCCAAAATTGTGATCTTGCAATGCCGGGTTTTTGGTGGTAAAACCGGCCCATTTGCAACTGTCAGGGTTTTCGTGTGGTAGAGCCTGTTGCAACGGTTCGGTTTCGGTTCCAACCCTAACCCGGAACCGTTCTAGCGGGTTGGAACTGTTGCTAACACTACTTGTGACACGGTCAGAAGTCGACTGTTGCTACCAATGTGGGCAAATAGGCTCTCCGTACATATAGAAGTGAATGTTCCTGATGCTCGGGCTGTCATCTCGCTAGAACTAACTAATACGCGAGTCTCCCGCAGAGCTGCACTAATGCCACAGAGCCACACCTGATGTGACAGAGCAGCACATTAACATGACCAGAGTCGTCCACCTACAGCTCCACCATTTATTTTGCTTTTGCCATATTCTCCTCTGGCTCCCATGTATTATCATTCTCATCCCAACCTTTCCATTTCACTTCATCATCCCAACTAGTTCCGTCAGAGCTTGGCCGGTGTTTTGCAATTGATTCGACGACGTGACTTGTGCCTGCGCGGCTGGTCCGTACCGCCGGAGGTGGTAGCCACCAGGCAATGCTAGGATCATCCGTGCTGTCAACTTTGAGCCTGCTGACGTTAACCGTGTTGTAGATCATCAGGTTGTTTGGGAGATCCAATTTAACGGCATTTCCGCGTATTCGTAGGATCTCATATGAGTCGATGTAGCAGTGTACTAGTTTGCGTCGCGTGGGGTTGACATTGGCGTATGCGATTGGCAAATCCTGTGTATATAGAAATACTTTCGCACTGGCGGTGATGGCGGGGTCAATTGGGCGTTGTGATTCATTAGCTTCAGCCATCTGTTTATCCTTAGCATCGTGCAGCTCATCGCTAGCAACTCCCAAAATGCCCTGCAATTGTTCGACAAATTCCCAGCCTTGTAAGGATTTTGCTGATTCATTGCCCTGCGGTGGATGGAGGTCTGCAATTGAGTCTAGCGACAAAGGCGGCTCGTAACCAAGATCAAGTTCAAAAGGCGTCTTCTTTGTTGAGCAGAGTACTGAAGAATTGTAAGCATACTTGGCTAATGGCAGGTAGTCGTCCCAATTGCCTTGATCGTGAGTTGCGAAGCCACACAAATAGTGTACAACCGTCATGTTTGAGTTTTTAGAGAGACAATCGGTTTCTGGATGGAATGCCATAGACATGAGCAGCTTCGTCTGCAGAATCCTCCCAACTTCTCTCCAATAGTCAGCTGTGAAACGTACATCGAGGTCCGATACAGCCTCTTGAGGCACTTGGTGTAGGTGGATGATGTCATCGATGAATATTTGCACGAAAGCCGGGGAGTCGATTGTTTTCTTGCAGGCTCGCCAATGTGCTCTCTTCGTCATGTGGTCGACAAACGTTACAATGCAGACATGGCCATTTCCTGGGATCGGTACGTCAGGTATGACGTTAATGCCAATTCGTTGCCAACGGCCCTTGGGTATTGGAAGTGGTTGTAGGAGGCCCATGCGTTTCCCACTCTGGGGGTTAGTTTGGTGGCACAAGTCACTGCCACTAACGTATCGCTTAGTATCACGCCACATTTGCTTCCAGAAATACCGGTCTTTCATATGTAAGTACGTTTGGTCAGCACCGTGGTGTCCCCCTGCTAGAGTGTTGTGGGCTCCGTGGAGGATTTGTCACTGCATTGTCTTTGAAATACACAACCGTCCTCTCATATCTACTTTTCCGTCTTCCTCGTTCTCTTTTGCCCTTGCTGTTTTGTTCACTTGTGTCTTTTCCAAATCTCCATGTAACCACAGTAGCCCATTGTCTTCCAAATAGAATCGTTGCGCTGCCACCCATAATTTGCCTTCCTTGGAAGATGCAGTGGATGGCAGGGGGTGGGGACCTGGGTTGGCGAAGCAATGTGCAATAGGCCCAAACTATTTATCATCAATTATGCCTACCTTGATGTCATCAACCCATTCTCCGGCCGCAGTGACTTCCAGTGGAGTTGAAATGCATCACTCCCGTCGGAAATCCAGACGGCGAGACAATGCGTCCGCCACCTGATTCTTGACACCCGGGACGTGCTTGACCTACCAGTCAAAATTCTGTAGGACTGTCAAGATATCCATCTGACGTACGGTGAGGTGTGGTTGTGTGAGGATCCAACGCAAGGTTGCATGGTCCGTGTGTACCAAAAATGGCTGCTCGGCTCTGTGTAGGTGGAAATTCCAGTATTATATTGCATCTCGAATGCCCAATAGTTCTCTGTCATATGCAGGGTATCGCGTCTCCGCATCGTGTAACTTACGGCTGAAATAACCCAGTACATTCTCTGTCTCATCTTGCACCTCGGAGAGCACCGTGCCCAATGCATATTGGCTAGCATAGATGTGCAGGCAGTTTTTGGTTGTGGGGTCCGGTAAAGCAAGGACCGGAGCATTACAGAGTACCATTTTGAGCGTGTGGAAAGCAAGCTGGCACTCTCTATCCCAAGAGAATGGAGAGTGCCTGACTCTCTTCGGTTCTCCACGTTGCCACCCCACATCCCTAGTTTTGTTCAGAGGAGTGCCAATCACGTACAACGGCAACACAATGTGAGCGTAGTGTTCAATAAATTTTCTATAGTAACTAGTGAGGCCCAGAAAGTGTCTGACATCTTTACTGTTCTCGGGTTGAGGCCAATCAATTACTGCACAAGGCTTATGCTCCTGGCCGCGGATGCTGTCGTTGGCAATGTCAAAGCCGCAATAATCAACATTCTGACAAGCGCAGGCGCATTGTGCACGTATGGCATTGAGACCATGTTCTGTCAGCAACGTAAGGACTTCTCGGACATGTACCACGTGTTCGGCCAGGGTATGGCTGTGAATCATAATATCGTCGAGGTATACGACGATGAATTCGCTTTTCATTGGTTCTAAGATGTTATTCATCAGGCGCATGAACTGGCTGGGTGCGTTCACCTGGCCAAACAGCAGGACTCGCCACTTGTATAAACCAAATTTGGTGGTTAAGGCTATCTTTTGCCTGTCAGCTGTGGCGATGCGAATTTGATTGTAACCAGCTGCCAAGTCCATTTTTGTGAACCAGCAGGAGCCGTGCATGGAGTCGAGTAAATCCTCAAAGTGTGGAAGAGGATAACGATCCTTGACGGTTGTGGCATTTACTGCATGATAGTAAATGCACATGTGGAGCGTACCTTCTGGCTTTGGCACAAATAATACCGGTAAGCCGAAATTGCTTTGAGAGGGCTGAATCGAACCACAGCAAATCGCCTTGTCTATCCACCTCTGAAGCTCTGCTTCTTCCTACAGGGAGATGCGGTATAGTGAGTGGAACGGTATTTTGCAATTAGGGTTCGTGTTAATTTCACAATTGGCCTGCCTCCCATTCTGCCAATTTGCAAATGTTGGCTCGCCGAAGAGGCCCTGGAATTCTGTCAACATCTGCTGAAACTCACCCGGCGGTTCGTCCGTCCGAAGTGTACTGCCATCGCCGCAGTGGTGTGCTTTGATCATAAAGGTCCCTTTCAACAAGCGGGCAGATACATTGTTAAGTTCCGCCTTCTGTATGATGTGTACGCCCATGAATTTGGCCTGCTCCACTGTTTCCTTCATCGATGTCCAAGGGGCGTAGGCCAGGCAAATCATGTACTCGGCCATCCTCTCGTACTTCCCAGAGGTTATTGGAAATCCACATATCATTGCTGTCATGGTCAATTTGATATTGTCGGTTGATATCACGCATCCATCTTTTGCCTAGGACAATGTCAAAGCCCTTGACGTCGTAGATCGTAAATTTGGCCTCATGGACAGATGACGCACTGAGTCATAGTTTCAATTTGACTCTTTGGTGTTTCTCGATGCCATCCTCTGCCTTGAGATTGGCCGTCTGCACAATCATCCATCGGGCCTCCTTTGCCTGCTGGGCGGCCCTTTGGCGTTTTAGTTCCTGAATGAACTTCTGCCCCACATAGTTCTCTGATGCACCATCGTCCTTCACTACCATTCCCTTTTTGCTGCTCCACTATCCCCCTTTCATTTGGTATCTTATTTTCCCATCATACCTTAGCAGGTCGACCACTGAGTCATCTAGTGTACTAACTTTCAAGTGGTGGTAATGGGTGAAAAACTTGAATTGACTATCTGGCACCAATGTGCCACCCTTTTTGTTTGACGATACCGTACATGATGGTGTTTTTATGGGAGGTGCAGCCGCAGCAACTGACCTCCTTTGCCATTTCCCACTTCAGAGTTCGAGTCTGAGAGGCTCTCCAACTCGCTCTCCGCCTCACTGTCCATCCCCTGCTTGGCCTCCTTTTCCTCTGCAAGCCACCAACTCTCCTTTCTACCGGATAGTGCACCTCCCCGTTTCTTATTTTTACGGGAAAGTCAAGATTTGGCTTTTGGGGCATCTTTGCCGACCAATGCTTGTTCGAGTAGCTTCTTCATCAAGTCGCGGTTTGGGCAATTGTGAGAGATATGACCCACCTGGCCACAGTTATAGCATGTCAAGATGTCGTCTTTGGCCGGGCCAACTGTGCCAGTTGTACCACCTTTCTTGGAGTCCATCTTCCTAGCTGAAGCTTTCGTAGTTGTGGTAGTCTTGGGGCCACATCCAGATTGAGACTTGTTGAGAGACGTGTCCAGTGTGACGAGGTGTTGCATGTGCTGTTCGAGGGTTGGAGTCCTATCACACATGCCAATATAACGAACCAAGTCTTTATAAACTCCCTGGTTGCCCTTTTTGATCTTATATCCATAAGCGTCAGCTGACATTTCGGCAGGCATAGGCGGGTGCGGGTCCAACTTCGAACAAAGGCGACGGAAACGCTCGTCAAACTCTGTGACGCATTCTCCCTCCTTTAGGCTCAGTTCTGCCCATTCGTGTTTGACCAGGTCCAACGTGTTGGATGGAATAAACTTAGCTTTCAACTCTGTGCAAATGGTAGACCATTCGATGGGCGTACTCATTGGGAAGCGGTGCATGGCCCAGACTGCTGTGTTGCCTTTCAATTGTAGCACTGCTTTCTCTCCCCCGCCTATTGTGCCGACCCATCCAATGGCCTGGGCCGCATTCCTGAAGTGTCGCTCCAAAGCGAAGAGGAAGGCGGTGACATTGTCCAAGGTTCGTTTGCCCTCATACGTCGGCAGGTTAGATGACTTGACAGAGAAGCCACGGCTTCCAGACGAGCCAGGGGTTGGCTAGGCGGAGCCACGGGTCCCAAATAGGGCAGAGGTGTGTTCACAGGAGCCACGGATCCCGAATAGGCCAAGAGGCGGTTGGGAGGTGTTCGGCGCCGGAGTCGCATGTACTTGGTTAGTGCTCAGTCGTTGAATGATGCGTTCGAATGGTCACAATTCGGATCCCAGGCTGCTCTTCTCTGGTAAGAGCTTTGTGACCTGGTGCAGCAGCATGTCCTTCTCCAGCCGGAGCTGTGTGATGTGTGTCTGCTCTGTTGTCCCTGGCTCCGACTTGCACTTGTCGAACCATCTCTCCAACATGCCAGATCAACGTTTCTTGTTCTGAAGTTCTTCCTCCGACTCCTCAATTTCCTACTGAGCGGCTGCTAATTCCCTGCTCGAGCCGTCCCGGGCAGGCTCAGTCACCTCCAAGTCCTTGACTTTAGCGGCCAAGCTCTCGTTGAGGTCGCAAATCATAGCGAATTTCTTGGCTTGTTCAAGGCTCTCGGAGAGGTTAGCACCAATGATCTCCAAATGGAGGTCCTCTGTAGCCCTGATCCAGTTGATTGCTTGGTCAGAAAAGACCCTAGGGCCGTCGTCGATGATCTTCATTCGGTTTGTGATGTATTCTGTTGTGCGAAGTTCTGTAGGTTGGACGCCCGCAGTGGTTTAGGTCTTAAACCTGATGCTAAACCTAATTGACTTGCCTCTGTCGATTTTGTTCGTAAAACGACATCCTGCATGTCGTGCATGTTGTGTGTAGCAGGAAGTGCCACGAAGTCGGAAGACTCCTGCGATGTCTCCGAGCCACCGGCAGTCGCCTGGTTTGAAGTTATACCATGGGAATCCGCAATCGTGTTCCGCGTTTCGATCACTTCTGATGCTTGTGACGCCGTCAGGATTCGAGTGTTGCTACCAACGTGGGCAAATAGCCTCTCCATACGTCTAGAAGTGAATGCTATTGATGATCGAGCTGACATCTCGCTAGAACCAACTAATACATGAGTCTGCCGCAGAGTCGCACTAATGCCACAGAGCCGCACCTGATGCAACAGAGCTGCACCTTAACATGACCAGAGTTGTCCACCTACAGAATCCCATCAGTTACAAAAACAAAAGATTCATAAAATCTGTGGAGCAATGGAGGTTCAGGTGTACGGGGCTGAAAAGGATACAGCAACTAAACAGAAGCACTTTCAGTTGCGCCTGAATAGAGTCCAACAAGTGGCAACCATATGGTCAGATGCTGATTTGCAGAGTGCAAAAGAGCGATTGGAGCACGAAATCCATCAGGTGACACCTGTTCAACGCAAGCTTTTCGATAAATTATTCCAACATCATAAGCAACAACTATTGCAGGAAGTTGGGACTGAAGCAACTGGTCCCAGAAGTGTTGTACGGTGGCGTGTGCTCGAGTAGTCGAGTGTGCGCGGGCGTATGCGAAGGTGTGTCTATTGTATCGTGTAACGAGACATGTCGCATCGACATATGGTCGATCGATGACTAATGGTG
>Ga0307515_10006489_pt1 | contig 23410 bp, 23 predicted proteins | sample 17_EM_MG_FD_194513 | JGI IMG/M metagenome (GOLD analysis project Ga0307515, IMG submission 194513) | Populus trichocarpa ectomycorrhiza microbial communities from riparian zone in the Pacific Northwest, United States - 17_EM | ecosystem: Host-associated > Plants > Roots > Unclassified | place... | reverse complement strand
GCCCACCATTCTGGATATCTACGGCTCTCCTTCGCTTCTCCTTCGTCCCGCAGCACTGTCCCAGGTCGTTATGGCACATATATGGGTGCTCTTTGGTAACCCCACGAATGAGGGTGGACGACCTGCCAAAGAAGGCTTGATCACTCCGAACGCCCACGGGGTCGTCTTGGATATCGGTGCTGGTACGTCCAGATTTACTCTACAAACCTAGCTTTAGATACTAGCCTGTTCATCTAGGTCATGGCCACACAGTAGGGTATCTTGATCGAAACAGAGTCACGAAATACTTGGCTTTGGAACCGAATACCCGAATGCACCCACACATCCGGACCTCTGCGAATGGTGCGGGGTTCAACGAGGAGGACGGGACACTCGTCATTCTCTGCTGTGGTGCTGAGGATGTTTCGTCCATCCTTGAGGCCCTTGGGGCAACTCAACCTCCGGTTGACACAATTGTGTCCATCTTGACACTCTGTTCCGTCCCCTCACCCGAACGCACGATACGGAATCTCGTCCGAGATGTCCTAAAACGCGGTGGCCAACTTATCTTCTACGAGCACGTTTTGAGTCCTCGTGAAGACGTCGCTTGGTGGCAACGAGCCTGGGCTCCAATTTGGGCCGTACCATTTGATGGGTGTAGGTTAGACAGACCCGTCCATTCTTGGATAGATGGCGTCACCCTCGCAGAGGATAACGGTGTGGAGACGACCGCGTGGAGTGAACGTGGATTGTGGGGGAAAGAGGGGGAGAGTGAAGAGAATATTTGCTGGCATCAGGTTGGAAAGTTTGTGAAACGGGCTTAATACACGGGATTAGGGTGGAACAGGCGATATACGTTGAATGTCGGACCCCACTCTGTTCTGGGTGAGTTAAGGCTATGAGGGAGAGGGAGGTGGTCGATCTCAAACCACGTGTCGCTAAATTCCTCTTTCCCGCCCCCACACTTGTGGTACCTCCGAGGGCCCCGCTGGGCTAGATGTCTTCCAGGAGGCGGGACTCGCCAAGCCTCGCAGGCTTGCGCGTTGGGGTGTCCCTATCAACCTCTTTAACTTCATCGAGATAAATAAGTTAGCCGTGGTCATTGACACCTCAATGGGGCAACCGTCAAGATAATATGATGTTATCTACAGATCTGTAAGTACTCACGATCAGCCGACCGCTCCTTGCCCTCCACCAACATGTCTCAGCACTCAGACCTCGAACTTGTGTTCCAAAATCCTCAAGAAATCCAATCGTCAAAGGCGACACTGGATGAGTGGAGAAACGACCAAGCCAGGATCGGTGCCCTCCGGACGTTGTCTCTTAGGGCTTGGAATTACGACGAGTCCGATGGTTCAGCCTATCAAGACCTCATAAGCTCTTTGATCCAATTGTTTGAATCTGGGAAGGACCACCTCCAGAACTTTCAGATCCTGAAGTGAGCCCGTTCGTATTTGATCATGTTGATCTCACGTTATTAAAGCGCATTTCTAGATGGGAGGTCGATAGCGAATTCCCCCCCACGCTTCTCCGCATATTCGAAACGAACCATCCATCGTGGGCTATCCACCACCACATTACCCCCCAGTCCGCCAGTGTCGTCCCGTCTCCAGCAGTGACGTCACTCACAGTGGGGATGAGTGAGAACTATATTGCGATTGACGAAACCGCCCTCCCCAACGTCCAAAGCTTAATACAAAGCTCGAAAAACCTCAAGAGGCTGCACCTATACGTCACGGTTTCCGGATGCAATCGTTACAAATACAGCGCCGACTTCCTGGAAAATGGCGAGACATTTCCTCCTCTCGAAGAACTCGTGCTGGAGCGGTTTGCGGTAACTCAAAGTGGGGGAAAGTACTGGTTGAAGGCAATGGATTGGTCACACTTACGGGTCCTGGATCTCCGCGAGGGGTCCTTCTCAACCCCGCTCCTCTCTCTCCTACTCCCAATCCCAGACAAGTTGCCCGCCCTGGAGAGCATCGGGCTGAACTTGCCATTCTGGACGGAGGATGATGTCCGGGAACAGAGGGATGACCCAAACTCCTCCTTCTCACGCACAAGGGAACTGTTCTTAACGGCTCGACCTCAGTCTTTACTCGACGTTCGGCTTCAGGGCTACTACCGGTCACTTCTCCCAGACATTCTCAACAACCACGCCGCATCGCTCAAAAGACTTTCGCTTCACGAGAAGGAGGTCAGCAGTGAAAACGACCAGAGGATCCCACTCTCCCTGGAGGAACTGGAGGAAATAGGTACCAAGTCCACAGGTCTCGAGGCATTGGCCCTTGATGTCAATATATCGAAGGAACATGCATGGGTGGGCGTAAATATGTGATTCTACTACATCATACTCACCTTGCACTTTGAAAGCCGAGAAATATCCTTGATGCTCTAGCGTCCACAAAGTTCTCTTCACTGAAGACGCTAACGGTGTTCTCTCTCATCGGGATCTGTGGGGAAATTATACGGGGACCCAATGGTGAACGTAGATTTTCACCGGCAACAACAGAAGAGGACGCCAAGACCCTATCCTCTTCTCTTTCCACGACCCCCCTGGAAGAAATTAAGGTACAGATAGGCGAGAAGCGGGCTATCATGGGGAGACCCACAGATTGGGTTCTATGGGAAAGCCGCAACCACAAGGTTTTGACAGTAGGTAGGGAGAAGGATGGATGGGCGTTTTCTTCGATGAGAACTGGCCGCGATATCTAGTTCATCGTCAAATCGAATGCACCATGTACGCTTATCCTCCCATCGGCCGAAGACACTCGAGCCGAATGATGCAATACCAATGGCGAAGTCATTTTCATTCCATTATCGCACATGGGTAAATCATACAACATGCAATGCGTAGCAGAGGCAGAATGGAAGGCAGAAAGTTTAACCACGCTTCTTCGACACACCGACAGTCTTTCCGCGACGGCCTGGACGATGGGGTAGTGGATCAGAATTCTCGTGAGAAAAACAAGGCGAGATATCGGCGTACCGGTGGTTTTGGTGTGTTGGCCCCTGACACGGAGACCCCAGAAGTGCCTCAGACCACGGTGAGCCCTGATCTTCTTTAACCTCTCCAGATCGTCACGGAGCTTGGAGTCGACACTGTTGGACAAGATTTGTGAGTTCTTGCCGTCGACGATATCTTTTTGCCTGTTCAGGAACCACGTTGGGATCTTGAACTGGGTGGGGTTTTGGATGATGGTAACAAGTCGCTCGAGCTCATCCGAGTTGAGCTCACCCGCACTGGTGATGGTGAACCGTGAGCTGAAGACTCTCCATATGGATTCGGAAACGACGCACCGCTTGTTCAAATCGACGTCGGCCTTCTTGCAGACAATGTTGGAGTATCGCCTGCCAACACCCTTGATCTCAGTCAAAGCGTACATGACCTTGCGCTTTCCATCAACGTTGGTGTTCAACAGACGGAGAATGTGCTGGTGACCATGCGCTTTAGTCCGAGTCCTGACGTGCGAACGGGTTAGATTACCTGGAATTGTTGGTGGGACTCTGGGACGACGAGGGACATGGTGGCGGGAGGTGAAGGTGTCTGGACAAAAATCCCACGTTAGCCCATCCAAACGCAAAACGACCAATCCATCCACATCCACCCAGTTTTCTCTCGTAAACCGGGGCCGGGATGGCCGCAGAGGGGGCGCTTCCAGCATTGGGGACGAAACTCACATCGATATCCTCGGGGCGACGACGAATGGAATGGGGGCGTCGGTCGGTTTGGTGATTGTTGGCGGTCTCTGACCCTAACCCTAAACCTGGCCCATGGAATTTTCCGAACCATCAACGCCACAACTAAACCCCATCTTGAGAGTGGATTGCGTTGAGCTGCTGACCATACCGTACACTCATAACAACCCCAGAACGTCTATGGATATGCGATGTATTTACTGATAAGACGAGAAATAAGACTTAGCAACCGTGACCGCCTCCTCGACTTTCCCCACTCCCACACCAACACCCTGCGCACTGTCATCCTTGCCACCGGCTTTGCCGCCGATAATCCCAGAGACCTTCGTCGCCCATTGTCGAGCGTCGAGTCCTTTCGATTTCAGAGAGGGGGGAACGAAGTTTACATGGACGACCCTGGCGCTTTCTGGGTCGACACTGAAAACATACAGGGCCTTGCCCAGCTTCCTGCCCTGGGCAACAAGGCCCTGAAGGATCTTGGCATTACCCTGAGCGTCGACGCTAGCGATGTAGGAGTTCGCACTCTCGTCATCCTTGAAGTAGTTGACGAATTTATCGACGACGACTTTCGTCGCAGCCGCTTCCTTGTCCTTGACTTCCTTGTCAAAAGCTTTCCGAAGTACGGTGGCCCGTTCCTTGAGCTCGGCCTTTCTCACAGCAGAGAAATCAGCTTGACCCAGCTCGATGGTGTACGCCTTGAGCTGGGTGTCCTTCTCCTTCCCGCTGAGTTGTTCGATCTTGTCCAATCTCGATTTCAGGTCATCGGCGAGCCGTGTCACTTCAGCCGCTTCGTGTCCGGTGACAGCAATGATACGGCGAATACCCTTCGCAATGCCGGATTCTTCAAGGATAACGAAATCCTTGATGTCTCCTGTCTTCGCGACATGACTGCGAGTGGGGGTGTCATTATGATGGATCGGATGCAAATATACCACTCACGTTCCACCACAGAATTCAACACTAGTGTTCCTCCACTTGGCATTCTCAATATCCTTCAGGATCTCTTCCACCTCGTATTCAAGCGTAACTACCCTGACTGGGTCGGGGTACGCCTCCCCGAAGACAGCACGCACTCCGGGAATGTTATGAGCGGTCTTCAGGTTAACCTCCTTGCTGAAAACCTTGGCGTTACGTTTGATCCAGTCTCGGCTGAAGCTCTCGATTTTTTCGATAGACGAATCCGCGATACCCGCCTTGTGGGAGAAATCGAAACGCAGTTTGGTGGGGGCAACTAGCGATCCCTTCTGGTCGATGTGGTCTCCGAGGACTTCTCGGAGGGACCAGTTGAGAATGTGAGTAGCAGTGTGATTATTCCTGAGCGGCCATCGACGCAGCTGTATTCGAGGGTGAGCAACCAACCCCACGAAGGTGTTTATAAGACGCACTTCGTCATAAGATGAGACAACATCGTCCCCGACTTTCAGTTGGCCGTACTTGAGGTGGCCTATGTGCAGGACGTAGCCGTTGAACACTTGCACATCTTCCACCTCGAAGTCGGCAACACCATCTATGACAATATTTCCGGTGTCGTACTCTTGACCACCAGCTTCGGCGTAGAAACTCGTCTTGTCCAAAAGGATACCGAACGTAGTGCCGTCAGGAAGGTCAGAGGTCGATGGCGGGAACCCGCGATCGTGGTAGATGGCCTTTACAGTCGCATCAATGTTTCCGAGAGCTTTCGCAAGGGTGAGTTCGGGCCTTGGTGTCGGGTGGATTCCGCAACTCACCAAACTTAGCGGAGTCGTCGGTTTTTGGAACGTCAGGGTTCTTCTCCAGGCTCGCGAGATCATGGACATCAAGCTTGACGACACCCTTTCTGCCCTTCTTCGACGACGCTTGGCTGGCAGCTTTTGACTGTGCTTGTGCCTTCTCAAACTCATCGTTGTTGATCGTAAGTCCAAGTTCTTCCGCCATAAGTTGTGTTAGATCGACAGGGAAACCATATGTGTCATATAACCGCCAGATGTCGTGGCCATTGAGCTCCTTGAGGCCTTGATCCTTCGTGCGCGTCGCGTACTGATCGAAGAGTTTCTCCCCTCGGTCCAGCGTACGCGAGAAGGATTCTTCCTCTTCATCAAGGATCTCCTTGATTTCGACGGTCTTCTTCGTGATCTCGGGGAAGGATGGGCCCTAGTAACACCCTGAGTCAGCCAATGACCAGGACTATGGGTTCCAAAGAAGGGTACCATCTGTTCCACAACTGTGGGCATAAGGGAGGAGAAAAATGACCCGATGTTAACTCCTAGTTTCTTCCTCGCGTACCGAGCGCCTCTGCGGAGAATCCTGCGGAGGACGTATCCACGGCCAACATTGTTAGGTACGCCGCCATCGCTCAACGCGAAGGTGAGGGTTCGGACGTGATCAGCGACGACACGGTATGCGGTGTCGATACCATCGGTATCCTCTGCGCCAAACTTGCCCCGGTATGGCCTAACACCAGTCAATTCCTGGACTTTGCTGAATATCGGGATGAAAACATCAGTGTCGTAATTTGAGCGTTTGTCCTGAATGGCGGAGACTAGTCGCTCGAATCCCATGCCAGTATCGACGTGTTTTGAAGGAAGCGGTTTGAGCGACCCATCCTCCTCACGGTTGAACTGGATAAAGACGTTGTTCCAGATTTCCAGGACGTCTGGGTCGTCTTTGTTAACGAGGTGCGCGGCATTGCGACCACCTATCCGGTCATAATGGATCTCACTATAATGGGTGAGTCCACATGAAAACCGAACAACCTCCGTCGTACTTGCCTGCACGGACCGCATGGTCCGACCGCTCCCATCTCTGTCGGGTGAACCGTGAAAAACCGTGGTTTTAGGTCGAGGTTAGGTATCCTCACCCCAAAAGTTATCCTTCGCGTTTCCGGGAAGGATGTGGTCTTCGGGAACACCCTGTTGAATCCAGTACCCCTTTGCCTCCAAGTCTGGTTCTAACGAGTTCTTGGGGTCTCCCTCGAAGTATGTGACGTATAGCCGGTCTTTGGGTAACTTGTATACCCGTGTCAACAGATCCCACGAATAGAAGATGGCTTCTTTCTGTACCGTTAGTCAGTATACCGCCAGAATGGACCTCGACGGCTAGAGTACCTTGAAGTAATCTCCAAATGACCAATTCCCCAGCATTTCGAAGAATGTGTGGTGATATGAGTCCTTTCCGACATCATCCAGGTCTGAGAATTCGAAAGTGTGAACGGAGGCTGCGGGCAGAGAGGAGCTATCGCGTACCATTGTGCTTGCCTCCCGCACGGATGCACTTCTGACTGTTATGGGCACGCTTGAGTGTTGCAATGTCCGAGTGAGGGTCGACCGTGCCCAGAAATATTGATTTGTACTGACCCAACGGTTCAGCATCGACCACGCCAGCACAACGGAGACAGGGACTCACCTGATTCATACCAGCGTTCGCGAACAGCAACGTCGGGTCATCGTATGGAATCGTAGATGACGAGGGCACGAAGGTGTGGTTGTTTTTCGCGAAATAATCGAAGAACTCCTGCCTAATCCTGACGGACGACCAGGTGGAGGGATCGTCTTGGGGACTCGAAGACATTTTCCGAAGCAGCAGGGATGTCGTGCGATTGTGGTATCGCGGTGACGGATAACTCCTGCAGAGATATGCTGTGGCTAATCTGACTCGTGCCGCCAGGATCATTGGGCCGAGACGTACCAGCCACGTGTCGACGCTCTGTCGGAATGGGTGAGAACGAGTCGGCCTGAGTTGGCTCGCTAAGATTAGCCTTTCTTTCAAATCTCGCTCGGCTGTCGATAAACGAGAGCGCAGCGGTGAACGATGCACATGTACAGTGACTTCGTACACACTGCAAACACTTTTTTCCCGGGGGGATTATTCAAGAAAAGCCATGACACGCGACCCGCGATTGGCGGATATTGGTCGAACCTTCTAGCAGCGGATCTCGTCTCCCAATCAACAACCGTCACTCAAAACCCGAATCCTCACTCGTCTGCTCTCGGAAGGAAACTAACGATCTACCTGAGACTCCAGGTGAAGGGACTCAGTCCATGAGGTCATGGTGGGTGACCGGTGACATCCTGCATGTGACTGGAGTCGCGCCAATCAGATTTCAAACTCCGATTCACCTTCCGGGTTGTACGTTGAACAATCAGTCCGCATCCGTCGTCGTCCATCCACTCGGCGGTCCTTCTCGCATACATGGTCATGCGCGCAAAAGCTGTTGAACTGACTGTGAGTGCCTCTCCTTTCTACCCATTTGCCTCATACCGATTGAACTGGCTCCAGTGTAATTCAGTGCAGGACCTGAACTACCACTTCGCAGCCATCGAGGAACATCTTGCTGTGCCAGAGTCGGAAGAGACATGGGACAAACTCGCATCAGCAATCACACGTCTCAAGTCTTTAGCTGACAATGGAGCTGCTGAATTTCCCTCCGAGTTCGTCTCACTGGTTCGAGGTGTCGCCAGGCCTCTTATCCTCTGTGTCAACTCCGAACGTTCAAAGCTCTCTGGGGTCTCCCTGGAGCTATTTTTTTCTCTTTGCCAGTCGTTGCAATCATCGTTTGCGCCCCTCATCCCCGTCTTTCTCCCCACTCTTCTGTCACAATGTATGCGGTCGAACAAGGTTTTCTCTGCTCGAGGGAGGGCGTGCGTTATCGAGATCATCGGATCCACCAGACTGCCTGTGATCCTCACATACGTTCTCAACTCCGTCAAGGACAAGTCTGTCGCCATGCGATTGGCGGCTGCAGAGGCTGCTTTGGCCTGTTTGAACGCCTGTGATCCTGGAGAGTTGGTTAAAGGCGTTCGCCAAGGAGAAATCGAGAGTATCATCAAGGCCACGATTCAGGATCCCAATGGCGATATCCGCAAGACGAGCAGGAAGATGTTTGAAGCATATACCATCCTGAATCCGGATCGCATTGATACGTACGTATTCCCACCGCGACCTTATAAACCCTGCTGAATGAGATTCGATAGGTTTGTTCAACCCTTGAGCCCCACGGCAAAGAAGTATCTGAACATCAAACCAAAAGAACAACCCCACTCAAATGGCAACTCTCAATCGCATGTCGGTATCGCACTGTCGCGGTCAACACGACCAGTTCCATCCTCTCAGCAATCTGCCAAACCGATTCCTAAACCTGCCCTTCAATCACTACCCTCCCACCCCATTCGACCTGCTTCCGCCCTTTCCCAACACTCTACTCATAGCGTTACCACTAACGCGCTTTCAACTACATCCACAAGAACCAGCACGATGTCCCAGGCACGGGTACAGGTGGCCGCACGGCCAGGCCCAAGCCGCGTCATGAACCAACCACCACCACGAAGCGGTGGCATCACCCGCGCCCAACCAGGGATCATGCCTGTGCCGAGCGTTCCCAAGGTGCACACAGGACCTAGGAGGATAACGATAGTTCCTGCCCCTCTCCCCAAAGAAATTCCCCCTCCGAAACGCAAAGTCCCCGTACCTGAGAGACCGAAGAGCCGCTTGGAAACGAAGATTCCACCTATGGTTTCTTCCCAATCCAGCTCCAAGGTTCCCTCCAGACCCCCTTCGGTGACCGAGAATCCGGGGAAGGAATTGGAAGTCCCGAAGCCAGCATCGACTCGATCCAGATCTCAAACGAGGACGACTAAACCCAGTAAAATGGAGAAGACAAAGGAAGTATCCTTAGCACCACCGCAGAGCCGAGCTCGGACTACCTCCAATGCTCGACCGCCTTCGAGAATGGACTTGTCCAAATCGACACGGCCGCCACCAAGGACCGATATGACTAAATCAACACGCACAGGAGCTGCCACCACGACCAGGGTTGCCGACAAGTGCAAACGCCCTGAACCTGGACTAGCGCCCTCCGAGGGCTTCAAGGGGCCCGAGCCTGTCGTTTCTGTTCCTTTACCTCCTTCGCCGACTCTCCCGCCAGCCGCAATCACCGAGTCACTACCCCCGCTCAAACTCGAGACGGAGGTGGAATTCGTACCTCCCACGACAATGTCTCCAAGGAGGGCCACCGCAGGAACTAAGGTCGTTCACGCGTTGAAAATGGGTCTCCCCCTGCTAGGTACTCCCCCACACTCTCCACCACCGACCACTAGGGTTGAGGCCGCTCCGCCGCGCGTCGCGACTCCGGAACCCGCGGAGGAGCCAGAAGAACCAGCAGTTGAGCCGGTTCAAGAACCTGTTCAGGTACAGGAACCAATGGTAAAAGTGGTCGAGCAACGTGGCCCCACTCCCGATTCAGTTCTCGTGGAGAAGCAACCACCAGAACCCTCGTCTGTGCTCGTCCACCCCGCTGCCGAGCCGCCTATGCCGCTCGTAGTGAAAGGGAAGGAAGCAACGAATAAGGTCGGGGATTTGGTCGCTCACTTTGGGGACACCAACCGCCGCAGGCCAGCTCACCCCCCGAGAACGGTCGAACAGACACCGATTTCTGCTCTGGTGTCGACCATCCGGAAGGGCTTCGAGGATATGAAACCTTTACCTGCTTTGGAAATGGTCGAGGAGGGCGATTCCGTCGACACGACACCACCTCCGAGACCTATCGGCGGGGTGAAAGTTGGTACTGTGAAGGGATTGAACATTCGTTCAAAATCGGGACTTGGAGAGAGGGCAGCGTTGACAGCGATGAAATTGAATAGCTGACATATTATGATATGGAGGATCTAGTTCGTCGTTATCTACCCATGCCTTGTACTGAGCGTAGTCACTAGTGCTTATGAGTTTTACGATAGACAATGATTTTAATTGGATCACACACCTGGGCTGATCAATGCGTGAGGAACTTGCGGCCCTTAGTCCGACGACGGATGAGTATCTTCTGACCGGTCACGCTCCTCTTCCGCGCCAAAAAACCGTGCCTCCTTTTCCGAACGCGTTGTGATGGTTGGTATTCTGTCCCTCGTGAGGCCCAACGGACCTGCTGGGCAGCCGCTTGGAATGGCGTCAGGAGGGGTTGGACGCGGTTCGCGCCGAAGAAAGAGGAGGCGAATGGGAGGATTGTCGCGGAGACTACGGGGGTTGTTCTGGCCGCGAAGATGGACAGCCTCGCGGTGGCGGACAGCGACGGACTGAGGGCGGGAGGCGCGGCGGTAAGCAGCCTTGCGAAGGATGGTAGAAGACGAGGCATGGGGTGATCGGCAACTTCCGATCGGTGGTCAACCTTGCGAAGTCCGCCATGTCCATGTATGCGTCGACAAACCAGAAACCCAGGTCATCTGGGATCCCGACCCCAGGTCGGCTCAGCACAGGAATCCCGACACCGGGACGGCCCCGTTCCGTCTCGTCCGCGGGCTTAGCCACCCAGAGCTCGTCCTTGACCCCCGTCGATGACACCGCATACATTTCCCGCACTCTTGCCGATGCTATCAAGGCTAATGATCCTGCCCAGCATCGTGCCAACACCTCTGGTCATAATTCTACCACCCTTTCACCATCCTCATCTTTGTACAACTATTCCAACGGAAAGTCCATCTCCAACAGGCCCTCATCTGTCGCGTCTTCCGTCTCGGCAGTCAGCTCCGTGAATAGCAGAGTCTCCTCTTCCCAGAACCTTCCCACACTCGTGCGTTCTACGAGCAGGCAGTCTAACGTTCACGGTCGAAGCGCTAGTCGGACAGGGAGAACTTTTGAGATCGGTGATGACGTGAGGATCGAATCGTTGGGATTTGAAGGTGTTCTACGCTTTGCCGGACCGATCGAAGGTAAACCAGGCGAGTGGGCAGGTGTAGAACTCGGTGGAGGCTTTGCAGGCAAGGGTAAGAATGACGGAAGCGTAAATGGGTAAGCTATGCCTCCGTTAAATATGATCGGACGATCCTGATCTGCGACTCTGATTAGCATTAAATATTTCGTCTGCCCTCCGAAATGCGGTGTATTTGTCGCGGTTGATAAGCTCTCGCGACCGGCGGTTCGCACTAGCATTGCTTCTCGACCATCCTCCGTTGCTTCAGTACGCAGCACCAGCGGACGCGTCACCCCGTCTTATTCTGGGAGAGTAACTCCCTCAACGTCCAACGGACGCGTCACACCTTCCTACTCGACCGGAAGAGTTACCCCTTCATTACCCAACTCGCGGGTTGGCCCCCCTATACCCGTCGGTCGCACGACGCCTGCAAACCGTCGAGCCACTACCGGCCCATTTACGACCCCCAAGACCGTAACGAAACCCTCTATCCCCACCAGTCAGATCACCCCTGGATCACGGGCATCCAAGTATGTCGGTGTGACTGCTACTCAACTCCGAAAGTCGCCTGGTATCACTCGGAAACTTCCTACAGGCAGAGAGAGTCCCACGCGAAGTGTCACGCACTCGATGCATTCGCCCGTGCGAAGTATAGGGACCGGCTCCCCTTTCAACATTCCCAAAATCCCTGGCCCGCGCTACAATGACGCAACGATCACAGGCTCTCCCACGTCGAAAACGAGGCTGTCATTGAAAACTCCCAGGCCTAGGATACCCAGCTCTGTGGCGATGCCTCCACCCTCATCCCCTTCCCTATCATCGAAGATAGGCTCTGCAGACGACGAAGATGGCCTACCCATTTCGGCATCCCTCCAGAGCCTGCACGCTGCCCGTATGCAGCGAACAATCAGCGCCAGTTCCGTGGGTCCTGGTTCCCCTCGACCAGGTTCAGCAGGTAGCTCCACCACGAACGACTGGGTGCGACAGCAGGAACTGTTGACGGAGGATATTGCGAGGCTTCAGTCCCGTTTAGATGCGTTGGAGTACGAGAACGGGGAGCTAAGACAAAAAGCTGACACTGCAGAGGCTCTCGCAGCCGCTTCCTCACAGTCCAGAGCCGCGTCCTCGTCAGATTCGTACACTACAGCAAATTCCCCGATGATCGACACTACACCCGCCGCGGGTACCTCCGTGTTGCATGAAAAAATCGAGCACCTCACCAAAGAACGGGACTCAATAACGAAGGAACGGGATGAATTATCGACGCGGGTTTCTACCCTCGAAGCGGCCGCCAAGACCCACGAACGGACGTTGGCAGAACGAGAGTCGAAAATCGAGTCTCTAGAGCGAGCGGTTAAAGAGTCTATCTTGGACCTCACCCAATACAAGACTGATTCAGAGAACCGACAGAAGGAGCTTCAATCAAAACTTGAGGATAATGAGGAAATGCTGAAGAACTTGAAGGAAGTCCTAACCGCGAAGGAGGGTCAGGAAACCGAGAGTGGCGCCGTTCTAGCTGCCAAAGATAAGGAGATTGCGCTGTTGGAGAGCAGGGTCGAGAAGACGTCCAAGGAATGGGAAGAAGAGAGAACCGAACTTCAGAGACAAGTGCAAGAACTTCGTCTCGCTGGACAGGTAAGCCATTCTCTATCCGCCTCAAACATTTTTGCTCACCATCGCCACATCGGCAGGAAACCATTGGCTTGTATGAAGAGCGATTGGGTAACAGCGAGACAAAACGCTACGAGCTTGAAGACTTGGTAACCTCCCTCGAAGAACAGCTACGCACGGCTGCCCGACCTTCCTCTCCCACTTCTCTGGCCAAGTACGCTTCCTCTGCCGCGCAGATCGAAAACGAGACTCTTCAAGACCAAGTCACTCACCTCCAAAACAAGATACGTACCCTCGAAGATATGCTTGAGGACGCGAGAGCTGCCGCAGAAAAAGACGAGGTTGTCGTACGGGAGAGGATCAAGAGGTACAAGGATAAGGAAGAGTCCACGAAGAAGGAAGCGGTAGAGGTCAAGAAGGAGATGGAAAGAGTGATCCGGGCTGAGGAACAGACAAGGCAGAGGCTCGGGGAGATTGAGGAAGCGTTTAGGGAGAATCACTTAACTCTCGAGAACGCGAGGGCGGAGATCGAAACCCTGCGAGGAGAGTTGGCCGTGAGTAACTCGAAATTGTGCATCACTTTCCTCGGTTGTCTCATATTTTCAACACCCAGGACACGGAAGACATACGAGTCGGCTCCATTGATCGAACGGCGTCGCGTGAAGTGACAGCCTCCACTGAAAAGAGGAAACTCGAGGAGGAGATCGCCGAACTGAAAGAGAGGCTCGCCGACAGTTCCGAACGCCAGACTGAACTGGAACAACGGTTAGAGGGGGGAGACCAAGACACCATCGCCGCACTTCGCCAGGAATTGGAAGAACGGTCGGCAGAAATCGAGGCACTGCGGAAGAGGAGCAATCGCGAGGCTACCGTCAATGTGGAACCCCCAAGACCCACCCCTTCATCCCCACCACCGAAACACGACTCTAACAGCGCGCGTGACGAGATCAAAGGACTCAAGTCCGTGGCAAATAGCTTGTCTGTCAGCTTTTCACTGACAGTGGCGGCTTTTAGACATATCATCCAGGAACTCCAGAAGGAGAACCAGGCCGTTAAACAACAAGCTAAGCTTATGGAATCAGAAAACCAGCTGCTATCGCACGAAACGTTACAACTACGACAGGTCGGTCGTTCCTGTCTCATTAATCAAGCAAAGCCCTGACTTTGAAATAGGAAATGAAGGTTTTGGAGGAAGACGTGGAGAAGAGCCTCCAGCTGGAGGAAAGCAGACTGGATGCCGAGGATCAGAGTTACCCTGATGACGTACAAGGGGTTGTGCAAGAACTCAAGACCAAGCACAATGTGAGCAAATTCCCCATAACTGTCCGCCATTTCACTGACAATGGGATATTTGCCAGCTCGAGGTTGAACAATTACGAAAACGCATGAGCGAGATGGAAATGAAGAACGCAAGGGTGGTTCACGACGTAGGTCGCCTAATCTTCTACAATGAACGCGAAACTCATCTGCTGTCGCTACGCAGCTTCACAAAGAGATGAGTGAACTGGAAACGCTTGTGGAGGCTAAGGTGAGTCTTGAATCCTTCCCACTTCGGACGTGTTCCTTCTGACAACAGTTCGCTTTCCTCATAAGATCTACCGCGAGGTATTCCCCACTCACTTCATGGATCCGAGCCGATCGCTGATCTTCCCCACGCGTCATAGGATGATCTGGAACGTGAAATCGAGCGATTGAAAGAGAAACTGGCCAAATCGCAGAAGAAGTCTTCCAAGAACGCGAACGGACTTCCTTCGGCACCCACTACCGAAGACCCTCCGGCCTCAGCAGCCGAGGGGGAGGTTTGCGAGATCTGCGAGCGACCCGGTCATGACATCTTTACCTGTGACCTGCTGAAGGATGACAGCAGCAGCACCCGTCAAAAGCCTCATGGAGCCAGAGCCGGTGGAGAACTTTATTGTGAAGACTGTGAAGAGACCGGCCACGTGGCTGCCGATTGTCCTCACTCTCTCGACGTTTTCTGACGTCACGGGATGACGTCATTATCCCTCCTTCAACCCCTGTATCCCAACCCGTCCCTCGTTTATAAACCGAACTGCCTACGCTCATACTCCCCCATAATCCACCTCTCCGAGTCCCACTACCCCAACCATGTCTTACGCCTCTGTCACCTCTCACAATGCCCACGCCGATCAACCGCTTCCAGATCCCGCTCTTCTGAACACCACCAAGCCGACCGCGTCAGGGATCGCGGACGACACTGCCAAGGTTGGCGTCGTGTCCCCGAACTTCAAGCAGAACCCAGCCACAACAACTTCCACTTATCAGCCCCCTCAATACGACGAGGAGGAAGCTGACTCTTCTCCTCACCGCCGCACCGCAAAGAACAAAGCAAAGGCTAAGAAATCAGCTCGTGAAGCAGAGAAGGAAGCCATCCACTGGTCGGCTGTCGCTAAGGAGCTTGTGCTTCGACCACCCGTCGCTGGAGGGCTGGTCGGTGTTGGTGGGCCCATTTCCTAGCGTCCAGACGGGACATTCACTGATTCAACCCTTTTAGTCAACCTGGGCCTCATCGGTTACACCGGATACAAGTTCTATACTGAACCTCACTTGCGCCATGATCACGTGTTTGTGACCTCGACTATCGCCGGGGCTGCCGTTATCCTTGGTGTCGAGGGCTACGGTGCCCAGACCTTTGCACCTGTTCGGGAGGAGGAGGACGTACTCATTCAGTACGTTCGTCAAAACCCTAATGCCACCAAAGCTTTGTTTACTGCCCGTGAGTGATGCACTTCCCCCGTTACACAACTCGTTTGTTTACACGTTCCCTAGTCAACGTCGGTATTGTGGGTGCTGCTGGTTACCTCACTTATTCCAAGTGGAATCGTTGGGACAACCGTACTTTCGCAACATTGTTTGCTGGCGTTGTCAGCCTCGGGCTTGGTGAAAGCTACTTGGTTTCTCGTACCTGAGATAATTCAGCCGTGATGTGTATATGTAGACACCTTTGGACGTTACGGTATGTACAAATAGGATAATTCCTTTACGACCACCACAACTTGCGTTCGACTCCGGACGGAGTGTACCGACAATGTCGAGAAAGATGTAAGAGTAAACAATCTCGTAAACGTGCACTACGGTTGCTGTTCTAATATGGTCGTCATGCCCCCCTTGGGGGTGGGTTGATTTTGTTGCAGTTGCTGCTGTTCTGCCTCGAGTTGGCGAATCCTGCTCCTCGCCTTCAACTCGGCGATCTCCCTGTGAGCTTCGCGCTCGAATCTGTCGCTATCCAATGGACCCCCGGGTACTTTGCTTCCGCAACACCGTGACCTGCCTTTCGATGGCGTTCGAAGTTTTATCAGCGGGACGCTTGAACAAGCACGGTGTGCCCGCCGAAGTACTGACCGGAATCGCCGGACGAGTCGAATGCAGATCCACCTTATCAGGACGAAAAACAACGGGTCAACAGCCGGTTCAGCGCCGGCTCTCAGGCTGAAGAACGAGGGTCAACGTACAAAAGCACCAACTAAACCCCTGCGCGAGTGTGTCCATGATGTTGGTTAGCGGAGGCCCGATGCACGACCACTCGCTTGGAGGTGGTCGAAAAGTGGAAGGAAGGAGGTTGCTTGCGGCTCCACCTCAATACCCGAGATGTACATCTTTGTTTGTGCCAGATGATCTCCCCAGCGGAGAGACGCACGTCCGGCCCCAAGGCCCGGCGGTTGAGTTGCTTTCAATTCGAACCCATCCTACGGAAGTGAATGTATACGCGTGTACATAGCATAACGGAACGCTGCAGGAAGATATAAAGATACGTTGTTCAAAGATCGAGATACAACAAGCAGAACCGAAAGGAAAACGCGGACAAAAACAGAACATGCATCGAGCGAACAGGCCCATAGGGGTCGTAAAGGTCATCAGGCGGAAAACGCGGCTGAGAGGATGGAGGTCAAAATTCACGTCCTCGATTTTGTGACCAGCCGAATACCCCCTTGTGATTCTCCGAACCCAATCTCACTCTCCTCATCGCTCTGGTTCCCGGTCCTGTACCATAGGGATTCGCTCTCGTCTTCGTCGTCGGAGCCGTTCCCCTTTGGGTACTTCTTCGCGCTCGGAGATTTCAGATGTTGACCACTTGACTCGTAGTGATCTGACGGAGAATCAACGGAGTAGAAACCTCGTGTAGGAGAAAGGCTCAGTGGTGAACTATCGATCGGCGGTAGCCTGTTTCTCGAGGCGAAGGGATCCTCTGGTCTGAAGGGAGGTGAGACGTCCGATAGGGGTACCGTTGAATCACGGAACTCGTGTACAGCGCTCCTGTCGTCGTCGACTCCAACCCTGGCGTACGAATGGACCACGTCCCGGTCTCCGAACTTTATGGTCTGTTGCCGCCTCGATGGCGAGCCTTCGATACGACTAGGAGGTTCCGGTGGATCGAGTGAAGTCGATGATGGGACGGGGGTGTCATATAGCTGGTGTCGCTTCAGCCCTCCAAAGTGGGAGGCTAGTGGGTCTACAACCAATCGAGGGGAGGCGTCGGCGGTTTGTTGCTGATTTCGTGATTTCCTTTCCCTGAGTTCTGCATCCGCGCCGGAGCTCATGCTCATCTTGCGCACCGTCCGAGCGCGGATAATGCTTCTGATAGTACCGAAGGATCCCCGAATGCTATCGACGTTAGGGTCTTCCGTGGTAGTAAGACCTTTCTCGCTGTCTTCCCCGGCACCTTCTGTCTTTGCACGCGTCGCCTGCAATAGAATGGTGGACTTTCGATCGAGCCCCTTGAATTCCTTGGGGTCAACTTTGGACAACTGGAGAATCACTATGCCAAGGCAAATGACCAGGAAACCCATCACGAGGGTAATTATCTGCTTGACAGGTGCATGCAGACCTTGGAATAGGACCTATGGTAGATCCATCAGATAGGTATTCCATCCGGCAGAGATTAATTCCATTACAATCGTTGACACAATCGTAAAGAACGTGACTAAGAGGAGATCAGTTGTCGTTTTACGATGGAACGAGAGACGCGACGCACAGATCACGTAGTATGTTGGAGTGACTTCCCGACGATTCGATTAGCTGCCTGATGAGAGGGAGGTAGAGAGGGACTCACCCATCGCTATATAACCTGTCAGTTACCTGTAACCAATTACATAAATCAAGAAGCTTACCAGTGTTAAACAACGCCAATGCGATGTTGAGATAATAGATTTCCGCGACTGAGAAACATTTTCGTGAAGGATTCATACCGGGGGATTTCGCGAAATGACTTACGCAGGGTGATTACAACGAAAACGAGCAAAAAATAAGTGAACCAATATTTAAACTATGGGAAGCAGAGTGAGACTTGTCATTCAATTTCACAGGGCCCGACACACCGACCTGATTGTCGCCTTTGACGGACGTAACGATTGCGGAACCAAGACCAGTCGTGACGCTGACGCTAAGTCCTCCAATCATACTGCAAATGAGGATATACCAGATCATGTTCTGTTTTCCCCATCTTCGCGTTTCAAAGTAAGTCAGAGAATACGCGAAGCGTGGTCAACCCTCCATGTTCTCACCTAGGGGCAACGAAGGCGGCAATGACGATCGAGGCTACAATCATGATGCTTCCGAATACTACAAATCCCACAGCGAGGAATAATTTTTGAAACTCTCGTATCTGACCGACGGACTCATCCGTGGGTCCATTGAGAGCAATGATAACGGAGCCGAGCTTGAAATAGGGGGTTGGTCAGCGCTGCGCACTCGGAAGGAATAATGTTTTCAAACGCATGACGTACGATACACAGCGCGCAGCCCAGCCAGCCAAAAAATGTGAGTTTCTCCTTGAGGAAGATAGAGGAGAGGACGGCGGAGATGACGACGGATAGGGCGCCGAGGGGAGTCTGGGAAATGACAGGATTAGTGACATGCTATCGAACGAGGACCTCGATGAGAAAGGGGTGGAATTGCACTGACGACGACGATTGCTTCGACAAAGGCATACGCTATGGCAATGGTGAGCCGGGAATCCAGGCCAGAACTCGCGAGAGAGAACTGTAACGGACGAACCAGCAAAGTTACAGACCTCGCCAAGTATCATCACTGTTTCCCGATCGGAATGTCACAAGAAGGTTTTAGCTAAGACAACGGAGGAACACAAACATATCATTCCGGACCACCACAACGCCTACGGAGAAAATGAAACGGAATGAGGGAGAGAGCGAGGGGTTGGGATTCTCGAGGGCGACGCACCGATTTGAGATATCCGACACCTTCGCCCGCGGGCCCACCGGCCTGAGAACGCAGCAGGCCCTTCTTTTTGAAGACGAAAGAGGACCCGATGAGGACGCCGCTGACGATGGCCAGGACGATGCCGACGATTTTGAGACCAGCATTTGACGAGGTGGTTGTTGTTGAAGACATTGGCACGAGGGCTGAAAGGGTTATGTGCTAAGCGCCCGAGGTTTCAGAAACGTCCGGCCTCAGGGGTCGTCGCTGTCGTTGACCGGTACTGTAGAGTGTGTCGTTGCCGTTTCCTGGCGGCCCCGGTCGGGTTGAGGAGAGGTAATTCGGGTCGGAGGTCTGGTGATGGAATGATGGGGCCGGGTGTGCTGGGCGGGTTGTGAAGACTGGCAAGCGATCTGATTCGGAAGACGATGGCCTCAGCACCGCAGCCCATACGATAGGGGTCACAAGACAAACTAGACAAGAAATACAAACAAACAACAAGAGATATGAATCCAAGCTTAACCAAAGTACACAACCTTTTCCGCACTATAAAACCCTGCGATAAGAAACATGCATGACACCAGACGATCTGGACTTTGTCACGAACATCATCCCTGTCCGGCTTTGTAATGAAAGCAAAAACCACCGTGACTTCTTCCGCTGCTTGTGCGTCAGGCGGCACAGTTCAGCATCGATCAATCCCCACCCGGCCAGACCGGACCTGTCCGAGCCTTTGTCAAGTCACACCTGGATGGATTCGAAAGAAACTTCTGAAAGTTTTGGTGTATGATGCGATGAAGGACAGCATCGGCGTCATAGAACCTCGGGGCGCTTCGGGGTTCTGGAGGGTGAACCGAATGGTTTAAAGCACTGGGTAGTCTTGCGAAATCGTGGTAGATGGGTCGTGGTGCACCATCTTGTCTCATGGGTCAGAATTGGGGAGAGCGGAAAGGAAGGAAAAAAACAAAACGCCACCTCTGGTTTCCAAAGTTGTAAACATCGAAGAGCAGCTCGTGAGCGTTAATAAGCACCCACTTCTCCACACCCTCTAGTGGGAGGATATCGCCCAACGAAGTCAGAAGGGGGAACAAACGGCAAGTTCGCCATTGTCAGCGTTCTTGAGTGAGTTTCTTCATCGCCACTCTTGCCGCATCGGAGTCACAGCCTGTCCCCGACGGACCCGGGATCATTATTTCATTCCGACTTGAAAGTTCGATCGGCGAGAGGATAATTCGGCTTCTCCACGCCCCTTGATCCATGACCGCCACCACTTCGCCCCTACGCTTATCTGAAGAATTCGTCCAAGACTGCTTCCACTCATACCTCAAGTCCTCCCTCACCCAGGCAAAGGTCGAGCGGTTGGTCGACACCGAGCTGCTCAGCAGCGCAGAAGGGGACCTTATGATAACTGGTAAGCACACCAAATGAATCACGCAAAGCGCGGTTTCGACTCAACAACGAGATTTTCATTTTTTACAGGTCCTGCACTCTGCTTGTACTTTGCAGCTCTGAGATGTACGACCAACCCGCCATCCGTCCCTCTTCCAAGGCGAAGGAGCAAGGCTGGTATGGCTGGTATGACCACCGACCTATCTGAGAACAATTGTCCTATCGCCTTCGTCTCTTTCCTCCGGGTCTGGGCCGATACCGTCCCTCGGATTCAGGGCCTCGTGCCTGAACACCAACATGACCTAGCTCGCATTATCTGCGGCCTTAATCCACTTTCCTCCCGAAACCTGGCTCTTAACGGCATCGCTGCGGATCTCCGTGCGGTAGCAATAGAGATCAGTCAACGTCGAACATTCCAGGATCGATACGCTGAGGACCTTCAGGCTGCCATAGATGCTGGAGGGGGATCCGATCGCCTGCGTGTTACTGCTTCCTTCGTCCCTCCGCCCGCCTACGGCGGTCCGCCACCGACTTATCCCTCAGTTTCTGCCCCGCCCTCTTCAACCAACTCCTCATACGAACCCTCAGATCCTCCTCCGTTCCCGTCATCGAATCGCCCACATACACTCCGAGACATAAAGTCTTCCTTCCGCAGACGAAAAGAACCCAAAACCCCACCTCCCTTGCCCCCCAAGGATTGGGAACCCAGGCCCACCCCGCTCCCACCATCCCCGTCTTACCTGTCAGATCCCTCCACGCCTGTCATTGCAATCGTCCGGGAGACACTATACGCAGCACTTGCTGATGTCATCGAACGGTCCCCTTCCATACGACAACTGATGAAAACCGATCCACCCAGGGCGTACTTCGCCGCCGTCTCGTTCGCGATCTTGGATGTCGCTACGACGGCGATAACCCCCGACGGGACCATCCATGCGGTGATGGGTCAGCAACTGAGGTTGGAAACATGTCCTCAGGAACTGAAACCGTTCATGACGGAGCTTGTGGCGATCGGAGCCACAGTGAAGGAAGCCGAAGCGGAGGACAACGCGGATGCTATCGAGATCATCTCGAGGGGAGGTGAACCACCCGAGCCAAGGGTGGAGCGGACCAAGAAGGTGCTGGAGAATGGAGTTGGGTACAGTCGGTGGTACCGGGACGGTGGAGGTGGTGGAAACGCGAGTCGGAGAAGCTTGCAAGGGAGAGCCGTGACCATTTCCAACAGGGTCAACGCTCTCGCATTGGGTATGACGAGGCTGAAAGCCTTCAGGGATCGACAGAACGATGTATTTTCCGTTTTGGCTGGACTTGGGTCCTAGTCACACTACGTACACTCTGCATTTTTCCCTCCTCTTCTGTTTTTTCTTTCTTTGTGGATCCTACCTGTACAACTTTTCACCACCCTGTAGCGCTGCGAGACATTTATAATTACTAGGGTTGTAAACTAACCTACGGCCTGTATCTTAGCCTAATTCCCAATAGCCGTAAATGATATCCCCTTCACTTTTTTTTTTTCTCAGAGCCTCTCTATATTTAGGCTGTACATACTTATGCACCTAAATGGGGATGGGGCCGCGAGCTGATGACACTGCCTGCAGACCAAGTACGATATAGATTTCAGTGTGCAATGAGGCCTCTGGGGGTCATCTACCCAAGATTGAGCCCAAGATTTCGGTAACGGTGAAATTCAAGGGAGTGAAGCGGTCTATCCTCTGGACGTATCATTGGTTTGGGAGGCGGTAGAAGAACACTGTGAGAGTTCTTCAAGTTACCCCGTACTCCCAGATGTATTAGTGCACACCCATCGCAGGGGTCACTACAGTCGAATCTGAGAGTACAGGATTCAATCTCAGGTTACAAGGCAGAGATATTGAACGAAATGCGCCTCGTGCAGAAGCGCATAAACCAACTCAACATAATACGGCACTGATAGTCGTGATCCGCAAATCCGACACTTCGGCCTCATAGTGAGTCCGGTCAGCACGGCAGAAAGAAAGCGTCTTGCGAAATTAAGGTTGAGATCTGAGTGCTGAACAGCCCATGCGCGATCGTGACGAAGGGAGGGATGGTAAGAATCTCGTCCGCTCAGGGTGTCATCGCATCCGCTTCCCGCCAATCCCTCGGGCAGAGTAGACATCCAATCAATAATTCGTGATCGACTATCGGGTGCCTCAGAGGACAGCTGAACGCCCCGTGGTGATGCCCGAAAGAAAGGAGCACTGAGTCCAGAAGGTCCACTCTTTCTGGAAGGACATCAACGGAGACTTCGCGACCCTGGAGTTGTCACAGAGAATTACGTGGGCGAGTCCCGGGCTGGGGTTTAAGGTCAATGAGTTGAGGAGCGTTGGAGGACGTCCCTTGGAGAATGTGGATGTGCGGTGAGTACAAGCATACGCGATTATGTTCAGCATAGTGTCTATCCAAGAAAGAAGACATAGAACCAAGTCCAAGAAAAGAAACACGAAAAGAACAAGTTGATTCGCACCGAAGGTGAAAACCTACGCCACCACTCGGACCGAACGGATTCGGATTCGGCCCTACTTCACCACATCTGCATCAGGTTTCGTCACGGCGGTGGTGGTTGCGGTTGCAGTCATCACCGGAGGAGCAACAGGTTGTTCCGTAACCGGCTCGTTTCCTCTCTCTCCTTCAACCTCGTTCCCGTCCTGGTCCCGATGCTTCTTGGAGGAATCTACCGCTCGTTTCCTTCGAGCTTCCTCTTCGAAAGGATCGTCTTTTGTGGATTCGCCCAAGTCTCTGCAGCAGCCCCGTTGAGTGGACCCAGCGCGTGATCCTGGTTTTCCTACAACCGCGATAAAAAAGAAAACAACGGGTTGGCATTAGTAACCAGAGGGGGGGGGGGGGGATACCACCCCCGTTGGGTGTGGTATGACGATCACTCGG
>Ga0307515_10006488_pt1 | contig 23411 bp, 14 predicted proteins | sample 17_EM_MG_FD_194513 | JGI IMG/M metagenome (GOLD analysis project Ga0307515, IMG submission 194513) | Populus trichocarpa ectomycorrhiza microbial communities from riparian zone in the Pacific Northwest, United States - 17_EM | ecosystem: Host-associated > Plants > Roots > Unclassified | place... | reverse complement strand
TAAAAATATAAAGAAAAATTAAAATTCAAATCAAAGAAGATTTTTGTGATTATTATTTTCTCTGCCATTTTAGATTAGTGAATGATTTATTTTTTAATCATCATTAGCAAGGTTTTTTTTTTTTTTTTTTATGTTGTTCGTCTTTTATCATCATTGTTGGATTTTAAGTAATTTCATCTGTCAGTCCTAATAAAATGTCTTTTCATTTGTGAAACATGATTTCCGCGTTTGGAAACATGATTATTTTTTTGTTTTTAAAAATTTAATTTTTTTTATTAAAAATTAATTTTTTTATATATTTTGGATCGTTTTGTTGCGTTGATTTTAAAAATAATTTTTTTTAAAAAAAATATTATTTTGATATATTTCAACACAAAAAAAAAAAATTTAAAAAATAACTACAACCATACTCTCACAAGCTTAAGGTGACCATGTTCCAGAGAAAAGTAACAGAAAAAACAGTTAGAAAAAAAGACTTTGAGTGTGTTTGATATTGCGGTAGCTGTTGTGATTGTGATTTGAAAAAAGTTGTTTTATAAAAAGTACTTTTAGTTGAGGTTGGTTTGAAAAAATAGATGTTTGGTTAAAACTGTAGTTGAAATTGAGGTTGAAGAAAAAGTAATTTTAATGTGTTTGGTTAAGAATGCTTTTGAAATTGAGGTTATAAAATAATTTAAAAATATATATATTAATATTGATGGTTTTTAATTTAAATATTGTGGATTTAACTATTGCTATTATATCATGAAATAAATCATATTTTATATAAAATATTTTTTATTATTCCATGAAACCATCTATAATTCCATTACGTACGAAATACATCCGACAAAAACTACAGTTTCCATAATTTTTTAGGTGTAATAAAATTAGATAAAATATTATCATGTATAAAATTCACTCCAAACTAGTTTTTTTTTTAAAAAAAATGTTAAAAAAATTAACACACTAAAAAAAAAAAAGTGTCCACGCAGTGCAAGAGAATTGCACTGTTCACTATTTTTTAAGTGAACAGTGCATCACTATGCACTATTAATGTTAATTGCACTGTTCATTGAACAGTGCAATTAACGTGAACATTGCAAAAAAAGCAAGGAATTCTTGCTTTTCAAATACTGCGTTTCCAACACAGAAAAAAGGTGGGACCAATGAACAGTATGCCTTCTTTTTCTTTAACCAAATAGCTGCAACTGCGTTTTAAATAAAACACAGCCGCAGAGCCAAACAGGCTCTTTGTTTTTCTTTGAAAAAAAATATATCTAAAACCAGTCCCTAAACTACTATCAATCTCTAGAAAGACAATTTTTTCAATGTTCAATTTTCTTTCTTCATCTAAGTAGAAATCGCTAATTCCTTTCTTTATTCTAATTAGAAATTTTTATTTTCTTTCTCGATTTTCATCATAAAATTACAATCTCCTGTTTGATTATTTATCTGATTGTCTCCAAGTTTTTTATAGCTTTTGCAATTGATTTTATAATTTGGTTTTGATTGATTTTGTGAAATCTTTCATGTCTCTCTTTCTGTTTATTTGATTTTTGGGTGTTTTATCATGGTATTTACGTCTGAATCTCTGATCTTTGTGGGTCTTTTTCCTTTATAAATAGTTTATCAATAATATTTTTTTCAAGGACTAAATTGATAATTGTTTCATAGTTAAGAGACCAATTTGAGGTTTCTCTCATTAATTAATGGCAATTTCTTAAGTTTATTTTGTTAATCATCCCGTAAATCTCGTTTCAACAAACAATTTTCGATATTGGCAATGATTTGTTGCTCCTCCTGTTTTAGTGCCACATGATCCTAGCAATAGTTCAGTCTTCAGTGCCAACTTTGATGGGGAAAATAGGATTAGGAAGAAGTATACAAGGCCACTGAATTATGAAGATCGGAGGAAATAGATTAATGGAAAGTAAAATGAACGGAGGTTTCTCATTGCTCTTGCCTCCTGGTGTGGTCTCGTCACAAACTGGGAGGACCCTCAACTCAGAAAGTTGCTTACTAGTTTCCAATCCTGCTTACCCTATCTTGTTAAATATTCTCATGAAGTTCTAGGTAAAATATGCAGCAATTTCTGATGGATTTAGCAGGTAAGTAGTTGCCTCAGCTTCTTAAAAGATCACAAGGAAATTAAATGGCCAAATCTAGGATTCAATTCGGTATGTTCCGGAACTGAACTGACAAGCATGATACCACATCTCAAATACACTAAATTTCTCTCTAACAGCTTTCTTGTGAGAATGTCTTTTCCGACATTACATCTATAGATACTACTAATATGTGGATAATAGAACTGCTATTAGTTTTTGGCTGAGAAGAAAGCAAGAGCGCCAACAAATGGTGCATTGATATATGTAGCTGGCTCGGATTGCTGATAGCTGTTTCGATCATCAGCGAAATGGTCTCTGTTATCAGGACCGCCTACTATGGCTCCAACAAGGACATTCGGGTTGGGAGAGCTGGAGTAGAGGTACTGAAACCCATCGTTACAGGAAATGCGGTTCGGGTGTGCATGTATAGATGGCACCGAGGAACCCCTGTGATGCACATGTTGTGGATACTTGTTACCGAATCCAACCATGTAAGACATCTTTGCTGGATTATCACCTAAGATATAGTCCACTTGCTTCTTCGCCTGAGCGATGAGTGACTCTGCTGTCACGGTTGAACCACCGCATTTGGCAACTCCTCCATTTGAGCCAAGATACTTAGCATACGTCAATAGAAGGAAAGTTGTGGAGGTTACATATTGCAAATTGCTTTCGGTTGCTTTATAATAAAGCCCCCCTGCAAAGCACATGGAAATGCTGTCATATTCACTAGCATTAAGTTTTCTTGTTAGTATCACTGAAATAATGAAAAAGTTGCCCACCAGGAGTGTATTGGGCCTGGAAACTAGAAGTGCCCGGAATTAGAGAGCATATGTAGTTGTCTGAATGCGATTTATATAACTGAAATTCTTCAGTAGTTTTCTCCAAGAATTCCTGTTGAGCCACAAAGTTCAAGCTTTATATGGTTTCTAATATTTATGCAGGTGAAGCAGGAGATCTGTATACAATAGAACCTTTGAAAGGAGAATCTTAGTCCCGGGTCGCTTGTCATCCCAACTAAAGGAGTAGTCATCATCATCGGAACCCATTGTGTGACCATTTGACTGGATGTAAGCCAAGTATGTTCCATTCAGCGAGGCTTTATGAAGCCACGATGCACCCCAGAGAAGCTCATCCTGAATCGACAAACTTAGGTTAAGATCTATGATTGACTTCAGAAAGCCAAGAACTGAAGACAATCTTACTTGGTATCCAGAGTACGAGCAGTAAAATGGGCAGACTGCGGAATTGAGAGAGTCGCTGTAAGATCCTCTATACCTGTCTGCAAAATTGAATACCTGCATAATCACAATTAGATATTTCTTGCAAGTGCAGAAGCTGACAACTAGTGAACAGTCGATTTAGTTACAATGGATGCCTACTTTCATTGCTGCATGAAGCAATTCGGTGGAGTAAGAAGGGTCAGACTTTTTGAACACAATTGAAGCTGCAGCCAAGGCAGCAGCTGTCTCAGCAGCCACGTCGGATCCTGGGTTCTGCGTGGTTACTTTGTACACATTGCGTGGTGTGTCCATGTCTTCTGGCCTCTCCCAGCACCGGTGATCCATGTTCGGATCTCCAACCTGCACCATCCAGCGTACACCTAAGTCCCATTTCAAATTATCAAGAACGCAGAAACCTATTGTGCCTACTGGCCCCTGCTGTTATCCAAGAGTGCAATTTTCCAGCTGCTGTAACGCCATTTCGCAAAATTCTTAATTTATTATTAGAGGGTAGTGCGCATTTCTCTTGATGAATATGGTTTTATGTGCAAAATTTACAGACTTTCATTATGCATGCTCACTTGAACATATAGTGTGTCAGGGGTGGCAGTGGCCGCTTTTAAAAGGTAGTCAGTGCTCCATCGAATGGCTGCTTCGGCATTCGTAATCTGATTCTGCATCGAGCTACCGAATTCAATGACACTCCATGCCAACAAGGTAGTGGTGAAGGCCATCGGAAGGCCAAACTTGACATTATCACCTGCATCGTAGTATCCACCAACTAGGTTCACCTGAAATCCACAAAATAGTAAAACCAGGATAGTCAGTCCTGCTATCTTCATTTTATTATATTCATGAACAGGAAGTTAATTTATAGCAGAATTTGAAATAGTACGTGATAAGCAGAGCCATCAGACAACCCAGAGTCCCCCCTCCATGTTAGCCGTTGGTTCAATGGCAGTTTTCCTGACCTCTGACCCTCAAAGAAGAGGATGGATATTTCAAGAGCATCAGCATAATCTTGAGAAGTAAAGGCAGTGCTGAAATAGCTACGACAACAAAAAATAATGAACAAAATCTGCAACTTCAGTGAAAATGCAGTAGCAATAGCCATTTTCCCACAAGGCTCCACACTATTGAGTCTGTGCTATACTTACTGCAATGTATAGGATTCTAGAGCTTGTGGGTCTGAGCTATATTGAAGAGGAGCTACCATTTTATAGACAGGAGTTGCAGGAAGTTTGAGAGTTCGTTGGTCGTTAAGAGAGAGATTCATGCTAGTCACGGGATCAACTGCGCAAAATTTGGACATTTTGCTGTAGAGACAACAGCATACGCAAAACTTATCCAAAATGCTTAATACAGTAAACCTGAAAGTCGTTGACATGATATTCAAAAGAACACAACAAAAGGCAAAAATTCATATTTCATACCTTAAATGATAGTTCTCGTGCATTAAAATAGTGGGGTTATCTAGAAGAAGAGAGTAGATAAATATAAATCATGCCAAGGTCTTACAGACTGCTCGGATTTTTGTGACCTTGGATACCGTAATTAATGGCTGGAGGGTGGAGTGCGGTACTGGATTTTGGTGGACATGTATCTTGTCTTTAGCAATGAAGTCACGGATACGTATAGAGTCAAAATCACATGAGACTCAACAGAGCCAAGGTGAGGCTTATCAGTTATCACACACGGGTTGGTTACCAGCCATCTGTATGAACAATTTTATTAGTTAAAGGTCAATCTAGTCCAACAATAATTCCATAACTGATCTGATTCGCCTTACTGTCTGGTTAGAGTGGGGGTGAATATTGATTTTCCAAGTGTTTTGTGCTTAGAAATACTTTATAGTAGTTTTTTTTATTTTTTAAAATTTATTTTTAACATTAATATATCAAAAAAATCCAAAAACATAAAACAAAAAAAATTCATTTATGATCAAAATTTAACATAGTTGGTCAAAGATTTTACAATATTGTGGGTAGGAATTACCATGTTGTTTGCAATATTAGCGGCTTGATTTGTGAAGTCCTGATAGGACAGGAGCCTAAAGATTGGACTCGTTTAGAGGAAAACTTTTTGAGTTAGTAATTTGTGTGCTCGAGGGTCATCTTTAGATAAAGAAACAACATTCTTTGAGTAACTGCTGTTGCTCGAAACTAAATGTTGGTTCCAGAAAACGTTTGAGGCACCGATTGAAGATTCACATGGAAACCATGTAAAGTATAAAAAAGAAAGGGAAAGGTGCAAAAACACTAGATCGTACCATAATTAGCTTTGTCAAAGTGGATAAAAGCGAGAGGTTTTGTTAAAATATTTGTTAAGAGTATTCAAATGAACCTGTACTTTTATTCTTTGTTATGTAATTATTGTGAACACTTAGCTTGTTAGCGTTTGCCTTCATTCATTCAAGATCTTCTGTTAGAAACTACGTGATCAACAGAATATCTGCAAGGCTAGGCTGTTTTCTACTGGATCCTCTTCAAATGGGGGTGGAACTTGTCCATAAACCATTTCGAAACCCATGTCTACAAGATCTGGTAGTAAAACAAATCCATAGATACATGATACAGAGTTTAGTGTTTCCTTCAAATTCACCACTGTTTCAATTGATAATGTGCATAAATCTCAGTTTGAAGGGGCTAAACAAAGACTTACCAGGAATCATAGTTAATGGAAGCCCAAATTCATTAGCGAAGAAGTCTTGAGCAGGAATCTTGCACATGTTCAAGCACATTCCTACACGTCCACTATTCTCAAAGCTCTGTGGTGAGTTTAATTCTGGGATTTTCACTAATGTTCTTATGAGTTTTATTTCTTTTTCGTCTATATTAATGTTGGGAATTTCAGAAGGAAGGATGTGTGAAGGTTAGAGGAGGGTGTGGTTGGCTGTTGTGTCCTATTTGATCATGAGCTAAATATGAAATAGCTATAACACAAAATCTAGAATAAATACGGAATTAAGGGAAAGTAGCTAAAATCTCGAGCAATCTGGAGTGGTTCTATAAAAATAAATTATAAGAGATTAAGAAATAGATCTTTTAAATGGATTTTGATCTTGAAAATAATATCTAATAGCTTTGCGATAAGCGCTTGTAAATCAACTTTTCAAAACTCTAAAAAATATAACTCAACTAATCAGTTTTTAAATTTACTTTCTAAAAATTATCAGTTTGAGTCTTACAAATCTCAAGCCCACGGTTCTGGAAGCTTACAAAGTTATTAATTTCAGGACTCCTGTAATTAATTAAAATACGTGCAAACTAGCTCACACAATTACATTAAAAAATAAATTTCACTTTTTAAATTATTAATATTTATGTTAATCGACACTTACGGTCCATCAAAACAACAATGCTCATTTATGCTTAGAAGGCATTTCTCGTGGACTTCCTTTATCATAACATGATGTAAGAAAATAAAATTTCTTAGATCGATCACTAATTTAAGCTTGAATCACCAGCAGCAGAATTCAATAAAATATACAAAATAATTGAAAAGTAAAAATATATAGATAGGTAGCGTATGTCCTCAATGAAGAGGATGCTCGTCGTGTTGATACAAGTGGCCATTGGATTCCAGACAAAAAGGACAGCAATTGCATTACGGATAAAAAGAACTTATCAAAGAAAAGATAGCAAAAAAACCAAAACAAAAAACAAAAAATCTGCTTTTCTATGGATAAAAAAATTAAAGAGCCCTAAATAAACATAAATAAATAAAACGTATAATAAATAAATAACTAAATAAAAAGAAAGAAGAGAAAAGAAAGTCGAAATGTTAACTGACTTTGTTAAAAATGCTAAATCTTATAAAAAAGATATCATGTACCGAAGAACATCGTTCACTGAATGAGAGGTCTACTGATAAACTTCAAGTTGAGATTTGTCGAAGAAGTAATCTCGAGAAATTATTATTATTATTGTTTTGTAAGATTAACAATATTAAGGAAGAGTTTCAACACGAGATTATCTTCTTCGGCAGGGATAGTATTGAATATGTTTGTGGGCCAGTGAGCCCAATATCCAATTACCTAACAACCAAGTAGCCCAGCACAAAATCTCATCTTGACAAGAATTTGGCCCACAAACATTAGCACAAAGACCCACAGGCAAGATCCATTCAAAATTGCACTTTGATCTCGTTGCCACTTTTCAATAGATCATCAATTGTCATAGTGACACGACAAGATTAATCATTCTCAATATTAATTAAAAAAAATAATCATGATAACATTAATTAATCTCTGTCTGGGTTTGCAATCGATAAAATTCGGCTAAATACCAACTTCTTAGTGGAACTGTTTGTTGATATTAGCATTAAACAAATAAAAGGAAAGGAAAAATGACATGTTTATGATCCAGGTAGATAGAATTAGATTTGAAATGAAATTTGTGAAGAAATCTGGATGTGTTAGATATGAAACTTGAAGCTTGAAGAAAATCCGATAATAAAAGATTTTGATTATTGGTTCAGGTTTAAATAAACTAATTGTTTTTTAAATAAATTCTACGATCAGTTTTCCCATAAAAAACTTGTTGGGTCTTCTAAAATTTTAATTAGACTCTAGTTTTGTTTGTTTTAATTATTATTTTAGTTATTTTAAAATTTTATTTAGTTTTTTTTCTAGTGTTTTTAGTTATTATTCATACTTTTATAAAATATCAGATATTATTAGAGCTTTAACTTTGAGGCCTAGTTTTTTTCTTTGCTCTATTTGCCCACATGCCAATCGCTTGGCTGCAAATTCCTGGCTACCTGCTAACCACGACATGGAAAAAAAATGCACAGGTGTGACAGCTCACATCACAAGAGGCAAAGCATTACAGATCGCATGCAAAGATTAACAAAGTAGATGCATCTCACATGGTAATGGCTCAAAATTCAACACTGACTTGGGTCTTAATTTTACAGAAATCCATATCCTGTTGTAGGGAGGGGCATGCAGACTGAACCCCATATATACATGGTTTCTTTTAACACTCAACATCTCATCTTTGCTTTCAGTTTTTTCAATGGAAGGAAGTCAACGTTGGAACTCGAGGGATTCCAAAGAAAAGAGGGACAAATCAATAAATAAGAAGCTTTGGGAATGCAGAATTATGACAGCATAGATAGTTATGGGTCATCAGAACAAACTTGAGTCGGGCTTTTGACTTTTGGTCTCTCTTGCACTCAACTCTACTCAGGACTGATCAATTCAGATCTAGTCAGCATATATATATATATATATATATATATATGTCCTTCTTTTGTAGTGATAGCTTCATGTGATGGTGGTAGTTTATAAAGAGAATATTGAAGTCAATTGCAGAGAGTAGTGCTAGTCATCTTTGTTTTCTTATAGGGAAATATAGTTGGCATAGAAGGATGAATTCATTGATTCTGTGATCTTTATTATAGCAAGACAACCAGCCATTGCAGGGATGACCTGCAGGTTGAGCTAGCATGGTGATAATAAATGCTAGGAAAACTCTAAGATGATTCTCTTGAATTCATATCTACTGCTGTGAACAATGTGAGTAACTTATTATATAGTTCTTAGCTATTGCTCTTACAAAGAGCATGTAGTAATTAATCTCTTAGCATTTTAGAGTTTAAAATATTAAAAAAGATGGATCAACAGTATTGAAGCGAATTATGAAGCTGTCAGTTCATACACAAGGCCATACAAATTACTTGGCACAAATAATTTAATCCAAACCATTAATTTTAAAACTAATGATGAAATTAAAACATGACTAATCATGTTCCTTTAAAAATATTAAATATCTTCTACTAATAATATTTATATTTTTAAGGACAGAAGCAAATTGGTCTTATCTTTGGTTCGTAAAAATTACAAACATTTTTTCTTTGTTGATTATTTTATTTTCCAAGATTACATCTTTTTATTGTACTTTGCCTATAAGCAATGTAACTTTCTTCGCTTCGTATTCGGGTTTCAAAGGCCTTTAAATTAATGTTTATATATTTATAACCATACTCATAAGCCATAAGGAAATCACTACGTACAGAGAGATCGAGCCAGTATTTGATTGAAGTTGGGAGGTTGAACAAACATCCCCCGATCTCTAAGTACAGGTTGGAAGTTTTTTTTGGCTTTCTGGTTTTATGAGATGGATCCTGGGGTGGATTGGTGGAGAGAAAACTTGCTTGACATGCACAAGGAGTTTTTCACCTGGATGGTACGGACCCTTTTTTATTGGCGGAGATGGTTGATGGGGTTCCCTATGTTTAGCAGATGTGAAGACTTGCTCATGAATGCAGGGCTAATGAGCTTACTAGGGGATCACTCATGGAGATTGATCACGTACGGGGATTATTGATAGAGAAAATATCGTGATCTCCAAGGAAACTCGGATACAAACAAAGAAATTTATTAGACTTGAAGATAACTGGAGAAAATCTTATATAGGGCCGGAGATATGTACACTCGCACTAGCTCACACATGAGGGATATTAATAGAGATTCTTATGGTGACATATATAGAAATAGCAATTGAGATTTTTATGGATACAACATTGGATATAGAGATACCGTGAAAGAATTTAATGAAGACAGCGAGATACCCATGGATAATTTCATGAAAACTTGGAGATGACCATGAATACATGCATGAAGATAACCTGGAGACATGGAGATATCGAGATAACCATGAAGAAATGGACAAGTAGAGATATCCATGGAGAATTTTATATAGATCTGGAGACGTAAATGGATATATGGAGATACCCATGAAGAATTTCAAATATACTTGGAGATATCCGTGGATCAGATGTGAAGGAGTTCGATCATGGAGAATTTCAAGGAGTACTAGAGGTATATATGAAGACATTGGAGTCTATTATATTTTTATAAATACATGGAAATAAATAAAGGAGACATGCAAATAGGAAAACAAAATAGAGGGATTTATTTACAAAAAGAATATCTTTTTTTTCATTTATAACACATTATTAGAGGTACATTTTTAGATGGAGTTAGTGCCATATATAAGGGAGGTTCTTACCATTTGGTCTTAATTACTAAAATAATTTTTTAAGATTTATTATATTTTAGTGCCAGCTTACCTTTCTTTTTTAGGTTTGTATATATTGCTTATAACTCCTCAAAACATGATCATTGACCTTGAACTACCTATTTTTGACCTTAATACTATGGTTGAGTAGTTTTATGCATGTATGCTTTATGCCTCAAATGAGTTGACAATCATTGTCCTCTAATAAGTTTAGGTTAGTTTAAAGTCCTTCATCATTCTTTTCAGGGGAGTATTAGAGTACTATGTAGCAAGGGCATTTTATTCTTGCAAATGTAATATTCCATGTTCCATAAGTGAGAAGGAATGAGGTCTCATTGGTGAAGGATTTTGGTGTAGCTTTGTATGTTCATAAAATTTCATCAAGGGGTTTTGCCCATTTTTTTTTATGCTCGCGCTCCGCGGCGGACTCACTTTTTATTTTAATAAAAATTACTGTAAAAATTTATAATATATATATTTTTTAATATTAATAATAATTTTTTTTTTCAAATTTATTAATTATTTTATTAATAATTTTAATTATAATAAAAATAATAATATTTATAACACAAATGATAATATTTTTAATATTCATACTATTAATTATAATAAAAATAATAATATTTATAACACAAATAATATTATTTTTTATATGAATATTTATAATTATAATAAAAATAATAATATTTATAACACAAATAATATTATTTTTTATATGAATATTTATAATTATAATAAAAATAATAATATTTATAACATAAATAATTATATTAAGAATTTCAAAGATGCTTACAACACAAATAATAATATTTTTTATATCAATACTTTGAGTTATAATAAAAATAATAATATTTATAATACAAATAATAATATTTTTGATATGAACACTTTGAATTATAAGAGAAAAAATAATATTTATAACACACATGAGGTTGCGGTTATGCTCTTAATTTTGTTTAAAACTCTAGTTTTATTATTCTATACATTTAAAAAATTTTATCAGCCTGTTTTTATCAAGTTATAAGTCTTCTTGTATTGTTTTAAAAATAAATTTTGAGAGAAAAAACCCAAAAAAAGATAAGTTAAAAAGGATTCCTTTTGCTATCGAGAATATCTTTGTGGATGAGGAGAATCTTGATTGATTTTTTGTACCTTATAATTTTGTCCATTTTTTTTTGGCAAGAAAATAGACTTGTTTGCTCGCGTTGGATACGTGCAGTGAGGTTGAGCCTTAAGACGTTCTTGTGCGGCCAAGGGGACTTCATCAAGAATTCTTATCTATTGTGTTAGCTACTGAAGATCTAGAGTTGCAAGTGGTGTCCAATCTAAAACCCTCTCATGCAAGGGTTTCTAAACAATATACCATGAGATATTTTCAGAGATTGTCCAAGTGGAAGGGGTGTCAACTAGCTTTTAGTTTGTGATCCCATAAAAAAGGTGCCAACTAACGAGACTTGATCTCGTCTAGAGGGCTTTGGAGAGGCTGCAAGCTTTTAATAGGTGGGATGGACTTGTTGAGCCTGCATAATTCTACAAACAAATATGTTGAATGCACAAAGTACTTTCTGATATTTAAGTTAGTAAAGCAGAAGGATAGGTGCTTTTTTTTTTTTTATTATGGTAGTGGAGTTAATATATAAAATTGATTGAGAGAAATCATAAGAAGCTTTGAACGTAACAGCTTAGAATGTTTGTATTTCAAGGTCGGTTTTCTTTCATGTTGATCTGTTCTTACCTCGCATCACAGTTAAACATTTATTCTTGAAAGAATACGTACGTCCACTTGAATAAAGGCGGAGGGCACAAAATACATTACTACCTCGTCTTATCATGGGGCACTACTCATAGAGGTCTTTAGCTTCTGGTGGGTAGCAACGCCCTGTTTAGAGTGACGTTGTCACCTCCACCGTCAATTTATGGGGGAGTTGGGTATGACTAGCTAGAGTTGCCATGTGTCCCCTAGTTCTAACATGGTAATGGGTTGGTGTAGGATCATGTTGCCCTCCTTTGAAGTAGAGTAGATCCTTGTGTAAACAAAACCTTCGGGCAAAGCGGCACATAAAGGCTACCCTCGGTAAGCCGCCACACTTGAGCTTGGGTTACATCGATGAAGACTTTTTTATTCACAATGCGGTCACCGATTGTGCCTTGCCTATTTTTAGGTCTGTCAAAGGAGCTAGGGGCCCTCGCCCCTTCAATATTGCACTATTTTTATTTTTTAGCACCCAACTAATATTTGTGATGCATTTCGTAATTTCACGATACAATTGTTATACTTGTATCGAAATTAATTAATTAATTAATATTAAAGGATACTCTTACGAGATTTTCAAAGTAAAAATTAATTTTACATAATACTTGATCCGCAGGTCAACCAATCTATCCAAGACTCTTGGGTTATTAATTTTGCGTTCAGTAATTTTGAATTTCGAGTTGAAAGTACTAGACTAATTACTCTATATGTTTGGATCAATTTCACAGGTTGGGTTTTTATTTATCACATGTAATCACTTTCATCAGTTCGAATAGTGATCATTTAGGTTGGGAGATTAACATTTAAGGAGAAAAATGTTATGATGATCCCACCCATTAATGACTTTGAGTGAAAGAAACGGGCTCGTCCTAATGACGACATTGAGTGAGTAGAACTTGAACCTGATTAGTCTTACCAATTCTTAGAATAGTTTACAAGGTAGTTAATTAATGTTGACACCTTAAGATTACTAACAAATTGAATGCTATATGTTTCTAACCATAGTCAACTTGTCATGTTTCATCGTAATACATATGGTGTGGTTGGGTTTGAACTGATAAGAGATCAATGCTATGCATCGTTTCTCTGGAGAAAAAGAAGAAGAAATTAAGGTCATGTAAGGTAAGTGTGAAGAGATCAATGACTCTCACTAGATTTAGCTGTATGATTATCAATTGCTTCGGGTATTTTTTTTTGTCGGTATATACATTATCGGACATGGATATGTGAACCTACACCGTGTGTGTATGTGCGTGTAAATCAACTGAGTAAAAATATTTTTAAAGCTTCTTTTTTTCTTCTTTTTTTTCAAGTGTGAGGGTATATTTGAGTCAACTTTTATAAAACAAGACTCAATACATATTTCAATTCTAATTAAAGATAGTCGCTATCCTTATCAAGAGTTGAAAATAAAAAAATAAAATAAAATTCTTGCAATCTAATTTGAGGTTTGAATTTACTAGTAAAGAAGAGAGTATATCCCTTAACCATCAAACTAGTTTGTTGAACTATTAACACTATAAATTGATATGTTTGGTACTTATATATAGCATAAACCATATAGATATATGTTTGCACTTGATTAAGATATTAATCATATAAACAATATGAGCGATCAAGGACAGGACACACCAGCTAATGACATTTAAAAAGTTTGTTTGGAGGTTGATGATTAGATTATGAAATGTGGTTGATAATTGATCATTACACTTGGGCAAATTTATTAGTTCATCCCCCCCACCTCCCAAAAAAAAAAAAAAACTCGGTTGCCATTAATTCATTCCCTTCTCATTTTGAATGAAGATATAGTGATCAATTTATGATTCACTTAATTTCACATTTATCCAAATCCCACGTCGAAGTGAAAATCCTGCCCCATCTAACTACTTGAATTAGGAAGCTGTCGTCTTCTCATTTTTCTCCTACAAGCCTTATAACAAGATCACCTCAGGAATGAGGACGGTGGTGGTGATCAGGAGCATATTAATAATCGGTAACTAAGAGGATGGAAGTCCTGTGGGCAGGCAAGACAGCCAGCAATAAATACGAGAGGTTCAGAGAGAGCTGTTCAATTTTGAAAAAGAATGCTTTCATTAATGTGTTAGGCATATATTTCTGATCAGGGTTAACAAAGGATGAGTTGTAACATGGTGGATGAGAAAAAAAGTGACCTAGCTATAGTAGTATTTCGCATGTGCAAGAAAGAGATCTTTTCTTCTCTACGAAAAATTATTTACCTTGGTTTTCTTAGGGAAAAAAAATAAAGAAAAGACTTGTGTTTTTAAGTTAATCGTCTAGTTAAATATATTAATACATTATTTCATCTGAATTGGGACAGCAAAGAAACTTAAAAGCAGTCTTAATATTTCCTCAGAAGAATTGTTTCTTCTCCTACAGAGGAGAGGTTCAACTACCACCTAACTTTTTTTCCATGGCCAACAAACAATGTTTCATGAAACTATCAATTCATTTATCTGCTATCTGTAATTGTGTGTTTCACTCTCTTTATCCCCCACATGTGTTTCTCTCCCTCCCATGTCTCTCTCTCTCTCTCTCTCTAGCTCTCTCTCTCTCCCCCCCACTCTCTCCAAGAAGTTTTAAGAAGGTAGAGAAGTAAAGCCCTCACGATTTCATCAAGTGAGGCACTTTTTGGGAGTGGTCAACAAGTTAGGGCAACATTGTTTCCACAACCATTTTCAAGAACTCTAAATCAAGAAATCAAGACCAAGAAGAGGAATGTGTGCTTGGAATATTGACATTCTTGAATAGGAGCAAATAATTTCCTTCAAATTTTCCTGGCATAGCTAGCCACTCATTATTCTTTCTTCTATACGTCCTTGTATTCTTCTCTTTGGGGTCTAATCAACTATTTTAAGTGAGGAGCACTGATGCCTTCTAGTGAAATGGCTGTAATGGGAAAAACCATAATGATTTTAAGGCTAACAGGCAGGGTTTTACATGATGCAGTGAGCTTCATTGTCTTCTCTCTTCTAGACATCTTTGATCTTATTCTATGTTTTGCATTCAAAGCTGTGGACTTCATCATTGAAGCTGAATGGAAACCTTGTTATTGTACCTCAGCTAAAGAAGCCATCACTAGTAGCGGCAAGATCTTAGTCTCTGAACAAGGTGAGTCCAAGATTGTTTGCCTTACTTCTACCAAGTTAGGGTTAGAAGAGATCTCAGACACTCTTTACACTCGTCCTTCATTAGTGTCTGAGATTTCAAAATCAACCGTAAATGAGCTCAAGAGATTCAAGGTGGAGGATAAGTCCAGTACTGTCACTGTACAATCATCCGAGAAGAATATCAAGAAAGGAACTACGAGATCCACATTCACTGTTAACTCTACCATTGTTGGAATGCTTCGAGGGAAGATTGGAGGCCAGCAATTATATCCCACTTCAAGATGGTCTGATTGTGATTGCAAGTTTTGCACCTCGTGGACAACTTCTAGCAAAGAAACCCTCTTCGTTAGAGCTGAAGGACCTAAAGGTAATTAACTAAAAAACACAATTGTCCTAGCAGCATATGCATGTACACTAATTACTCATTTATTCATTATAATTCTAACGTGTCATGATTAAATTATGGTTTGTAATGTTCGATCAGATAAGGCAAAAGAAGATGTCCTCTTCGTTCATGGATTCATTTCATCTTCAGCATTTTGGACGGAAACATTATTTCCGAACTTCTCAAATGCAGCTAAATCAACCTACCGACTGTTTGCCATTGATCTACTAGGGTTTGGGAGGAGCCCTAAGCCAGCTGACTCCCTTTACACATTAAGAGAGCATCTGGACATGATTGAACAATCCGTTCTTGAACCATACAAAGTCAAGTCCTTCCACATTGTTGCTCATTCTTTAGGCTGTATTTTGGCCCTGGCACTTGCCGTAAAACACCCTGGCTCGGTCAAGTCCCTAACCCTCCTTGCACCGGTAAGTTAGTTTTTATTTCTGATGTTGTTTTGTAACTGTTTCGATTATCCATGAAATGATTCACAAAATCGTTCAAAATTCCTAATGCATTAATTACTGTATAACTGGTTTATATATGTGACCATGGCAGCCATATTACAAAGTACCAAAAGGTGTACCGGCAGCACAACATGTGATGAAACAAGTGGCTCCAAGGCGTGTGTGGCCACTAATTACGTTTGGTGCATCAATTGCGTGCTGGTATGAGCACATCACCAGAGCAGTTTGCCTTGTCATCTGCAAAAATCACCGGCTGTGGGAGTTTCTTACAAAACTAGTCACACGAAACAGGTGAATTCTCATCAAACCCCACCACCTTAAGAACTGTCCTAACAATTCAAGTGCTGGCACTAGTAAAACTCAACAATCGAAACTTCTCGTTTGGTTCATAATAAAATTTTCTTCATGTTTTTTGTGCTCAATTTCATAACTACCCACCAAACCTAATATCATATGGTGTGGTCTTAATTAATTTCCTTTATTTTTCTGCCATAAATATAATATTTAATTAAGAGAAGATTTCGCTGTATTCTTTTAATCTAGTTTCTCTGAGAAAAAAGTAGGGATCTTCGCACTTAAGCTACACGACTCATCTTAATTAGTAATTTTGGACCTACTGCTAATTAATTAATTAATACTTTTAGAATAACAAGAAATGAAGGAGACCTGGCATTGCACAAGCCAGTCAATTCCCTTACACAAAGACGATGCATGACCCTAAACCCCATTCAAATTAAATACCTGTCCTTTTCTTCATTAATAGCGGGACAGATCCCTAAAATCTCTCCAATCCATTTACAGGGTCCATTTTGGGATAATTGGCCAGAAATATTTGTTCCTTAGATTTTGAGTATTCCAATAATTAGAAAAATAACATTTATGGTAAGTACTAACAAGAGATTTTATGATGTTTGTAACTATTAATATTCTATTAATTGTTTTTAGATGTGAAAATATTTTTATTATTTTTAATAGGTTATGTATTTTATTTTTTCTTTTATTTATGTTTGTTTTTTTTTTTAAAAGTAAATCTCATAAAATAACTAATAGAATACTACAAACTATTTTATAAATTTTTTTGGTATTAAGATATTGTTAGTTAGCTAGTAGTATATTTAGAAATTTTATATTATTTTTAAAATAAATATCATTAGTTATTCGATGATAAAAAAAAAATTACTTTCAATTTCATAAGAAATAATAAACATATTTAGATCGAAGATAAAATTTTAAATTTTTTTTCTTCTCTTTTCATATATGTATATCTTTTTGTCTAAGTAACCGTTACACTAACTTGTAGAATAACATATGGCCTAAATCCAAGTTCCCGAGCCCCCATTATAACGGGGGCCATGGTGGACCACAGCACAAATGACAATTGTCAGATCCTAATTGAACAGTTGCTTTCTCATGGTTATTGTTGAGATTAATGACAGACCAGCGTAAAAGTGTCCCACCAAGATTTAGGGGCTTAGCCCATAATGTTTTGGCCCTTAACTGGCTAGCTAGATAATCTTCGGCTGCTTTATGGCATTGGTAGGCTTTGTAAAGATGGCTAACCTGTGGTGCTGCTGGATGATTTGGTAGACCTCCTCCACTTGTTCAAACGGTGAAATTGTAAATTTTGGTTTGACAAATGATGATTCCTCGTTTTAAAACTTGCAGATAGGAGATTTTAAAATCACATAGGTTAAAAATGTGGTAATTTGTTCACACTAATGCAGTATGGTCGTAAAATTTGTAACTTTGGGAATTCGTGAATTTTGATTAGGTTTAAAATCACATAGGTTAAAAGTGTCGGTTTAATTAGGTTTCTAAATTTATGAATTTTGATGGCAACTTTGGGAATTCGTGAATCTTATTTTAATATCATGTCGGTTTTGAGCAAGCAAGCCAAGAAAGAGTTGGCAAAAATCCTTCAGAAGGACAAAAATAGTAGTAATTAACCATTAAATGTAATACACAAGCGGTGGGTGAATCGTTCAGTTTGGAAGTTACTCTGGAAGGTGAAAACATGTGCCGAGTGATGGGGACAGGTGTTTGGTGCAGAGATAATCCTGTTTTTCTCATTTATTTTTCTTCATATGCTCTGCTTTAATTTACTCCATGCAAAATGATCTCCGATCCCCTACTGACATAAATGCAAAACTTTGACAAAAAATGTATAGGATGAAGACGTTCTTGATTGAGGGGTTCTTTTGCCACACCCACAACGCTGCATGGCATACCCTACACAACATTATATGTGGCACCGGCAGCAAGCTTGATGGGTACTTGGATTCAGTCCGTGACCACCTCAAATGTGATGTCAATATCTTCCATGGCAAAAATGATGAGCTTATCCCAGTTGAATGTAGCTACAATGTTCAGCAAAAAGTCCCTCGGGCTCAAGTTAAGGTGATCGACAACGAAGATCACATCACAATTGTTGTTAATAGACAGAAGGTCTTTGCTAGGGAACTTGAAGAAATCTGGAGGGGAGGAGACCGAGTGGTTAATTAAGACCCTCGTCTTGCTCAAGCTCGGTCAAATTAAGTCGCCACATAAATATTTCCTGTCAAAATTGGGTATAATTAAATTCTCTAAGATTGGCAGGTTTTACATTTACTGCCACTTCAGGCACTTTGAAGTCTCTCAGCTGGCGTGATGCATGATCGTTATAGCGAATTTGATGAGATGAAGGCAAGTGAATTAAATATCTCTTGACAACAAATCTTGTTGTTGTATGTTGCTTGGCAAAGTTCACATTCTTACAAGATTTCATTGATTTCTTTTTTCTTGGTTGTTCCTTTCATAAATAGTGTTCCATAAATTGTATGATCAATCCATAAATTATTCTCTGTCAGTTTATCAAAACTAGTCAGTATATATAAAAAAACAAAAATAATTAAATAGTATCTTAATTGATGTTAATCATCCTCAATTTAGGAGTTTTTTTAATTTCAAAATACTTTTTTTCATAGTCAAATCTTCTCATCTCATATAATTCTCTTTCTTATTTTATTTATCAAGAAAAAAAATTGAAAACGAGCATGCATGGAATAAAAGAATTAAATTATACACAAATATAAAATTATATGGGCTAAGTACATAGTTTCTAACACTACAAGGATTAATTATATTTAACTTTACTAAACTACAAGGACTAATTACTCTTTTGTTTTTTTTTTTTTAATTTGGAAAACCATTTTCAGAAGAATTAATTGATTGGTAGAAATAGATCCATGACATTCTTAAATGAGATATCAAACACATTCACCCACTCACTTCTAACCAATATTTAAATAATTAATACATGCACTTATCCATCAACTAATTACTATACAAGTAGATATTTCTTACCAATCCCCTGCAAACCATCATTAATAACTTGTTCTGATGTATGATATTTACGTATCTTTCTACGACTTGGTCTTGACCTTGCCATACGATGTTATGAAATTGGAAATACTAAGCAGCGGGTAGGATTGTTGTTCTTTTGGGAAGTCATAGCTCCCTCACTTCTGATCGATGCTCTGTCCATCAACACAGCTTATCATGCATCTTGCCGTAAGTGTCAATGAAAATTAATACACCGCAATGCAGGTGAATTAGCCTTCGTTTTTTGAAGGTTTATACGTATCCTAGCAAATGCTACAAGTCTCGAGCGATCCACAATGCATGCCTCTACCCCAATTTTTTTTCCGGAAAGTCTACCAAATATTAGAATTCAACAATAACGTTGAATATGATGGCCACTTCGCGAGAAATTTCTCCTCTCAAAACTACCTGCAGTGGGAGACAGGATGTGGTTAGAGATCTTCATGACCTCTGTCTAGTTCCAGGAGACTCAGGGGCGGAGGTAGGATTATTTATTAGGGGGGGTCAAAATTAATATAACAAGATATAATATTTGTTTAGTAGTTATTATCGAAACAGGAAGAGTCAAAATAAGTTGAATCAACCTGTCAACTAGTGGATAAATTATTGATTTTTCTGTTTCAACCAATCCTTGATATAAATTAGCAATCGATGACATGTTCTTTAATTTTGGATGATTGAGTACATGATTGGATGACATGTTCTAAAATCAAAACATATATCATGAGAAAAAATTGATAATTTTGATGGCTCTGTTTAAAACAAAATATAAAAAAAATCTAAGCATAATAAAAACAAACCAATAAAATATATCTAATTAATTAAAAAAATCTCCATAACAAGAATTCAAAAAACAATTGATAGAACTAGCAGATCTGAGAAAAAAAATAAGCAAAAATGGTGGAATTATAAAAAAACCTCATCAAAATATTAACAAACATCGCAAAACAAAACAAAAATATATTTTAAATTTAAGTTATCTTGTTTTATTTGATGAAAGATAAATTAATTAGTGGCTCTGCTTCAATCTTTTTATAGAAAAATTTTACTCGTGATTTGTGTTTTTATCGGCTATAATATTTATATTAGGGCTACACAAGATAATAACTTTATATTTTTTTCTTTCTACACTGGTCAAGAGTAAATAAAAAATCAAAAGTACAATTACATTTAATTACTGTTAATAAGACCATCTTTTTAAAATAAAAAAATATCATACCTCCAGCTCATAATTAATTACCTAGTTAATTGTCTAATTACCTAATAAAAAAATTTAAAATGTATGGGGGGAGGGGGGGCCCGGGCCCCTGCTTGCCCCCCCTTCCCTCCGCCCCTGAGGAGACTTGTGTCCATCTTGCCATTTAATTTCTACACATCCTGATCATTTGCATTTAAAATTACAGTCTGTTATAGTTTCAAAGAGATTTAACAAATAGCAAATGAAATTAAACCTGCCCCCCTGGCAGATCCTCACATGCCATTTTCTAGAGTTGATATAATTTTAATTATTCGATTATAACTTTGATTATCAAGTCTACTGGATCACATCGAGACAACTCCCACACGATTTAATTTTAAATCTGAGCTAAGAGAAAGTCAAGTCGAGAGGTTTTTTCTATCAATTTTATCTTTTTTTACTTGTTATTCAAGTTGTCTTTGGATTGATCAAGTCGACTAGGTTTCATCAGATCAACTTCTACACGGTTTAATTTTAGATCTAAGCTAGACAAAAAGTTTGGTTATGAGTTTTTTTGTGTCAATTTCATTATTTTTCTCAATTTAATCCTCAATATTTTTTTAACAGGCAGTGAGTATGTCTTTCAACCGACCAAGTTAATCAGATCACATGTGAACAACTTTCACAAGGTTTAATTTTAAAATTAGATTAGGTAAGGAGTCAGATCTGAAGGTTTCAAAAATTACTTGTTAGGCAAAGTTTAATAAAAATATCAAATAGTTATCTACAACTTGGATATTCCTTGTTGCATTGAAAAATCTGTATGCTAACCCACAATGGAACACAAGCCTTTATATTAGTATTATTCTACACATTAAAAAAACTTGGGGTGGAAATACTACCACCTTAAGTTTTTTTTTTTCATTTGCATCCTTTTTTTTTTTTTATTAGGTCCTCCAAACTTTTTTTATCATCTTATATATTTTTTTTCATTTACATCCATTTTTTATTGGATCTTTAAAAAAATATTTTATTTGCATCTTTTTTTTTTTATCAGGTCCTTTTTTCTTAAGAGCAATAAAAACATGATAAGAGGCCTACTTTCATGTACAATGGACCGACAACAAGGCCTAATTAGTTGGAGTACATGAGGAGGGCTTCAACTTCTGGTAACGAATCTGGCCTCAACTTATCCTCGGTTAAAGCCTTAATTAATCAGGAAGTGAATGGGCCTTGACTCGGCACCTTCTAAAACGATAGAAAAATAGAATTCCATCCGTATCGATTAAGATATGGATTTATGGACAATTAGATAATGATGCAGTGATGATTCGAATCACCATTTCAATAGGTTTGAGCTTTGCTTTTACAGCTTTCCTCGTTTGTCCTTACTGCCAAATCTCTTAAAGTGCCGAGGAAAACCACGTCACCCCATGTGATTTCTTAGGGAGAAATCACTCAGATGCACAAATCATGCTCCTAGCTGCCAGTATAGCACACAATTTTCTGGTCCACGAGAATCACTGTCCAAGACTTCGATCCAAGATAAGTTTCTCCATCTTGCGGGGGATATTAGGCAAGAATCACTCCCCTGCACAACTCATGCTCCTAGCTGCTTGCTAGAGGTTCACAACCTTCCACTCCTCAATCTTAGCAGCCTGTACAACAGATATTAGCCGATACAACAGATCGAAACCAAAACAACCTCATTTCTATAAATATAGTCGACTAGATACCACTAAAGCTAGCTCCCATAAATTATTGCTCATGGAAAACGCAATTTGATGTGCTTCTCTATGGGTGAGATTTTCATGGCTACATGTACAAGCCAAAACCTTGTCCACCCTCAAAAGTAATAATTGATGACAACAAAGTCTTAAACTCAGGCTTGGATGGATGAGACAAGACAACCTTATTCTACTTGGCATTATTAATTAGCTCTCTTAGTCCTAAAGTCATTTATATTATTCGCTTTGATGGATCATTGTACTATATATCTATACTCGTATATATGTGTGAAATGTTTGCTTAGAAGTGCATGATTAAAGAACTAAAGTCAGGTAATACCCCAACATATTTAGACTTGGTAGAATATCAACTCCAAATAATATGATTCAAGCCTACTTCTAAGTCTAACATCTTCAGGTTCAGCTACGCGTTAGACCCAAGTACATGTAAGTCTGACGAACTGTCAGGCCCAACCTTCTTGGATTCAACTATGTACTGAGCTCAAATGCATGTAGGTCTGACGAGGTAACATACCCAATATCCTTAGGTTTAGCTACGCTCTGAGCTCAAGTGCATGTGAATCTAGTAAGGTGTCAGATCCAACACTGCTGAATTAAAATGAATGTGGGTCTGGCATCAACATCTTTAGGTTTAGTTACGTGTTGAACCTAAATACATGTAGGTCTAACAAGATGTCAAAATCAATACCTTTAGGTTCATCTATGTGCTAAATCTAAATGCATGTAAGTCTAGTAAGATATTAGACTCAAACACTCTTGTTGTAACCCATTTTTGGATCCCCACAAAAAAAATAAAAATAAAAAGCCAAAGGAGATTAGAAAAATGATAAGAGGTGGGAGCGCTCAGAAAGAATCAGAAAAAATTGATTGAGGAGGTTCAGAAATGCAAGGAGTGAAATTTTACAGTATATATTTGACTGAGAAGAGCCCTGTTGGAAGAGAAAATTTAATTTGAAGAGAAAAGGGCCAAAATTGGGTGTTTATGGACTCAATTGGATTTTATTGAAGGTTTATTTGAATTTATAGAGGTTTTGATTGCAAGGAAAATTGAGTTT
>Ga0307515_10006487_pt1 | contig 23411 bp, 23 predicted proteins | sample 17_EM_MG_FD_194513 | JGI IMG/M metagenome (GOLD analysis project Ga0307515, IMG submission 194513) | Populus trichocarpa ectomycorrhiza microbial communities from riparian zone in the Pacific Northwest, United States - 17_EM | ecosystem: Host-associated > Plants > Roots > Unclassified | place... | reverse complement strand
TAATATATAGAGTTTGGATATACTTGAGAAAATAAAAAGAAAACAATGTAGATAAAGAATGTATCTTTTGCTTTTGAAAATATAAAAATATATTCTAAAATTATTTTATATAATTTTTATTTTTATTTTTATCTCAATAAATAAATATATTTATATTCCACATGGTTAAAGTGGGTGTTTGAGAGTGTAGTAGATATTGTTTTTTAAAGTGTTTTTTTTTTTAGAAATACATCAAAATAATATTTTTTTTATTTTATAAAATTTATTTTTAATATCAATGCATCAAAATAATTTAAAATACTAAAAAAAATTAATTTAATAATAATTTTTTTTAAAATAAAATTCAATCTCAAAATTCCTCACGGCAAATAATCAAAGCATATGGACATACAACCTCATCATGACAACCAACCTCCATCTTTTCCATTTAATTTAATTTCTTTAATCTTCAACACAAAAACCACACCAAATAAAAAAAAGAAAGTCCAGAGCAGAAACCTTTTCTTACAGTCTCCAAAATCTCTCTCCCAGCCCAAACACAAACACCACGCACAAAAAAAGCATCACCAACACCTCTCCCCTCCCTCCCATCCCACCACATAGGGCTTCGTTCCCTACTGTTTTCTCTCATCGGATCGTCCTCCCATTATCCATTCCACCACCCACAAGTCATTCACACGCACCCCCTCAAACCCACTCCCCAAAAAAACCGTTTCTTTCTTGGAAACCCATTTAGGGCTGTTGTTTCTTTTCTATACATATGCATGATATGCCCCCTTGACACTCTCTCAACAATGACCCCTCCTCTTAAACCGATCAAAAAATGAGCAGAAACGACACCACTACTGACAAAAACGACGGTGAAGAAGAACAAGTAGTAGTAGTAGAAGAAGAAGAAGAAGAACATTTTTACGAGTCATTGGATCGCATTGCTTCCTCTTCTTGTTCTACTTCCAACTCCGACTCCGATCCCGACCAGACCCGTTCCAATTCCCCTCGTCTTAACAGCAAACTTCATGTCAGTAATTACGATGTCTGGATCTCTCAACCCGAATCCATCTCCGAACGCCGCCAACGCCTTCTTCACAACATGGGTCTCAGCTCCGACCCCTCTCTTTCCCGCTCCAAACCCGAAACTACCCACGGTGATTTTTACTTTAAACGCTCTGTCTCATCGGATCGTTTGATTGCAGAAAAACTGAGTGGCTCGGTTTCCAGTTGTTCTTCTGCTATCCACCGATCGAAATCAGACGGTGGTGGTGGTCGTTCTGTAGATCATGATAATGATTTTAATTCGTGTTGTTCTTCGTCTTCTGTTTATTGTTCGCCTTCTTCCATTCTTTTGCAAGATTCAATTAATGTAAATAGTGATGACAGTAATTATAATAGTAATACTAATAATAATATTAACAACAGCAAACTCAGCAATAATGGATTTGGTGTTGTTGGTTGTGGTAAAAAAAGCAAAAGCAAAAGCAAAAATGGGGCTTCTCCGAAAGATGGTAGTAGTAGTGGTAGTGTTAATGTTGTTGTTTCGCCGAATAAGCCGCCTTCTGGGAAACAACATTGTAGTAACTCCGCGAATTCTAATGAGAATTTTAATGGGAGCTTGTCAGTTGGGAGTTCTGTGGAGTTCGCGGAGGAGTTGGAATGTAGTGGGTCGGCGGATGCGGATGGGGCAGTGGCGGCCGAGGGAGAGGTGGAGGTTTGTACTATTAAGAATCTTGATAACGGGAAAGAGTTTGTTGTTAATGAGATAAGAGAGGATGGGATGTGGAATAAGTTGAAGGAAGTTGGGACCGGGAGGCAATTGACAATGGAGGAGTTCGAAATGTCTGTTGGGCATTCGCCCATCGTGCAAGAATTGATGAGGAGGCAAAATGTGGAGGATGGGACGAGAGGAAATCTTGATTCCAATGCTAATGGAGGGATTGGAGGTGGGGTTACAAAGTTTAAAAAGAAGGGTAGTTGGTTTGGGAGTATAAGGAGTGTGGCGAATAGTGTGACAAGGCATAAGGAGAGGAGAAGTAGTGATGAGAGGGATACTGGATCGGAGAGGGGAGGGAGGAGGTCAAGTTCTGCTACGGATGATAGCCAGGATGTGTCATTTCATGGACCAGAGAGAGTGAGGGTGAGACAATATGGGAGGTCGTCTAAAGAGTTGAGTGCACTTTATAAGAGTCAGGAGATACAGGCTCATAATGGGTCTATTTGGAGTATCAAGTTCAGTTTGGATGGGAGGTATCTAGCAAGCGCAGGTGAGGATTGTGTAATTCACATTTGGCAGGTTAAGCAGTCAGAGAGGAAAGGAGAGTTGTTGATGGAGAAACCAGATGATGGGGGCTTAAACTTGTTGTTAATTGCAAATGGATCTCCAGAACCTAATCTGCTGTCACCACTTGTGGATAGTCATCTGGAGAAGAAGAGGAGAGGGAGGTCATCTATAAGCAGAAAATCTCTGAGCTTGGACCACATCTTCGTGCCAGAGACAGTGTTTTCTCTCACGGATAAACCCATTTGTTCATTCCAAGGACATCTTGATGACGTGCTTGACCTTTCATGGTCCAAGTCTCAGGTTAGTTGGTTTACAACTCTGTTATTCTATGCTTACTATTTTTGTTTTAAAAGCTGCACGCATTCATCAATGATTTTAAAGTTCCAAGTATTGATGTTTGACGTTTCCAGGTTCTCTCCCTTTAGAAGTGTGAATGCAAACTGATTTAGTGATCACATGCCATTTTGCTATGACGTGGTTAAAGTAATTCCTCTCTTGTTGCATTGAGCAATTTAAAAGCTTTTCTCCATTGCATAGGACGTACTTTTCTCTCCAATTTCTTTCTCACTTTCGGGTATTATTTTAAGAAGACATTTTTTTATCTGCCTCGATAGAATGCTAAACCAGATAGAGTTTTAACCACTTGCCAGTGTAGAAGTTATGCCACTCCTTTTGCTGTATTTTTATCTCACTTGTATCTGATTTGGTTTCTCATTATTTCAACAGTGGTCTTGTTGGACTGTTTAGAGCACATATGATCTAAATTGCAGCTTTTATTGAAACTGTTTTTGTCCGTGTGAGAATGAGTAATTTAGGCAAATAGATCAAACATGGCACAGAGCATGGTTATAAAACCGGTCAGCAGTCCTATATGTACCTGAATTCATATTCCCCTGTTGATCTTAAATAACAAGCCTGGGAACTCAGATTGGATTAGAAATGTAGAGTAACTTTATAGTTCTAGCCTGAGAATTACTCATCTCAGATTTGAGGCACAGGTTGGATGCTGGAACCAGTGAGGGATTTTTTTTATAGTTTAGTGGTGAAAATCTGTCGAGTAGGCGAAAGTGGCACTGCATGTGCCTTGAAGGTTATCTAAAGGATTGCCTGGGCTTGAATATTATCTAACAGCTATTGATTTCTGGTTAAATCCATTGACCAAGTGGTAGGCAAGATTGTAATTGAGTTTCCGTGAGCAGTATTCAACATGCTCTTTTATTTTTCTTACCTGGACAGCTATTTTGAGACTGATTTTCTTCTTTGAGAACTTTTATGGGAAAAGAGACCCCAATTGGCTGCTCTGGCATGCTTATAGTAGCGATAAGATGGATGATCATCATTTATGTTATGAGAGAGTTTGCTCTCAAATTCTCTGTAATTGGGCTAAGTGGCCTGTCTTGCATTAATTAAGATGTTGGCTGAGATGTTAACTGGCTGGAAGGGGAGATCCTTTTGACATTGCATAATGGGAAGGTTAAGGTTCTGTTCTGCTAGTAATCGTAAGCTGGATATGTATTTCTTCTCAATCTCTTCTTCATATTTCCTTTTCTTATGGCACTGGCACCGGTTTCAAGCATTCAGTGATTCAATACTTTTCCGGAGAAATGGCCGGTCATCACCTATTTCCACAAATATTAGAGTAAAAAACCTTGATGGATTCTATAGCGTGGCATGATTAATTTGGAAATGAAATGTTAAGTTGCTGAGGGACATTCTGAGTTTAGAAAACTGCAGAAACATTTTGCTTTCATCTAACACTGGTTCAATTGGAAGGAAATTGGATGCATTGAGCTTTTTTTTCATCATTATGTTTTTCCCAAAGGAATAGACTACACTGGTATATGAGAGATTATTAGGTTCTTCCATGTAGCTTTCCTCCCTCACATAAAAGTGGGACCTATGGGTAGTTATCATGGTGGGTTGCACTTTCATGTGATTGACAACATGACTTTTCAGCATGTGAAATGTGCAGTGCATAAAATGTACAGTAATGAAATTTCATGAGAAATGTGCAATCATTTGTTATTATTTTTGTCATCATTAGCACTGGTTCAACTGGAAGGAAATTGGATGCGTCAAGAAAACTAGTCATCGTTGTGCTTTTTCCAGAGGAAACTACTACCATATGGTCCTGCCCCTGCTACCAGCTTCTAGTCATAGGATCTGAAATGTATTGTAATGAAATTTCATGAGAAATGACCAAATACTTTGGTATCGTTTCCATCACCGTTTAAGTTTTTTAAGTTGGATGAATGGAAACTGAGCAGAAAGTTTGGGTATAGAAAACTAATCCAGTCTTTTGGATGGAATTTGTGATATTTTTCACTACACTAGAAATTCATGGCTTTTGGACTGCATTTCAAGTTGGTAAAGAAGATTCCTTGTTTTCAGATGCTGTGATCTGCCTATTCTAATCTCATCTCAATTTTTTATCTTATTGTTAGTTTTCTGACAATGCCACTTTTTCCTTCATTATTTTAATTTCCACAACCTCCTTTGATCCCTTTATATTCTAGTTAAAGTAGTCTAGATTTCATTGGCTGCAAGGGGATTGTTGGAGTTTGTTCTGTCAAGCAGTGTTGTCACCACAAATTTTGTTGTGGGAGATGATAAGAAGTTCTGGGATTTAACCCCACCTTGATAGTATTTCAGAAGGAGTTTTTGGATTTATGCTATTTTAGCATATTTTGCTCTATTGTGATACAGGGATGCACGCGCCCTCTTTAAGAATTATAAAACTAACAGTTTATCCTTGCATATCCTAACAAAATTCAGTTTTTTTCTTTTCCCAGCACCTGCTTTCTTCTTCTATGGACAAAACAGTGCGACTGTGGCACATGTCTAGCAAAACTTGTTTGAAAGTCTTTTCTCACAGTGATTATGGTAAGTATTTCCCGCCTTGCTTTTTAATACTTATCTTTGTGTAGTTTATAACTTTATGACCTGCCAATTATAAAGCTACTGATATAATTGGCCTTCCTTTTCAAGAGAAGACCTCATCTGTGATAAACATGGAAGACAGAAGTTCACACTTTACTGCATTTTGAAAACCCTAAGTTCACACTTTACTGCATTTTGAAAACCCTGATTCACTAGCTCAATGACAAAATTCTACATTTTCTCAACATTTAATGTGACTTTTGTTGATTGGCTAAACATTTTCTTTTACAAGATGGTCAGAACTAGTAAAATGTTTTTTCCTTCTCTTCTTTCCTTTAACTTTGCTAATTGCAATATTTTATGGATTTCCATGGTGCAGTAACATGCATCCAGTTTAATCCTGTTGATGATAGATACTTCATTAGTGGGTCATTAGATGCAAAAGTTCGCATTTGGAGCATTCCTGATCGTCAAGTTGTTGATTGGAATGATCTGCATGAGATGGTCACTGCTGCTTGCTATACTCCAGATGGTCAGGTAGGCTTTTGTTTGCCTTCTGTATATAATAGGCAAAACTTCTTTGCTTAACAAAGTTTTATGGTTTTCTGAAGGGTGCACTTGTTGGTTCACACAAGGGAAGCTGTCGTTTATACAACACATCTGGTACAAGTTGATTCTTACTCACCATTCTCTAATTTCACATCCTCACTGACAGCTAATTATTCTCTTGTTGTTTGTCTTTGCTTCTCAGAGAATAAGTTGCAACAAAAATGTCAAATTAATCTGCAGAATAAGAAGAAAGCTCATCTAAAAAAAATCACTGGATTCCAGGTAATTTGATGGCAATAGTATGATGTATATAACTCCAGAGATATCGCGTTTAGTTTATATTTGAAAGAAAAATATGTAATTTCTTGATGTGCCACTTTTTTTCCTAGCACAAGGCGCAACCTGCTGTGCATTTTTAGCAACTGCATCTTTTATGTCACTTTCCATTCTCTGATCAATTTTATAAACAGTTTGCCCCTGGAAGTTCATCAGAAGTGCTAATCACATCAGCAGATTCTCGAATTCGAGTCATTGATGGCTTTGATCTGGTTCACAAGTTCAAAGGTAAGAATGTGGGCTTATCATTTCTCTTCTGATCTTTTCTAGCCAAATTGTAATGACAATCATGCATGAAAATTTCACTTGAAACCTGACTTGGATTATTAAGTTGATAGTACCAAAAGAAGTACGCAATGAAAAATACTTTGAGCCAAGAATTTTGGCTCTGTGAATTAGCAAATCCTAGCCCATCAAGTCTTTGATTTGTAGATTTAGAAAACAGCTACCATTACTACAACCTCACACATTGCCAATCACTGGGACTTAAGAGATACCATCAGTTTTTTTCTACTCATCGGTGCTGAAATAAATTTTGTCTTGGCGCCAAACCACAGCAAAACCATCACAAACTTCTCAAACTCTGTTTCGGAGCATGCCTTGAGGCACAGTGGTTTCCCTCTGCATTAAATCTTAACTTTTGAGTGAAATTTCTCATGTGCATGTTACCTTGGGAGGTCAGGCATATGCCTGACCACTCATGCTTTATACGTGTTGGCATGATGCCCCAAACTCTTGGATGGTTGTGATTTTCAGTTGGTACATTTGGCTTTTCATGATCGAGTGAAAATGGTTGCTTCTCCTGTGTTGGTTAAGTGATTCCATTATAAGTATATAGCCTATATCTTTTTTTTTTTTTAATTTTTTTTTATCATGCCTTCTTTTGGTTTATCTTTTTGAGTCAATTGTGCATATCATTTTAATTACAAGAAAAGGAAAGACATTTGTTGACAACCTTTATTAGATGGAATATTGAATTGTAAGCATTTTTTTCATTTACCAATATTTTCTTTGGTTCAGTTAGTAACATAAATTGCTCCTGGACTTTCTTTATATATATATATATATACATATCCTTTTACATTTATACTCGATGAACTTTTGTATATTTGATATGATATCTATTTACATGTGTTGTGTGTGTTAAAATTCTCAAGGCTTATGCCTCATGAGAGGTACAAACCCTCACCCTACACTTGCCTTTTAAAATGCTGTCCTGAAGCACTGAATCCCAAATTCCATGGGTTCTCTTTTGAGCGCTTTTTTGAAGGGAGATATACAAATATTTTAATGGAAAATTAAGAGGACTAGAACTCAATCATGTTTATTTAATTTTCCATAACAGTAAGTTTCTCTTTTCTTTTTGTGCATATCCAATAGCTGCTGACATCGTAGTCAAAGGCTTGTTTACGTTGTTAAATATCTCTGATTCTAGTTTTAAGATAGCGAGGCTTGTTTTGAAAACTGAGTGAAGTTTATGTTGCCCCTTCATATCGCATATGCCGTATGCAGTATATATGTTCCAGCTTATGCATGCTGGATAAGTTTAAATTTTGGGTTATTCTGGATGTTAGAGGAGAATTTATGTATGACAGTCTTGCTGTGGCAATGCAAAGATCTTCTAAGTTATGCTAAATTCTAGCGCAAGTTTTCATAATGTCTCAAATATTTTGGCCTGTCCATTGCTTGAATACAGACAGTTAATGCTGTGACAAATAAACACGTTGATCCTGTATTGGTGAAAAGAGGATGAATTACTTTCAGATCATAATCTTCTTGAATATATATAGTAGATTTGTCTACACAAGTCTTTGAAACACCTGAAAATTTGCGTGGATTTTTCAAGTGCACCCTGTATTATAGGATTCATCCCCCATTCCTTCCTCAATCTCAGTAACATGCTTGTAATCAGGGATTAGTCAATAAAGTGGTTATTGTGTTGGTCAGTAGAAAAAAAGAACAAGTTTGCTCTAGCACAAGAGTCAATGGGAATCAATCATATAGTTTTTTTGTACGAGGTAGTAACAGAGAATCCAAGCCAAGATAAAGTCGAGCATGTGTAGGAAATTGGTGACAAACAATGGCAAAAAATCGAATCATGTAATATTAAAGCACCCAAATTGATGTAGAACGAGGTAGGAGTCTACATACGAATAAGACAGTTTAGGAAATGCTTATGCTGATCGTACTCTCTTTTTTTTAAGATAAAACTGATTCCGTGTAGCTCATTTGTTCTTTTGTAAATTTGAACTGTTGAAACTTGCTTGAAACCCATGCTCTAAAGCCTAAAACTTTCTATTCAAGGTATGAAACTAAGTGCATGTGATTGCATTTTGAATATAGTAGCAGTAATGAAAATATCTATTTTAAGGTTTTGACAACAGTGCATGATCTTGTTTTTAGATTTCTAGGCTGGAAGTACTATCTCTTCAACTTTGAAGGTGACAATCTTCCAGTAAAATAACTTGATAGTGCAGGTCTTGAAAGTATAAGAACTGATCTCTTCAGCTGCTTCAATGGTTGTTTCAATCATCAAAAGCTGAAAGGTTTTCTATGACTCCATTTTAATGCTTATCCTCTGAAAATCAGATATTTGACAGTGCATGTTGTCTCCCCCCCCCCCCCCCAACCCATGCATTTTAGAATTTTATTATTCTTAAAGGTTAAGTTGATGTTTCTGTGATAGGGTTTCGTAACACCAACAGCCAAATCTCAGCATCCCTCACAACAAATGGAAAATACGTGGTCTCTGCTAGTGAGGATTCATATGTTTATGTGTGGAAGCATGAAGCTGATTCCCGACTTAGCAGAAGCAAAGGTGTTACTATCACACGCTCATATGAGCATTTCCTTTGTCAAGATGTATCAGTGGCCATCCCATGGCCTGGCATGGCTGACACTTGGGGACTACAAGATACTTTATCAGGAGAACAGAATGGCCTTGATAACCATCTTGATGAAGTTTCCATTGTCAATCACCCTCCTACTCCTGTTGAGGAAGCAAGTAATGAGGGTTCACAATCTTTAACTGGGTGCACCAATAGTCCCATGAATGGAATTATTTCTAGTGCAACCAATGGTTACTTTTTTGACAGAATATCAGCAACATGGCCGGAGGAAAAGCTTGATTTAGCAACAAGAACAAGGAGTCATCATGCCAGTGTGGATATCTCCAATGGGTTAAGCCAAAATGTGTCTGCCTATGGTATGGTGATTGTAACTGCCGGCCTTAGAGGGGAAATCAGAACTTTCCAAAATTTCGGATTGCCAGTTCGAATTTAAGGGGCTGAAATGGCAGCCTCCGTGCAGGGAGTGAATGAGTTGGCAAACCAGTACAGTCCATTTTCCTCATTGGCAAAAATGTGTACAAAGATATTTGGCGAGATGTGTAATATTAGCGAGTTCCAATTCTTCTTCCCTTGTGCTTCAGCTCATCCAATGTTGAGTGCAAATGGATAGGCATTCTGATGAGCTTTGAGAAGAATATAGATTTGTTAAACAACAAAAAGAGGAAAAAAAAAATACACCGTGAATTTAGAAACCGATGTATCTGGCACGTCGGGAATTGTAGAGCTATGAGCATGGAAAAAATCTTACTCAATTAAAATGAAATTCTTTCATATTCTTGAATGGTCAAGTCAAGTCTTATAGGTTCTATCCCATTTTTGGTTCTTCAGTTATTGGCACTCTGGAAGGGACTTCTCAGGAGTATATTTTTGTTTCAGAATCAACTGACAAGTACAGACGTGCCTATTTCAATCCGTTAGGCTAATTTAGACATGTACAGTAGCAGATCGGCTTCACTATATGAGCTTTTTGTTAATCCTATGTTTGTTCTAAACAGCTGGTAAGATTACACATCCCAAAAGTTACCGCATCTTTCAGCAGCTAAAGAGGGCAACCGTTTACCTTCCATCAACTCATACTGGTGGATTAGCTGAGAGAGAGCTAGCAGTCGCAGGTGATAGGAGAGATGGACCATGGACGTGAACCAAATCAAAACCATTTCTGTGGAAGTCCATTGTGTCTTGAAAGAACCAAACCCATTTAAGTCCCCACTTAGGAGTCAGGGCCATTACTGCAAGTGGGGTTCCCTCCACTTTGTCATGGCTCCTTGGCTCCAGTCTGCAACCAATCCCCAAACCATGGCGAGGCTGGCAAAACCTTGGCTCAATTAGAGCAACCCTTGATCCAAAACCCAAGAATTTGCCCCCCCATTTCCTGCCATTTCAAGCACTTCCATACCTCCCTGCCCATAACTAAGTGTAGTGGAAGTTTTTGTGAAACTGACCACAATATCCCTAACTATTCATGCCATTTTCATATGAAAAAAAAAAAAGTAAAAAGAAGAAGAAGAAGCTGTTATATCATGGGAAATCCAAAACACAAAATCTCATTGGTTACTTGGAACTTGAAAGTGACGTAGAAGATACATTTGCTGCTAAATATCTTATCCTGTCTGCCAAACATGTCCTACCCCCAAGTATATAAATACACGTCAAATAATATCTCTTCCAAAACACACTCCCTTTACACTGCTAAGCTAAGCTCTTCACTTCAGTCAGTACTGTAGGCAGAATATACTGTCCTTAAACAACAAAGGACTTGGAAACTCGATTTAAACAAGCATAGAGAGTTTGCTTTGCAAGTGGGAATGGCTCTTCAGGCTGCTTCTTTGGTTTCCTCTGCTTTTGTTTTCCCCAAAGAGGTTAGATGCTAGTATTGCTTTCTTACTTGCGTTAAAGGAAGATTTTAGTGTTGATTTAGGCAATTGTTTTGTCCATGCAGGGAAAATCTAATGCATATTTCAAGGATTCAAGTTTGTTCGGAGTTTCACTTTCAGAACATGTCAAAGCTGACTTTAGCTCTTGTGCATTGAAGTGCAAGGTAGCTACCGTGTCAGTTCATTATTGCTTTCTTTTTTATTTAAAGTAGCAAACAGAAGGGATTTTCCTAATGAATTCATTTGTATAATATTATTCACTGCAGAGGGAATTCAACCAAGGAGTTGGGGCTGTAAGAGCCCAAACAATGGTCGCTGCTACTCCAGTACTCGACAGAGCTTCTTCAGAAGGCAAGAAAACCCTTAGGCAGGGAACTTGCATTGTCACTGGTGCTTCCTCTGGATTAGGTCTGGCAACAGCTAAGGCTCTAGCTGAGACTGGAAAATGGCACATAATTATGGCCTGCAGGAACTTCCTGAAGGCAGAAAGGGCTGCAAAATCAGCTGGCATTGCAAAAGAAAACTACACCATTATGCATTTGGACCTTGCTTCACTTGACAGTGTCCGCCAATTTGTGGATACCTTTAGGCGATCAGGGAGGCCACTTGATGTGCTAGTTTGCAATGCAGCTGTTTACTTGCCAACTGCGAAAGAGCCTGCATTCACTGCTGAAGGATTCGAACTTAGTGTTGGAACTAACCATCTGGGTCATTTCCTCCTTTCAAGATTGTTGCTTGAGGACATGAAGAAATCTGATTACCCATCAAAACGTCTCATAATTGTTGGCTCAATTACAGGTATATACAGTATAATACATTTAAGGTTTGCTTTGTTTTGAACATGTTTCAATTGGTTTTGCTAAACGTGGTGTTGTTTCTGTGAAATATTTTAGGGAACACAAATACATTGGCTGGCAATGTACCTCCTAAGGCCAATCTCGGTGACTTGAGGGGACTTTCAGGGGGCTTGAATGGACTAAACAGATCAGCCATGATTGATGGTGGCGTGTTTGATGGTGCCAAAGCCTACAAGGACAGCAAGGTCTGCAACATGCTCACCATGCAAGAGTTCCACAGGCGTTTGCATGAGGAAACCGGCATTGCATTTGCTTCCCTTTACCCTGGTTGCATTGCCACAACAGGCTTGTTCAGGGAGCACATTCCCTTGTTCAGGCTTCTATTCCCTCCATTCCAAAAGTACATTACTAAGGGCTTCGTCTCCGAGCACGAAGCTGGAAAAAGACTTGCTCAGGTAACCAAAACAATGAAAACTGTAGAGATAAAAATGCTCAGCTATGATTTTGTACAACGCGCAATAACATTATCTGTTCTTTTTGTAAAGGTTGTGAGTGATCCAAGTTTGACGAAATCAGGGGCATACTGGAGCTGGAACAAACACTCAGCTTCATTTCAGAACCAGTTGTCTCAGGAAGCTAGTGATGCAGAGAAGGCTCGTAAAGTATGGGAGATTAGCGAGAAACTTGTTGGCTTGGCCTAAATGAGAAGGGCTTGAGAGAATTTCTTGTCGAATAATCTTTTCCATGGGAGAGGATAATGTTAATGCAAAAAAGTCTTTTTTGTGAGTTTGGAGTTTGGATTCGGATTATTTGCTTTTGTAAACAATTTTCCCTTTTTAGATGTAGATGACTTTGTAGCAATCGCCTATAAAATCACTAAACCATATCGCAAAGTTCATATTTCTCTGATTAATGTAGCAGTCTCCACACTTTCAAATCAGATACTAAATGGAACGTTTTGTAATAACCATGAGGTGTTTGTGTTGTTTTGCTCTTATGACACCAAATTCATGCAGTGACCCAAGTTAGACAAAGTATTTTGACGAGATAAATACAGGTGTTTCATCCATTAGAAGGAACCTTGACTTTTGACTAAAAGGACCACAGTGGTTTGAAAAATGTTGTAGTTTCTAATCATTTTCACTTTTCCAGACCAGAGTTGGAAGAGTTTCATTACAATGTCTATCCTTGTTAGTAAAACTCTTTCTTTTTATCAAAAAAATAAAAGAAAAAAGGAAAGGAAACCTTTAGCAGTATTCCCTAACGTGCATTCTCTACTTGAGAAGAAAGTAATTCATAAATTTAAAGAGTCATATATTCAAGAAGTTAAATCCTTTCAAACAAGTAAGACTAGAGATTATGGTCTTGGATTGAAGAACAAAAAGGTGGATGCAGCCATCTGGAAAGTGTCAGCGATGACTTGTTCAATCTCATTTTTAGCACAAGAAAAGGAAAGGTGATTCTTCCACTTTGGAAGAATAGTTCTTGCTTTATGAGACTGACTCTTTCTTCATTTCTTAACATGGATGAGATTGGAAATATCATCAAACATCGCAATAGTTTATTTATTGATTTATATGAAAAATTAGCATTATTTATTCGACTATTGATGTATTTTCACAAATTTTTTAGGCAGGTAGGCAAACCAAAATGCACAAAGTCAATGACAATCCACACAAGCACTCATGCGTAGACAAATTCCATTAGCACCTAGGCTACTTTACGCAGATGGCATCACATAAAAGGATTACCTCAGCTGCTTTCGCAAGGGTAAGAGCAAACCCAGGAGTCCCATGACATGAATGCACAAGATGATCTGATTCATTCCCTTCACTTGAAGGACACTTGCCACTGGGAAAACGATTCCTGATCATGAAATGTAATGTGCACTTGACATCCTCCACCTCATCTGGTTTCAGTTCCATGTCCATCAAAGCATGCACGATCCCAGCAAGTCCATGGCCAGCACCCCAGTACTTTTTCCCTTGCGATTCATACATCAACAGACATCTTCCCTTGCTTGCCAATCTTCCAGCCTTAATTATTTCATCCACAAGGGTTCTCTGTATAAGTTTCAAAGCCAAATTAGAAAAAGAGTTCATTCTAATCAATAAAATTATTGAAAAGAAATTAAAGAAATGTCTTACTCTGCAGCTAGTAGAGATTTTTTCTTTACCAATATGCTAATTTAAAATGGGCAAGCCCACAAGAACCCAGCTCTCCCATATAATAACTCACATGGAAAATCAGTAAGAAGTTTGATCTGCTGAATAAGAAAATTATATCAATTAACATTTATTAACGCAACCAACTTTTGATAGAAAAATGCGTAAATGGGAAAGAGATGCAACAGGCGCCTCTTTGACTGCGCTAAATAATGATACAGTAGCCTTCTGTTCCCAGCGTGCTTTGCTGCGAGAGCACCAAGAGCACAAACACAGTCTGTCCACATATAAATGTCACACGCCTGCAACCCCGATGGATCGCATAAGCCAATACAAGTAGAAATATTTGTTTTCCCCAAGGATTGGGAAGGCACACCAAGAAGGTAACCTCTACTTGAATTCAAAACTAGGTGCCGGCTTCAAGCATATTAAAAAACTTGAGCATTTACAGTGATAAGCCAGGCCAGGATCAAATTCAAGATTGGGCTAATTTGAGCATTTCCACAAACCAAATCCTTGGGGAAAGGCGAAAAGAAGAAGAAGCATGGGATTGACTAAGAAGAAGTTTTTGCACTCGTTGCCCGCATGGAGACTATGCAGCTCAAAACATAAGGAGCATTTTATCAAATTGATGTGAAAGTCGGCCTTCTTAAATGACCATATTCATTAGGAGATTAAGCTTGTAAAGACTTACGATCAAGTAACAAATATCTTTACAAAACCTCTAAGTTCTTGAAATAGAACCTTTGTTGCGCGCAGCAGTATCAGGTGTCAGGCATGTTATTGGTTCTTGAAGCCATATGTCAGACATATTGAAGGGTTAAGTTACAAAACCCGAGTAGATACAATATATACTCACATCTTAACATTAAAAAAAGTTGTTCTAATTTTTTTATAATTAAATTATATTTTTATTAATTATTTAAATTGTTTTTAAAATAATTTTTTTATAATTTAATTTTAAATTTAAGTTAGATAAAAAATAAGTTAAGAGATTTTAAGATTAATATTCGAGTTTAATATATTTTTAAGATATATTAATCTAAAATCTGATCTAGATTAAATTTTATATTAAATTAAATGAAATTAACCCATTCAAAATATATTTTTTAAAATAAATAAATAATAATAATATTATTTTATTTTTACTTCTTTAAATCTTAAAATATTTTAACCTGTATATCCTATAACAAGCTCATGGACCGGACCTGTTTTAGTAACTTTGATATCTATTCCTAATTTCCTATCTTTGTTTGAATGATAGGATCCATATCATATGTGATTACTCGGCTTTGAGCCCATCATGTATTGGGCTTGAATCATTTAACAAAAGTCCATTGGGCCCTAAGCACTTCCGACACCTCTTCCCCCTTCTACTTCTCTAGGTTTTTGTCAGGGTTTTGCTCATCTCTTACAAAAACTTGTTCCCTCAGTCTGCAGCTCTCTTCCTCCTCTTCAGGTACTAACCCTTCTCCTGCTTAATTCTATAAACAACTCAGCTATAGTTTTCATGGTTTTGAAGCTAAACGTTTCACGGATTTCAGGTGTCATCTGTACGTAAACAAACACAGCCATGGGAAAGAAGAGAAAGCATAGTGAGACACAGGTCATTGAACCTGCAAAGAAAGATGAAAGTGAAACAGAGAGACCTAAAAGGACGCTCTTGGGTTGGAAAGATAAACCTGAAGAGAAAGAGACTGAATCCCTACCTCCTCATCAGGGTGGTTTTAGAAATAAAGAGAAAGTCTTGGTTACTTGTTCGAGGCGTATTAATTACAGGTTCCGTAAAGATTTAATCTTTTTTTTTCTAATATTTGATTTCTGGGTTTTGTTGGGTTTTTTGGGGGTTGTTGGATCTTGTTTGTGCTTGAAAGAATTGTTGGTGTTGCAGGTATAGGCACTTGATGTTGAATCTGGTGTCACTTTTGCCACATTGTAAGAAGGATAGTAAGGTTGAGTCTACAAGTAGTAAAGGCGCAACGTTGAATGAGCTTGTTGAGTTGAAGAATTGTTCTTCTTCTTTGTTCTTTGAGGTGAACTTTAGCTTCCTTAAACAAACTATTTGACATGGTTAATTCAATATTATTTGTGCAGGTGATAAAAGGCTTGATGCGTATGCTAACTCATCAAATGAATTAGTGCTGTTGATAATTGTTCCTGATGATTGCGTGGTTTAGTAATTTGAAGGAAAATAACTTAGTAACTTTGAGAGGAGACTTGGTGATTATATAAATATTGAGATTAGGAAAAAGAGAACGGTTGGTGATTTCTGTTCTCCTTTCTCTCTATATTTCAGTGCCGGAAACATAAAGATTTGTACCTGTGGATGGTCAAGTGCCCCAGTGGTCCGTCTGTGAAATTCTTAGTCAATGCTGGTATGTTAATTTTTTTTTTAATTCTAGCACTCTGATTTTTTTGACAATCATATTCTGTAATAGGCATGAACTTGTTGTGTTCAAGTGCTACTGTTTGCAGGATCATAATTTTTGCACATGCATTTAATGGGTGCTGGGAGGGGAAAGTTAGCGAAATCTTTATAGAGATTCACTTTTTTTTGCTATGGTTTTGAATATTTGTGTGGAGTTGGAAATCTCCAAAACATTTTCTATTTTTAAGCAGTTGTTATGGTATAGAATAGTCCTTTTGACTTCTTGTGGCATTTTGGTTTGGGAGCATTTGAAAATTTGCTTTTCATTGATATCCTGTGGCACTGGAGAGCCATTGTCCTGATTTTCCTTAATCCTATTCCGTGTACTCTACCATGGAGGATATCCTGTACTCCTTTTTGTAATTTTCTTCTTGTATTAAGAGGAAGTAGCCTAACCAATGCAACTTGTCTTGTTCATTTTAGTGCACACAATGGAAGAATTGAAGCTTACAGGAAATCATCTGAAAGGGTCTCGACCTCTCTTGACTTTCTCAGCTAACTTTGATAAAGATGCTCACTGGAAACTCCTGAAGGAGATGATCATTCAGGTATTTTGTGTTTCCCATCTTAGAAGCAACTTTTATCTGCATTCTATCTTATAATACATGGCTGAAACAACTGGAATCTCCATTCTTTAAAGACAAAATCGTGAAATACTTGTCCAAAATCTCTTTTAATAGCAGTCTTCCAGGAAATATTGTAGATAAAATGATTGATATTCTTGGTACCTACAATGTATGGCTTTGTCACAAAAGTATGCTGATAGAGACTACCATTTTGTACGTCTTGTTTCTGGTGCTGTGATAGCAGAGACATCCATGAAGCAAATTTTTCAGCTCACTAAATTTTTCATTGTTTGCTTTATAAGATCAGTTGAGGGCCTACTAACCTGTTCATTTCATGAATCCCTACCTAGTGATTGCTTGGATGCTCAAATTTTACTTTCCTCGTGGTTATATTTAATTTCTGATTCCTTTACATATGCTAGACCAAAAGTTGATGATGTACTCAGCCATATGTGAACTTCAGAAGTCTTTTCATATGATACTAAGATAGTGGCTTCTTTGCCTTTTTTTTGTCAGATATTTGGAATCCCAAAGGATCACAGGAAATCTAAGCCTTTTTATGACCATGTCTTTGTTTTCTCTATTGTTGATGACCATATATGGTTTCGGAATTACCAGGTAAATTATACATTTTTTTTGAAGTCTACTTCTATTGGAGCATTTATGCAATTTCTGCCTTCAAAAACTATTTTTTCTGTTGCCCAATACTTGTTACACTTTACAGTAATTTATGTTAACATTTTACTGACTTTATGCTCCCAACTTAGAAATGACAACAATTAACGAGTTAACATCCTACAAGTCATTCTAGCTACAATTTAACAAATGAAGTGGTATATTGAGGCATATCAGAGCAGAAGACTTGCTTGCTTGTATTTGGTATTTTGGAATCTAGTAGACATGCTACATTATCCGTTTGGTATCTCTAATCAGAAACCTGCATATGTTAAAAAGTTAATTCCTTTCCCTTTTCCCCCTTTCCAAAAATCTCCTATGCAGGGATTCCTTCTTAAGTTCATGAAAGCTGATTGGTTGTCTGTAGCCTTTCCAGATAGCTTTTTCATGTCCTGGCTTAATGTTTTATATATTAGATGATCATTTTATCAGATTGAATCCGATTGGAACTGCAAGCACTGCTATCAACCAAATAGTCTATTCATTGGACTGCTTGCAGTTCCATTGAAGCTGTTTGTTCCTCTGTTTTATTCCTTCCTGTTTTCATATACATTCTTAAATTGCTGTACTGCTCTACTGTATGGCTTTTGCTTTAGCCCGTGCTAAAGAAATAACAGGGATAGACCACTTGGATATTAGAGACTGGTTTAGCCATCCAATCCTCCTATAGATGGTTGTATCAGAGATGTTATCCTTTTGGTGCTCTTTCAGATGCAGTAACCAAAATTACTCAAGTATCCTTTTCGTTTAAAGGTGTTGGCTGTCATAGTAAAATCTGTACTGATGAACACACAATGCTGTCTTCCATTAGTCTGTGGGATAATTGTCTCAGATGGAGCTATCAACATCCTTATTCACCAATTAGAGCCACATTGTTGACAGTTACCAAAACTCAGTCCCAATTGTTTGATTTAATGTGAACACTCAGAAATCTTATAAAGGCAAAGAAGCACTGCTATGTAAAAACAATTTTAGACCTATAAAGTGGTTGCTGAAAATGGGCAGATGCACTGCTATGTAAAAATCCTGAATTTTTATGTATAATTCTTGATGTTCCAATTACATGTAAGTGTCGTAGCAGTGTTTTTCTGGAACGCTTTCTAATTATTATTTTTTTATATTTTTTTTGTATTTATTTCATGTGAAGTTTTTTCCGTGTTTCATTAATCTTTGAAACTAACTCCTAGCATCTCGTCCTCTTCTTCTTCAATATAGATATCTGTTCCTCATAATGAAACAGATAAAATGGCTCGAGGAGGCCTGGATAAGATGACCCTTGTTGAGGTTTGCACTGACATACTTTTGAATTTGTACACGGTGAAAAACCTGTAGTCGTTATTAATTTTGAAAGACTGGTTTGGTGCAGGTTGGTCCAAGATTTTGCCTGAACCCTATCAAGATTTTTGGTGGCAGCTTTGGAGGCCCAACATTGTATGAAAATCCGTTTTTTATATCACCTAACCAGGTCAGCGAATTATCTACATGTTTAGTTTGAGTTTTGGCATCACAAGTATGATTAGCTTCTCTTTAGTTAGTCAAGAGTTCCTCCTTTAATGATCTATAGTAAGTATTCACCTTTTCTAGGGTTTTCCATTGTGACAATTGTTTCTTGTTTAAAATAACCATCACGTTTTGCTAGTTTCATGGTTGAGGTTTTTCCCCTACTGGCTTTATTACTCTATGGCAAGTTCAGGAATGTTATAGTATGCTGTTTATTCATGTAGTGGCATTTTTGTTCAGAGGTTATTTGGTCTTTTATTGCCACCTGCTGTGATTATATACAATACGATTTTTTTTTTGTTCTAATATTTTGGCATGAATGACTCAATATGCGGCTTCTTTTCATTCTTGCAGATTCGAGCATTGGAGAAAAAGCAGAAGGCTGGGAAGTTTGCCAAGAAGGTCAAGGCCAAGACGAGGAGGAAGATGCACGAGCTATCAAATCCATTGGAGCCTGATGAATTTGCAGACATGTGGAAGGAATGATGCGCTTCTCGTACCTACGCTGTTGATGATCTTATATCACCTTGTATTCTTAAAGAAAAATTTCTCATTTTGGTGCTGTTGCCTTCATTGGCATAATTTTTGTCCCCGCTCTGGATCAGCTTATGCATTTTAACCAGGTTGGTATTTATGGCGGACCATCTTTTCCCATATCACAGAGCTTCGACTTGAAATTTCTTTACACAATCATGCGGCAAGTCTTTACCTTAACTTCTGCTGCGGTTTTCACCCTGCAACTATGAAGTCGAAACCAGCAATCATGAAATGTTTTTGACAATTTTAGCTTTCGTTGTTAAGTAGAGTAATGGATCTGTATTTGTTGAACAGCATGGCTAATGCCTTTACGTTCAAGTGTGCAAATTCAGATTGATTCTCCAAATTCATGACTTGGCGAAAGGGGTTTTACCGAGGAGGTTTGCTTGGGGCTTTAAATGCTTCGTGAAAATGAAATAAATAAATAGAAACGCTCTGCGCACCGAATGTACACGTATCACTCTTTCTTATTGACATTTGTACTGAGTGAGAAGAAAACAGACCACAAAAAAAAAAAAGCAAGAAAAGGAAAGAAAACAGACGACGTGAAGAAAATAGATCAGTTTAGAAGACGTTAGCTCTTGCTTGTAGTTCTGATCCGGCTATAAATTGAACACAGCAAATCCTTGATCAGCTGTGTGATTCCCATTCGGTCCAATTGGCCTCACTTCCCCTACGGGGTAAGCTATTAATTCTTGTGAAGACATCAACCTTGAAATTTGCACCACACAGGAATCCTTCGCTGTCGGTCCTTGGCATGGCTCTAACTTTGTTCATCGGATGCTCAAAGCTCATCAAACCTCCTTCACTATGGAAGATAAATCCTGCACATCATCATCATCATTTTGATGAGTAGATCACCCTTGAGAGAAAGGTTACAACGCAAATCCAGACTGTGCAGACTGCTAGTGATGCCAGTCCAGCAAAAACATTGATGTTATTTGTGAACTATATATGATTAGCCATTACTATGACAGTACAAGGTACCTGTTGGGAAGGGAGCAAATGATTTGGCACAGCCAGCTTTTATGATTTCCAAATCATCAGAAATCACCACAGAGCCATCTGCTGCTATACCCCAGTACAGCTTAACTCCACCATCGGAGCCCTGTGACCATACAACATAATTAGAATCAGGACCGAGAAAACCAAACGTGCTTGAATGTGATTTGAACATATATAGCTCATAAGATTCTAGTGACCAATAGACAAATGAGTCAAAATGATGCATTAAGCATACCAGTGCAGCGAAAACGGTTCCTGCCTTGCTATCGTAGATAACAAAAGCAAAGCTCCCATCAAGATCCTTGACAACTTGATCAGCTGGATATGGACCCCTGTCACGAAGGGTCTTGAAAGCTTCTATCACAAACATGGCCTCATTAGTCCCCTTTGTTAATCCATACTGCTTATTGAGTGTGCATAAATTGTTCAAGCTTCCAGAGAAAAGGCAGTATATACCCTCAAAACCACAAAACAACCTGCACATATATGATCAACAAGACAGTAATTTAACAATCTGCGAATGAATCAAACCACAAAATGTTAACAGTGGAAAGGAAACTCAATCAATAAGTAGGTCGTACCTTTGTTGTGGAGAGAAAGGGCTGTCTTGGGGAACATAAGCAAGCACTGCAGCTTCACCAAAGTTTATGGAGAAAGTCTTCTGAGGGTGGTGAGAAAGAAACTCACTCAGAGTTTCATCAGGAAGCTTAGGCTTCCTAGTACTTCTTTGAGATGCTGGACTATTAAGCTCCTCAGGTGGGTTAGCAAAAGCTTTGTGAAATATTGCCAACATTTTCTGATCTCTCTCTCTACTTAAATTTCCAAGATTACACTCGCGCACCAAAACGGATAATATTGCCCAAAATTTATGCCTTTGAGTTCTTTTTAAAGAGTTGATGATATATGATCACAGAAGGAGAGGTAACCATTAAGTTCTTTTGTAGTATTTATAGGATCCGTTTGAGGCACAAGGTTCTGTTTTTGTAAGGTGGACAGAGGCAATATTATCCATATTCATGGGGTCATGGAGCTTAAGGATGATCGGGGATAAGGATCCTCGTACTTCAATGCATTCTTATCCACTTCTAGTTTTGTTTTTTTTTAATCTATTCAGAATTTTTCCCATCCCCACCCCCACCTGCTGTAGTTGTTCTGTCCCTTTCTTCACTGCTCTTATTTGTCAATGTTATAGTGGTATTTGTTCGTATTCTTCATCATGGGCTACTTAAGTCAAGTCAAAACTGAGCTTTAAGCAAATCAACGTTGGGAATCTATTATTCAATTTTGTTTTTCTTTAAAGAGGAAAATGAATTAATTTTGCTGGAAAAAAAACAAGAGTGTTTTGTGATTCGTTTGTGAGTTAGCATGATGGAACACAGATAAATAAATAAATAAATTAAACCCTATTGGATTCGAATTTATCTGACATCCATCACTGAATCAAAATTCTCCCGATTTGTTCTTGTATTGTTAGCAAGAACATTAAAGCCTCCTACAGCAAAACGTAATAAATTCTTTGCCAAGGAGATAGCTAGCCATGGATTCTCCCTACAGCCATCTGTAAAATCATTTTTCTTAGAGAGATTCCTAGTCAAAACATTACTGTGAAGCTTTTGATACTGAGAATCCACTAAACATTTCTTCAAAAGATCTTAATCAAATCAAGTTGCTTTGTGTGGAATTAAGGGTAGAAGCTCTGAACCAATAGCTTGTCATGTTCCATAATCCTTGGATTTAACGAGGCAACTTGCTCACGATATGCACCTCTGTTTACATAGATTTCTTGAATTTCTCGTTTTTTACAGTGTTTCATTTGTTTTTAATCAAGATTTAACAATCTTAAGTGGAAGCACAAGTCAAAAAAAGGGGCTTCATCATTAACGTTAGGTAAGGCGATGGGAATGGCTTATCCAAAAAGTGATCACCGTGACAGAGACAGGTCCGCAGCAAAACTTTTCTGTGTGCGTTTTTAGTGTTTCTGTGGGTGCTATGGTTTTATTAAATAACCAAGTCGTCTGGAAAAAGTCACATAACGTTAGAGATAAAACCAGATACTTCACCCATCGTTCGCCGTCGGTAAGATATTTTTTTATAGAAAAAAAGTAAGATATATATAGATTTTTTTACGTGTTTTTGTAATTAAAACAATTCTAATTAAAAATTAAGAAGTTTATGTATAATATAATCAAATAAATAAAAGACTATATCTGTTAATATTTACAAAACAATTATAAATGATAACTAAAAACAAAACTGAAAAAATTAAGAGATAAATATATATTAAAATATTTAATTTCACAAGACGGGATATTTACTCGATTGTGTTTGTTAATTTTTTTTAAATAAATTTTTTATTCAATCAAACAATAATATAAATAGAAACACACATTAAATTGATTGAATAAAATAATAGGAAAAAAATTACCAAGTAAGGCTGTACATATTAGAAATATTATCTGAAAATTAAATTTTTTTATTTTCAAAAATAAAGTTCATCTCCATAAAAGATTAAAAAAATTATAGATGAAACGGAAAAACCTTTTAAAAAAATTAAATGCATAACAAAAAAATAATTGTCATTTAAAAGAGGTTCTCTAAACAAAATAAAAGAGAGAAAAGATACTGATATAAATATAAATAAAAAATAATTTTGAAAAAAAACATTTATTTTAAAAAAACATAAAAAAATACTTTTTTCAAAAAAAAAGAGAAGAAAAGTTTAAGCGCTGCTGGGCATGTCAAGTTAGGTCAGCCCATCAGGCTCATTTTGTTAGGGCCTGCGCAGCTGGGCCATTTTTTCTTAGCATTTGGGACGGATGACATGTTGTTCATCCTAAATTTGTTTTTTTAAAAAAAATTAGCTGACGTGTCACTTGTATTTTTAGTGGCCAGAAAAATGGGTTTATTGGTTCTTTAGATCCAAAAATTGAATTTTCAACCAATATTTTACCAAAAACACCTAGAAAACATTATAG
>Ga0307515_10006486_pt1 | contig 23411 bp, 36 predicted proteins | sample 17_EM_MG_FD_194513 | JGI IMG/M metagenome (GOLD analysis project Ga0307515, IMG submission 194513) | Populus trichocarpa ectomycorrhiza microbial communities from riparian zone in the Pacific Northwest, United States - 17_EM | ecosystem: Host-associated > Plants > Roots > Unclassified | place... | reverse complement strand
GCTCGAGGGACCATCACGAACCTGCAGCAGGGCAAGTCAGCATAAACGCAAAGGCTACCTGAACATCCTCGGGACTCTCACATCTTTCCAACCCCTTTATACATGTTCACATCCTTGTCGATCGAGCTGATTTCATCGATGGTTAACTGGAGGATCCGCCTCTCGCGTTCTTTAGCGGCGGTTTGTTGTCGCGAGACGTTCAAGGACCGTTGAGATTGGATCGCGGTTTGTTGGATTTGGACCAAGATCTTTAAGGTCAGGTCGTTTTGAAGGATCGGCGGGAGGATTTGAGGTGAGAGCGAACCTTTCTCAGTGTGTCGTCGGATAGTGTGGCCATGGTCGACGGGAGGGAGGAACGGATGAATCGCGGCCCGATCACTTTCCAACTCGCTTTCCTGTTGATGTCCACCACCTCCCTCTGCCCGTCCTGAGGCTTCTGGCCATCCGAGATGTTTCTTGTTTCCGTTGATTTTGTTACTCTTCAGTGTTTGGGCTCTGCATTGGCGTGCCCGGCTGTGCGTGCGGTTATTTTATGAGGGATTCCCGTTCCGTCTGTTTTTGGCAGCCGTCCGGTACCCTCTCTGGGAATACTACGAGTCTCTCGGACCAATCCGCGCTCCCCCCCCCTTTGTGCCTTTCCATCGCCAGGAGCTTCTGCAGCTCCCGCTTGGACGGTCGCGTGCAGGATCGTTCGGGTGCCCTGGTTGCACACGCCATCCCTGCCTCCGACACAGGTGTAAACAATCGGTTGTGAGGATACTGGCTCATCGTGCGCCTTGTTTCCTTGCAAACCATCAAAACGGGTTCTGCCCACAGCTGCGGCGGCCGAATGATCAGTCCGGCGGCTATGCGCGGCAGTGATCGTGAGCCTTTGGTTTCCCCAGCTTCCGGTTTCAGGTGAGCAGGGTCTAAGTACTTGAGCACCTGAGTGATCATTTATAGCTAGACTGCTGGTCACCGTGGCCCTTGCTTTGGGGGTCGGGTGGGGACCCGTCTTGCAGCTCAATGAAAGTCAAGGGAGGATCGACTCTTGGTTCGATCGTTGGTGGAGGGGTCAGTCAGTTGACGAAGGGCCTGAGTCGAACTTCAAAATGATTGCATAGTTTACCCACTCTATTTACGCGAATGCGTGGTCTCGGAGAATATTTGAGAGAACTTGACCACGTCTCCGGCGCTTCGCGTGTGAGCTTGGATGTAAGGCTACGTGGCGGACAAACAAGGACAAACACGACACCGTTGGCATAAATTCATTGCCTGCCAGCAGACTCGAGATTTTCAAGCTTATTTCCTCCAGTTCCCTTCCTCGTTCTATACATCCCCGTCCTTGGCCCTTCGTTAACAATGCGAAGCGTAGCACTTTCTACTGGTCTCCTTGCTCTCGCCCTCTTGGTCGCCGCTGACGAGCAGAAGCCAATCTTCAAGGTAATGAACACCCCGCTATGACGTTGTTCGCAGCTCAATATCACTAACATACGTTCCTTACAGTCTACCTCCATTAAAGCCCCCTTCCTCGAGCAATTCACAAGTGACTGGCAATCCCGCTGGACACCTTCAGAGGCCACCAAAAAGACCCCCGTTGGCACTGAGACATTTAGCTATGTCGGTGAATGGAAGGTCGAGGATCCCTCCGCCATAATCATCGAGGGCGATATGGGTTTGGTCGCCAAGAGCAAGGCTGCCCACCACGCCATCTCTGCCCCACTAAAAGCTCCTTTCGACTTCAAGGACAAGCCTTTGGTTCTCCAGTACGAAGTCAAGTATCAGAAGGGCGGAAACTGCGGTGGTGGCTACCTCAAGCTTCTTGAAGATGGCTTCCAGTCGAGCCCCAAGGAGTTCTCCGATAAGACTCCTTGGGTCGTCATGTTTGGCCCTGACCTTACCTGCCCTGGGACCAAGGTCAGCTCCAATTGAACTCTACACGTGTCGCTTCACATGCTTACAATTCCCCGTAGGTTCACTTCATCTTCCGTCACAAGAACCCCATCACCGGTGAATACGAGGAAAAGCACCTCACCGGAGGTCCCGTCCCCTCTATCGAAAAGGCCACGAAGTTGTACACTCTTGTAATCAAGTACGTGCCTTTCATTCATGTCGTGTGTTAATAAGCGTACTGACGCCTATGTCTAGCCCCGACAACACCTATTCCGTCAGCATTGATAACGGCAAGCCCCATACCGGTAGCCTGCTCACTGACTTCCAACCACCTATCAACCCACCCAAGGAGATCGACGATCCCGAAGACAAGAAGCCTGCCGACTGGGTTGACATCAAGAGGATCGCCGACCCTACTGCCACCAAGGTACATATTATTCACAACGTGACAGTCCTTTGTAGTCTGACCTCCCGTATAGCCTGATGACTGGGACGAGGATGCTCCCTACGAAGTTGTTGATGAGGAAGCCGTCAAGCCTGAGGGCTGGCTCGATAATGAACCTCTGACTATCCCTGACCCCGAATCCGAAAAACCCGAGGAGTGGGATGACGAGGAGGATGGTGATTGGATTGGCCCAACCGCTGCTAACCCCAAGTGTGCCGATGCTCCTGGGTGTGGTGAATGGAGTAGGCCAATGAAGGCCAACCCAGCTTTCAAGGGCAAGTGGTACGCTCCGATGATCGACAACCCCGAATATAAGGGAGAGTGGGCCCCGCGAAAGATCCCCAACCCCGGTTACTTCGAGGATAACGAACCCGTCAAGAACCTAGAGAGGATCGTAAGCCGCCTCTATTCGAATCTCCTTCCCTCACTCAACAACATCATATAGGGCGGTGTTGGTATTGAGCTCTGGACCATGACCGAGGACATCTTGTTCGACAACTTATATATCGGCCACTCGCCCGAGGACGCCAAGAAGTTGGCCGAAGAGTCATACGAGGTCAAGAAGAAGATTGAGGAGGCGGCCAAGAATGCTGAGGAGAAGGCCGAAGCTGAGGAAGCCGGAGACATTCAGACCGTCTTCAAGGATGACCCCGTCGGTTTCATCCGCGAGAAGGTCTTCGAGTTCATCGAACTCGCTAAGGTCGATCCTGTCTTCGCTGCCAAGGCTAAGCCAGAGGTCGCCGCTGGTCTCGGTTTAGTCGCTTTGTTCTTTATTAGTGCTCTCTTCAGCCTCGTCTCTGGAGGATCCCCACCAAAACCCGTTGCCGTGAGTCTAGATTTTGTCCATCACCATCAAGTATCAATCGCTTATCATTACCTTTTCACCAGCCGTCCAAGAAAACCGACTCTCCTACACCTGACGACGAAACAAAAGCTGAGCCCGGCCCTGTCCAAAAGGCTGGCGAGGACAAGAAGACTGACACCCCTGTGAAGAAGCGAAAGTAGATCCTTTTACTGATAGTGGTAGTTATAGTACGATGCATTGGGATTGGCTCATACTCTTCCTATATAATACGCAAATAAGCCCAAAACGCCAGCGTGACTCTGAGTGACAAGAAGCTGTGAGCGGTGGTCTCTTAATGGAACAGGAGGGGGGAGAATATCATTATGTTAAGGCTTCGTGCATTGAGAATAAGTATGTAACAAGTGCCAGGTGGGGGGGCGTTCGCAAAGTGGTGCAGTGGTTCGTCTAGGGCAAATCTATCTAATGGCAGGGTATTTCATGAAGTCCGTTTCACAACGCGATCGCCGAGCGCATACAGCGCGTTTTTGGCGTCACTCTCTGGCAAATACGATAAGAGCTCTTTAGCCTTGTCAGCGTGGGCCTGCGCGAGCTCTCTCGTTCGTTCAACTCCAGAGGAACGTCGGACGTAATCCCGGGCCTGAAGGATCCAGATGTCAGTCCACAGTCCAAGGTGGTGCAAAAACCGACGAACCAGTTCCACATCTCCCGGTTGCTTGAACTTGCGCTCGATGAGTGGACCGAGTTCTGGATGTTCCTCCCACGCAAACAGAACGGGACCCGTCGCAAGGCCGAGTTGTAAATCGGCACCCCCAGGCTTGCCCATTGCGCTTTCAGCGGATTCGTAATCCATAATGTCGTCCACGAGCTGGAGAAAGTGAGGGCCGGTTCAGGTTAGAGTCAAACACATAGAATACTCGTGAGTTTACCTGGAAGGCAATCCCGAGATTACGACCGTAAGCGTACGCGACCTCCTTCCAAATCTCACCCTCCCTGCAGCCGCCCAGAACAACAGCAGCCCTGGCGCCCTTGGCCATGAGACTAGCCGTCTTCAGATACGTCTTCCGCAGGTAAATGTTCCAGTTCTCCTTTCCAAGGGCGGGTCGAACCCGGTCAGATTCGTCCCTCCCATGGACGGCCTTCATCTGCAGAATCTCGCCCTCGACCAAATTCGCGATTACGCTCGAAATGAGCTCGACGACCTCCATAGAATCCAACCTGGACAGCGCCGCGCTGGCCCTCCCCAACAGGAAATCCCCGCCCAAGATCGAAAACTTGTTCCCGAATGCGGTGGGCGCGGACGGGGCGCCTCTCCGAAGTGGGGACTCATCGATGACGTCATCGTGCAAGAGGGACGCGACGTGTATCATCTCGACTATCTGGGCGAGGCGCATCTGGGTGGGTAGGATTGAGAGCGTTGAGGCGACCTGGCGGGGCTCGACGGGCGAGAGGAGGTCTGGAGGCGGAATGGGGGGCATTGATGTCGGCCGGGATGATCGTAGGGCGAAAACGGACTCGAACGAAGAGGTATGGTCTGGCATGTTGGGGTTCCAGTCGTTCAACACGTCGGGACGCGTCAGGGGACGGTCGAGCTCATCCGCTCGACCCCCAACCCCTTCGCACTCCGCAGCCCACGATTTGAGCCTCCAGTCGTGTCCGAGCCCGTTCGCCGCTTGTGACCAGAGCAGGACGAGCAACGGTCTGAGCTGTTTCGACGGGTGCAGGAAGTAATACCTCGCAATCTCCGTCAAGCCCGGATGCGATGAACCCAACAGGTTCATCAACGACTCTCGCAGTTGCGCGATTTGCGGTGCGAGCAACTTGAACGGGTCCGTGTGAGTTGGAACGGTTGTGATTTTCCGAGGCGTCGTTGGAGCATTTTGTAGAGGTTGGGAAGAGGAGGGAGGGGGAGACTGCGAGGCTACATTCACCTGCGCAGTGGCCGCTGGAGTGTAGTGACGCTGCCAAACATTCCGAGGAAGTGGAGCGCGGGTACGTGGCCGCGGTACGGAAGATGGCCAGCGCCGCATTGGACGGCGAGGACAAGAGAGGTCGAGGGTGACCAAGGTGTACCAGGCGTCAATGAAATTTCGTTCGTATCGCCCGTTATAGGCGCGCAACCGGCAACATCCCCGACCAAAAAGTAATCACGTTCAGAAATGCATTCAGACAGTGTGTGGTTACAGGCTAGGGTGTAAGAGTCTAACGTGGTTTTGGTGCACGGGGATTAACTGGTGGTCGTGCGTTGGGATTCATAGGCGGAAGTTGAGCGACCCTCGTAGTCAGCCTTCCTTTGAGCCGGTTCACAGGCTTTTCGAGATGATAGACGAGTTCTTTGGCCTGAGCGACCTTCCGTCAGCACGAGCCATCTCAGATGCGAAAAGAAAGACAACACACCGAGATCCTTAACCTATCCCAGTCGACAGATTCCTTCGCGTTGAGAGCCACCAACATGACCGGGTCTCCTTCATCGGACACGGGCTCCTTGCTCACACTCCCGTTATCTTTTAATGGAAGGACCGGGAGGACGATTATGCGACCGATCTGAGGGTTATCAGCTTGACTTTGTGGAAGTGTATTCAGGGCTACAAACCTCGCTGTCGACCATCCCTATTCCTTGCTGCTTCGTCTCCTGCCACACCTCGCCACTGACCCCTACCAACACCCGAATCTCATCCTTCGGTTTTGAAGAGTCGGACGCGTAAGACACCAACTGCCCCTCGGGAGTAAATAGCACGGCGGTGTGCAACTCCGGCAGAGACAGGACTTGCTGGAGAAGGTTGTGCAGCGAAGACAGCAATAGCATCTACGACTCGGGAGAACCCGAAGAAGCCGTGGGTTGTTGCTCCCAGCCCCGCTCGTTCTACAGACGATCCGCGTGATCTGGCAATGCCCTACGTATTTTAGTCCACGTGAAGCGGTTTACCGAAATTAAAAGTGGGGGAATCAAGTATCGAGCACGATAACTTAGACTACGATAGTTTATAACCGAACAAGCAAGGCTTAATTGTCCGAAATAGCAGCGCGGGCCACTTGGAATAAGCATACTCACGGATGTGTTTGAAACGCTCAAGAAAAACAGTACCTAGGACCGATTCTACCCGAATACAATCAGCGGAACCTTTTTCGTACACCGTGGTTTGTGTTTACCTGGTACGGAGGCTGTCCATAAGTCGGAGCGGGACCCGATGGCGGTGGCACCCCGTACCCGCCAGACATTGGCGGCGGTGGATACCCACCCTGCCCAGGAATTGAAGGAGGTGCCTGAAGTGCCGTTAATAAACTGGGTGGAAGCCCGGGGTAGCCGGAAGGCGGTCCGCCTTGGACGGGCGCCTGTTGCGATGGAGGTGGGTACTGGGGAGGAATACCAGGGTAGGGCGCAGGAGGAGGCTGTTGGTAATACTGGGGTCCCGGAGGAGGTGGTTGAGGTGTTGTGGTCGCCGGTGGCTGTGGCGTCCCACCAGTGCTCCCGGGTTGCTTGAGAGCTGCAAGTAGTTGTTGCACTTTACGGGCCTGCTCGAGCCGATCTTCAGCTCCCTAATTATCGCTTGTTCAGAACCAGATGAATCAACACACGGGTGGATCACACTTACGGGAGGCGTAAGCACAGGTGGTGCAGGAGGGGGTGGAGCAGGCTGTGAGTACGATGGCGTAACCGACTGAGGTGGCGCTGTGTATGTGGTGTGCGGCGGGGGCGGAGGTGGGGGGAGTGGGTTAGGGCCATAATCAGGAGGGGGTCGCCCATGAACATAGTCGTGGTTTTGCGCTTGTCCTCCTCGTCCCCTTCCTCTCCCCTCGAAACGATTGCCACGGTTAGGTGTCCCGCCCCTGCCATATTCTCCGTCGTAGCCGCCGCGTCTTTCTCGCCCGTATTCGTCAGCGTCTGGTCTCCTGTCCCACTCCTCGGAAGGGGGAGGACCGCCGAAACCACGACCTCTGCCTCGTCCGCGTCCACGTCCTCTACGCCCACCTCTCTCTTCCAATTCTGGGCGAGGAGCAATTCGCTCGTCCCTCATACCCCTTTGTTTGAAAAACTAGGTGAGCCAAGCACACACGCCACCATTTTGCGCTTACCTCTGCTCCCGTGGTTGTTCATCTGCATCCCAAGCAAGTGCAATTTCCATGACGCCGTCCTGCAGACCTTGGTGCCTTAACCTATCGTATGCCTCTTCGGCAGCCTACTGGCGCGTTAATGTCGTGGTTTCGAGGCAGGCAGGGGACGATTGCTCACCCGCATATCGTAGAATTCAACAAGGCGTTCATCACCCCTCTCACCAGGAGTGACGGACTTGACATCACCAAACTGCTGGAATTTGCGACGAGCTTCGTTGTCATCGATAGGCTGACCGGAAGCAGAATTCCTTAAGGAGACAATCAGAGTGCCCTGAACAGTCCAGTTTAGTGCAAGATGCAAGAGGAGATGTAAGCAGGTCACTCCACCTGATTCCTGTCACGGTCCGGTCCCTTATGGTCGTCTCGGGGAAGAGAGTAATGTACGTCGATCTGAGAAGAGTTCAACAGATGATAGGGAGGGCAGGAGCTAAAACCTTACCGGTCGACCGCTGATCTCTGACCCTTGCAAGCGTTCCCGGGCCCTCTCGGCCGCTCGAATGTCATACTGTAGAATAGGGTTGAGTCACGCCCTTCATCCCAAAACGTCGTTGGAGACCCACATATGTTACGAATACCATGCCCCGGTTCGCGATAAGGTCGAAAAAGGTTTTGATCTCTCCATGCTCTTCAAACATTCGGCGAACATCTTCACTGTGGGTTTCGTACTGTGTGTATTACAAAATCACCGATCAGTCTCACTGCGTAACAACCTGAGGCCGTGGTTTGGCTCAGATTTCCCCAACGGTAAATTTACCTTGATGTTTCGGATAAACAGGGTTCGGCACGGGCGTTCACGGCCAATTCTTTCCTCAATGAGCGAGTCGTGGGCCGTATCATCTCGACGCATTTGGCGTTTTGGAGGTGAATGATCACCGAATCCTCCCTGGGAATAGCTAGGAGTTTGATCTGAACGAAAGAGAAGAAACCATGGTAAGATTAGTGATGAAGGGAGGGGAAAGGGATGGGGGACGAGGTTGCAAAAAAATCGATAAGCCACCAAAAAGGAATTTGAATGGCAATGAGATGACGAGTTCTCAACAATGGCGCCTGAATCCTAACAGATCGTGGACAAACAAACGTCATTCGCGATTGAAGATCACCCTCACGCAAAAGAGAGGAGAGCTCAAATGCCTTCTCAGCTGAATCTCATAGGAAATCATCTGAGTATCGGGTGGACTTGATGGAAGAGAAGGAAAGCAAAGACTCCTTGCGAAATGTGGTCTTGCGTCGAGACAGCAAAGAGGGAACTGATGCAACCGACAAAAACCTCATGGCTTCAAAGCGTACCTTCATATGCTGGGTAATCCTGATAGGGACCGGGCGGTTCTGGAACGGGAGGATACGTGGCAGAAGGGGGATAATTCTGATAGTAAGGGTCTTGAGGAGGTGGTGGACCACCATATCCGTTGTAGTCGCCTTGCATGTGGCCTTGATCATAGGGACTTGGACCAGGATCATTGTATGAGGGATAATTCGACACTTGATGATTCGCGCCACCTCCTCTTCCGCGGTAACCGCCTCTTCCACGGGAACCACCCCTGTCACCACTAAATCTGTGGGCTCTTTCTGGACCGCCCCTGCGAGCGGGATTATCGTAACCTCCGTATGGGTGATGTCGATTCATAGACTCAGTAAGGGGCACTCAGTGGAGAGAGAGACTTCGACGCGTGTGTGCGGTGAGGTGGGAAAATATACTCTGACAACGGGGAGAACAATGACCAATGACCAGGTTTTTCACGGGTGGACGGACAGAGCGCTGGACTCAAGGAGTTGAGGCTAACGCGAGAGCTGTCGCTGATGTGGGGGGGGCCCGGCTTTACTTTGGGAACGGTGAGCTGATGGAAAGCGAGACAGTCGTGGTCGGAGTACAAGGGAAGGGAGAAATTTGCGGCGGAACGCGTGACGAGGCTCCCAGAAAACCACGTGGCTCCCGTCCAGCCAGTCCAGCACCGCCCTAATCACCCTCACCTCTTCCTCCAACTCGACCACGGACCACAGCCAAATGTCGAAACAACTCCAGTTCAAGCTCGTCCTCCTCGGTACGCACCCATCTCCTCACTTTCCGGTCGATTCCTAACCCGGGAACTGCAGGAGAGTCCGCTGTCGGAAAGTCGAGGTGCTTCCCACTCTCTTACACCCGTCCGCCACACACGCACACCTCAGAAACTCATCCGCCCCCAGTTTGGTTCTCAGATTCGTCAAAGATCAGTTTGATGATTACCGGGAAAGTACCATCGGAGGTGAGGATTTCCAGTGTCTTTGAACCGGTCCATCACCAACGAGTATCGACCCACCGCAGCCGCATTCCTAACCCAGACCGTGACGCTCGAAGATCAGACGACGGTCAAGTTTGAAATATGGTATTTCCATCCTCGCAGGATTTTTTTATGACCTCTCAATTACCGCCTTGAATACAGGGATACCGCCGGGCAGGAAAGATACAAGGTGAGGAGTTCTACCATAGCTCATCCGTCCGAAACGACCGCTCACGACCATTCTTCCCTCTCAGTCGCTCGTACGTATCCCCCATGAATTCCTTGACCGGGCTTCCTAAAACCATGCTCTCAGGCACCCATGTACTACCGAAACGCCAACTGTGCCGTAGTCGTGTATGACATCACACAGTCCGCCTCCCTCGAGAAAGCTCGATCGTGGGTCAGGGAGCTCCAGCGTCAAGCCGACCCCTCCATCGTCATTGCGCTGTGCGGCAATAAGACCGATCTGAACGCTCGCCGCCAGGTCTCTCAAGAAGAAGCGAAGAAATACGCTGACGAAGAGGGATTGATGTGGGGAGAGACCAGCGCGAAGACCGGTGAAGGCGTTTCAGACATCTTTACTGCCATTGGTCAGAACCTCTCCGAAGTTGTGCTATTTCCTATTAATGCTGATCGTCGCGATAGCCAAGAAGTTACCATTGTCGAACCCACCATCCAGACCTGGTGCCAATCGTGGATCCGCCCCCGGTGCGCAGGGTGGTGTAGACCTCAACAGAAAACCTCCCACCAGCGAGCATACCGATGCTTGCAACTGCTAGATATGTGTCGTCTCGCTCCCTCATCCCTTAATACGTCACAACCCATTTTGCATTCAAGATGTAGTCCCTCTTTCTCTTCCTAGTGCCATTGTTTGGTTGTCCACCGGGTCTCGTACACTTCGGTACCACTTTCATGTCTGTTGTAAATATACTTGTGCCCTTTGATATGCATTATATGGACCTTTCCCATTACCCCAAACATTACCGTGGCTGGCGGGTCTTTCGGATTTACCTTGCCAACCTCAAACCACGGAAGCGCTTGGAAAGGTGCATTGGTTTGAGAACTCTTTGCAAGACCCCGGCCGTTCTGACATGAGAAGCAGATGGATTACAACAAACATAAGGTTCAGCAGTGAAGACAAATAGCCATAGCCAAAGGTGAGGAAGGAATAAAGTTAAAGTAGAAGGGGGAGGAGCGATAGCCCACTGCTCGCGACTCGCCTATACCATCTCCTGCTGAGAAATCTCCCTACTCTTAATCTGCAGAAACTCTGGACTCAACCCCATCGCGTTGACCAGGTTCCCTTCGACGTACCCCATGGTATGTGGGACCTCCACAAACATGTACGGCTTATTCTGGAATCTGAGCATCTGCTCCAGGATATCGAACCATTTGGCCCTCTTCGAGAAATTTATCAAGCTCGAAGTCGCGAGGTCCCGATTATCCGAAGGCACGGTGTCCGGATAACTGTCGTTGATCTGCGCGATCTCGGTGAGCCACATCCCGATGTAAGGTACACATGGGCCCTGGAAAGCCCGAATGGCGGCTCTATAGGTGGCAAATCGCCCTGCAGGATTACTAAATGTCAGGAGATTATCGAATACGGCTGCTTGGGTCGCGTGAGCCCAGGTTTGGTCCAGGCGCGAGATTGCGTGGCTCGAGAGAGCGTTTATGATAGCGTGCATCGAAGAAATGTTGTTAACCAGCCTACATTTCTGTCGATGGATCAATAGTTAATACCAAGATTGACCATTCTGTTGGAAGTGACGACGGACCTCAGCGCAAGTTATCCAAAAGTCGACCATCTCCGCTCTCTTCGCCACATGTTGAAGATTCAGGATGCTCATCTTTACCCAAGACGCCAGCTTGTCGTGGGTTGACATGAAGTCATGCAAGAACCCCCCTGTGCGCCCCCACTCCCAGCACTCCTGGACTCGTATCTTCGCATATAGCCTATGCTCGATCAAAGTCAACTGTTGAGAGATTTCCTGGGTGTCCCACTTCACAAGTTCAGTTACGGGGAACTTTGGCTGCTTCCGCCGCTTTTGAGTATTCCCGGGTGTGAGAGGCGTGAGCGGAGCGAGAGGGACATGAGTCTGTGACGATGTTAGGAACGAATGGAGGGCGGGGTCGCTCTTGACACTCACCAATCGTTCGATTGCTTCGATAATCAATCTGGCCGGAATCGCCAACGGGTGTGGGTCGACAACCGACTGGAGGAACCCCTGTAACCGGTGGACAATATGGAGATCTTCCTTGATCATGTTATAATCCTCAAGCCACATGGTGAAGAGGGTCAGCACGCGTTGCTGAGTTGACCGTTGTTTCTTCTCTTTCCACTCTTCGAACTCGTCTTCGGACAGACACGCCGGCGGTGCCATCTTAAACCGACCCACGAGCTGATCAAAAACCATGTCCGCTGTTGTGAATGACCTGAAAGTAGCGAGGAAGCCACGCCGGAACTTGATCTCCTGAGAAGATTCTGTGGTATATACAGTTAAACTATGGTCAAAGGGAGTGGAGGGTGGTGGACAAACGTACTAAGGAAATCCAGCGTTAAGCGTTCTACCAAGGCAGGCAGAGTGCCTGCTTTGACCGTGCCATCATAATCGAGATTGATATCGTCTTCATCATAGGTAGGTCTGAGAAACCAAGTGGGCGCAGCCCGGCTTTTCTTTCCAGTAGCAGACGAACATGTCAAAGTTGGTGTGGTCTCCTTGATTGGCGTCTTTACGCGCCCCGTCCTTAGAGCGGGCGACTGGAGGGCAACTCTGTGGAAGGCGTCGAAATACTCGGTCAAGATGGGACTCTTGGAGAAATTTTCAATCTCCGTCACGTTGTTCGACTCGATGAGTGTAGAAAGGCGAGAGAGTTGTGATCTGTCGTCTAATAACATCGGCCTCCTGCGCAGATGCCTGGCTCCAAGTGTGCCGGGAAGAGTTTCAGATCGGCTGCGGTGGTGGTGGGTATCTGAAGTGTCGTTGGCTGGGACAGAGAATGGTCTTGGAGAGACCGGCAATGGGGAGTTGACCGAGCCGAATATTGTTCTCGCTGTTGGAAGGGGAAGCGGGGTGGTCGGGGACGGAGGAGCCTTTGGACTAGGGCCTGGGGAAGGCCACAAGATGGCGGGTGTAGACGAGGAATCGGAATCGGTAAAACGGTCTTCGTCATCTAGGCTGCTTGATTCATCGTACGGTTCGACGACGGTAGGGAGTGACGACGGCGGTGGCTGTAAATCCAGTTCATATTCATCGTCGGTCACCTTAATATCGATGACAAATTCCTACCTTCTTCCCTAACCAACTGTCTCTCCTGGAAAAAGACAGCTGTGGGGCAGGAGAGGCGAGATCATACGCCTCCAAAGACCTCGCAGAAGCTGGAGTGGGAGCGAAGATGATCTCATATTCGTAGGGTCTCGAAGACGGCGGGACGTCAAGGAGTCTTTCCGCGACTGAGTCCAGGAGTGGCTCAACAAAAGCACTTGGACGAACGGTCAGAACCTTGTAGAAAAAAACGTATAGTCGTGCTCACCTGGAGATCCACCCCACTTTATCCTCGCCAGGTCTCATAGCGGCCCACCAGCCAGTCTCTTCCTGAGCAATAATCTCCAAAATTTCATTTCGGTTAAATGATAGATGAGCGGGGTCGTCCGAGCGATAGTCGTGCAAACACAGCGCGTAGCAAATTCTGTAGCCCTGGCTGCTTGCAGGTGTTTTGGGGGAACCTGCAGAAAATCCAGGGCTGTAGGGCGAAGCGGAGTCTGGGGCGTTGAACGGCTGGACTTGAGGGCGATATGGAGAGTCTTCGATGGAGAGGCGGAGGGAGCTACGCAACCTGGCGTTGCCCTTCATTATTTTGGATTGCCAGAGACCGGCTGAGAACGGCGGGGAGAATGCTTGCCAGCAGCAGACTGAAGGAAACGCTCTGTCTTTAGACGTCGTCGGCTACTAAAACGCGGAAGGAGGCCGGTACTACAAGGGATTAGTCGGATGATCGATCTAGTTCTCGCGTCTGATTTTATTGTGCACGCATCACCCAGTGGCTGTAGAAGGGCGGGTTATCTCCCAGTCTATAACCTTATAAAACTCGGATTGAGCCTTTGTGATTTCGTAGATACAGAGTCGGATCTGTAGAGACCAACGGTGTCTAAGCATCATGATCGGTTTCCCTCCTCTCGAGTGTTACACGGCAGTTATGTAGCTGAGGCCGACTTACCACCCTCCCCTTCGACATCAGATCGTCGCTAGGCATCGTGGACGGCGAAACCCGCACGAAAAGGACCCGAGTACTTCCGCAAGTTCAGCTTGCCAAGACCCGCCCCGGAGGCTGACCACTGCTGACCAGGACACGCTCCCGATCAGGTGGCCCCGCGGTTAAAGTGATCAGGAACGATAACGGGCTGGGGAATCACCAATACGGCCATTTGATATGAGCAGCTCAGGAAGAACGACCTGGAACCCGACAAAGGCCAAGGTGAGCAATTTTATCGCACACACCCCTATCCAACCCCGACCCGATTCCTAGGTTCAAACACGGTATTTGGTCACTCTTTCCCATACCCAGATGTCACCCTACCGACATCTCTTCTAAACAGTCTGTCCGTCCAACGCCTGCGAACGCTCCAGGAGAAAAAGGAGGCGCAGGCGAAGAGCGCCAGGCGAGACATCGCAACATTGTTGGAACGAGGGAAGCTCGAGGCGGCGAGAATCAGGGTCGAGAACAGTTGAGGCTAAACTCCCATCGTTTACCCTCGGAAATAACACGCTGATCTCCCGGTGGACAGTAATCAATGAGGACATCTACGTCGAGTTGCTTGAGCTCCTCGAGCTGCACTGCGAATTGATCATTGCTAGATTCGGGCTCTTGGATCAGCAGTAAGCCGTCACGGGTTCCGTACGGGCATCGTAACGCTGTCTCTGAAATCCGCCAAACAGGGTCAAGGATCCTGATCCACGCGTTCTGGAAAGTATCTGTAGCATCATACACGCTGCACCGCGGACGGAATTGAAAGGTGGGCCGGTCCCCGAGAACCTCTCCCCCGCCCGCGTTCGTGACCAGCCTTTTTGATCCCTAGAGCTGAACTTGTTGAGGGAGATGCTGATGCACAAGTACGGTCGAGAGTTCTCCTTGGGGGTGATGGAAAACCGAGACAATTGTGTCAGTGAAAGGGTGAGATTTGCTCGACCGACCGAGGTCTTACGTGAAGATAATTGATTCCTGGGAAAGGTCATGAAGAAACTTGTTTTATCCACGCCTTCATCCGAACTGGTAGACGCGTACCTATTCGAAATTGCCAAGGGGTACGGAGTTAGCTGGAGTCCTCCGACGCCCGTCGTGAAGGAGGGTGGGAACGATGCTGGGTTGAAAGAAGCTGAAGGGGAAGCAAAGGTGTGCTCCGGTTTCGCTCGCACCCTTTCCATATTTCAATCTACGCTAACACGCTCAACACCAGGTCGAGGAGAAAAAGGAAAAAGACGTTTTGGACGGTGTGAAGGCAAAGGTGGAAGCGGATGTGAAGGTGCCCAAGCTGCCCGATATCCCTCCCACTGAAGGTTCGGGGCCAGGGACGAAAGAGGGGGAACCTATGGACGAATTCGAGGCTTTGGCCAAACGATTTGAGGCGCTAAAGAAGCGGTAGGACGAATGCTGTAATCAGAGTTAACTGTAGGCGGGATTATGGGATCAACCTTTTTCCTGCCTATCCCCTTCCACGCGCCCGACTAGCCGAGGTCCAGGGGACGGGAATCGATTGTTTTTTTATTATTTTCATCCTTAGCGTCACCTTGGCAGATATTTACGGAGATGCTTCCAAACCATGTTCTTCAACTCCCCGTCCCCTTCCCGACAATATATACCCCACGCCCCCCTTTGAAAAACACCCATGAAGAGCTCATCTCCCCAACCTCACCCCGTCCCCATCCCCCAATGTCTTGGTCACAAATCACCTCTAATGTCGACATGTGTTTCGGCTCAGACGCTGACACTGCGAGCGTGATGTCCTTCGAACCATTTAGTGGCTCATCTGCTTCCTCTGCAACCGACATACTGGACCATGCCTCAATATCCTCCGGAGCCTCCATCTTCTCGATGTCCAGCTCTATTCGGGCCCAATCCTTCAAACACGAATATGGACGCGGCCTGAACAACTATTCCGATGTCTACCAACTGCCAGCCGACGACGAAGAGCTGGAGAGGCTGAGTTAGTGAAAAGGTCTTGACTTGGCACGGACGCGGACTGAATGTTTAATCAGATAAGCAACATCTGATGTTCAGCGAAATCATGGGTCGATATCCACCCCCAATGGAAGAAGTACTCGCAGTACCTGCCCCTGGAGAACCACCTGTGGCTTGCCTTGACTTGGGTTGTGGGAGCGGTTGTTGGTGCGCCTTTACCGACAGACGTACCTTGCTCACAATGCTCACTTGTGCGTTAGGATCTTGGATGTGGCAAGGGATTTCCCCCATTGCTCTTGTGTTGCGGTCGACCTCGTCCCCATGCAGGTAGTGTGAGTGATCCTTGCCGTAACACCGTTCCCATCCATTGAAATGCTCACGCGCTGCCATTTTAGTGATATGCCTCCTAATTGCAGGTCGGAAAGGAGTAATTACTTCCACGTGCTTGGTTTTCTGATGCGGTTGCAGGAGTGAAATCGACGATATCAATCTCGGTCTTCAGCATTACCAGGACGAGTTCAACGTGATTAACGCTCGCCTTGTGTCTTCTGGGGTAAGCACCCAGATTACTCCTCTTTGTCAACCCGCGTTCTCATCGGAATGTAGGTAAGGGACTATACGGGTTTCATCGACCAAGCCAGTCAAGCCCTAAGACCCCATGGTCTGGCAAATTTCACCGAATTTGACTTCTACGTATACGGAGGAGATAAGAAGCGCTTCGTGTTTGATGCCCTTGAGTTCGCGCCGCCATATTTACCTCGCTGGATGTGCATGGTCAGGGAAGCCGTGAAAGACCGAGGCGGAGAAGCAGATGCTGCTAATAACCTCCACCGCTGGGTTTCTGAACATCCATTGTTCACCGATGTCGTGTACAGGAGCTTCTTTATCCCTACTTCGCCATGGATCCCTTCAGACTGGCCTGGTGCTGCCAAAGCGAATCGTGCCGGTTCATTCATGCGGGATGACATCCTGGTACGCCGTTCCTTTTTGAGGCGCACTCTTTTCATCTGATGGAATTCATGATAGACGTTTGTACGCGGCGCTCGGCCCTTACTGTTGAGCGGCGGGATAGACGAAGCTTTACTCGACGCTTTCGAAAATAGGATCGACGAAGAACTCCAATGCGCAAAGATTCCATATTATGTTCAAGTCGAGAACGTGTACGCCCGTCGCCGCCCCTGAACTGACATTTTTTGGGTTGCCTTGTACTCTTTTGGAACAATAATTCAGGGTGTTCTTCCTCGATATAATAAGTATAATGTACACTTCTCTTTACTAAAGTCATAACCACCACGTTCTTCCTCGGGCCTCATTTCCTGTTGTGTATGATAGAGAATAGAGGATTGAATGTCCTTTCAGACTACGGCGATGACCCAATCACCACGTCCACGTGTAGGGGAGAATAGTTTCTTCGAGCGTATCGTGAAGGGTTTTTCATTGTCTGAGTTCATTGCGGACCGCCAATGGATCCTTTGCATCGCCATCTTCCCTCTTTCACAACACGCTGTGGGTTCTGATTGTCAGGGTCTCTTGAGTCGCATCGTGAAGATGCTGTGATATCACAATAGCTTCAAAGACACGCTCCACACCCTTCAAGGTGTCTTCGCGGCAACTTACGATGAAGATTTCTGATTCAGGGGGTGGCCGGTGACTAGTGAGTCGTGACTAGTGACTCCCGAGAGTGTCGGGGGCCGGGGAGGGATGGTCCTATATCGAAACCACATTTCGAACGACAGATGGAAAACTTCCCGTGTGACCATCGTCACCTAAATTCACACTACACCTCCGCCGACCAGACCCAAGCATCCGAGCACCTGGGACTGCGTCAAATCGGGAATAGCGGAAGGCGAGCGGTCGGAACTCGAAACACCTTCCTGAATCTGAGCGGTAAATCCGATCAAATATGCCCTCCCGCGCATCTTCGCTCCGGAACGCCCATCTCATCCGCCGCCGCCGCGTGCGACTGTAGAACAATAGCCAACCGCTGTCATGGACGTTGAGACGCAAGCGAATCTTATCCAGAAAATTGTCTCTCCTAGCTCAGATTGCGCCACTGGGTTATTGGACGGCTTGGGACTTGCGGAGCCCCCTTCGAGAGAACGGATCCACGCTGAGATCGAGGAGAGGCTTTTGTTTCCTAAACAGAAACTTCCTGATCATTGGTTACCCAAGTATCAGATGTGAGTGTGGCCCAGTTTTCTCCGTTTTGGTGTGTTCGGTTCGCACTGTTGGCTGAAGGGGGGGAGTGTTTCATTAATTAATCGGGGGTATTATCATCAGACACTGGCAGAACGAACTCTCGATCCCTTCACTGATCAAGCACGAACCGTCCCCGCAACCGACAAGTCTCTCGTTCATTCGCACCGGGCTTGACGGACGAGTCACAGGTTACACAGAGGTGCCGTTTCTCCTCGCCTGTCGCTTGACGCCAGTCCTCACGGACATCAAAACATTCATGCCCAGACTTCCAATCCACGGTTATCCACAGGTCTGACGTCGACCTCACTTGATCGTGCACCTGGACCAAGTAAGAATTTTGTACGTGGGAAAGCTGGGAACGTCCCGTTCTGGCCGGGAGGATTGGAGGATCCGAGCTCTCGCATCCCCGATGAATTAGAGGATGAACTCTTGACGGAGGGGAGGGGTATCAGAACTATCCCTCCAGGGTTCACGCGGGGCTTACAATTACCCGGAGAGGAAGATGATGAAGCTGGGCTGGACGGGTTGGATAGGATCCAGAAGCACTTGACAGCGGAACAAGATATGGCAAGCATCCGCTCCATTCCAGGCCGCGCCTGCTAGGCTCACAAGTTTCTCCTAGCCATCGTCCTCGCGTCTAGAATCAGGGGGACCGCCTCTCGTCGGAAGTTCGGAAATCGATGAATTATTGCCGACATCGGTGAGGATGGGCAATTTATTTCAATCGGTGTACCAACAAATCCTCCTGCCTAGCGCACCCAACTCGTACCTCTCAGTGCAGCTCACCGCTCCGTAAGACGCGCTCACGCCCAGAAGCGTGAATGGGCTCAAGTGGTGGACATAAACAAGCCGATGAAGAACTTTCACGAGCTCGTGCCAGATATGGCTCACAAGGTGCTTCTCTGTCACATGCGCCCTCCGGCGAGGTTATCTTCCGCTGATCGCTTGTCATGATAGTACCCGTTCGAGTTGGATACGTTCCAAAAGGAAGCAGTCTATCACTTGGAAATGGGCGACTCGGTATTCGTGGCTGCCCACACTTCCGCTGGAAAAACCGTTGTGGCTGAGTATGCAATCGCACTGGCCAGCAAGCACATGACGAGGTATCCCATGCTGCATTCTCGCTTAAAACCGCGAGGCTGACGGCTTGGGCTTACCAATTAGGGCGATTTATACATCGCCGATAAAGGCGCTTTCGAACCAGAAATTCAGGGACTTCAAGCAGACTTTCGGTTCCAACACCGTCGGGATCCTGACCGGGGACGTCCAAATCAACCCTGAGGCGAACTGCCTGATCATGACCACGGAAATTCTCAGGAGCATGCTTTACAAGGGTGCGGACCTCATCCGCGACGTCGAATTTGTCATTTTCGATGAAGTGCATTACGTCAACGATGCAGAGGTGCGTGGACCCCCCCTCCCCGACGATCGTTTTCCTTTTTTATTCACCCGAACACATGTTCGTAGCGAGGAGTGGTCTGGGAGGAAGTGATAATAATGCTACCCGATCACGTCAACATAATCTTGCTGTCAGCTACGGTACCAAATACCAAAGAGTTCGCCGACTGGGTCGGGTGAGTGATCTCCGCCGGTTGTCCACGGGATGACTCCTGATTTTTGAACCCAGTCGGACGAAGAGGAAAGACATCTACGTGATTTCCACTGCTAAGCGTCCGGTTCCGTTGGAGCACTACCTGTATGCTGGGAAAGAATTGTGGAAGATCGCAGATGCCTCGCACACGTTCTTGGCTCAAGGGTATACAAATCCTCCCTTCATTCTGGGCATTGGTTGGGTGCTCAAGGTTTCTGTTTGGTCGTATGTGTTTCCCAGGTATAAGGATGCCGGCGAGGCGCTGCGGCGCAAGCAAGATAAGGAACGTGAAGCCGCCGGTCTCCCTCCTTTACAGCGATTGGGCGCTCGCGCCGCGGCTCCGCAACGCGGGGCTCGTGGATTGCCTACAGGCAGGGGTGGGTCATCAGGGTCATCAGCTCGAGGAAGGGGTCAGGTAACGAGAGCTGCTGCTCCATCTCGCGGCGGATCCCCTTCAAGGTTCAATCACGATAAGACGCTATACGTTCATTTGATGGGCAACTTGAAGAAGAAATCGCTCTTACCGGTAGTCGTTTTCACGCTTTCGAAAAAACGGTGCGAAGAGAACGCGTCGACGCTGACGAACCTCGACTTGTGCACGTCCACTGAGAAGAGCGAGGTTCACGTTGCGATTGAGAAGGCACTAGGAAGGCTCAAAGGTGTGTACCTTGTGGAGTGCGTTTTGCATGCTTTGGGGTTTAGTGAGATTGATTGGGACCCCGGTCTATCAATCGCCCCGTCCATGTTATTCGTGCTATTGGCGGTAGGGCTTGTGCTAACCTGGTTTCTGACCCACGATCCCAGGTTCGGACAAGGACCTGCCGCAGATAAAGCGTATGAGAGACCTGTTATTAAGGGGGATTGGGGTGCATCACGGCGGCTTGCTCCCGCTAGTCAAAGAGGTCTGGGCCCCCCACCACCGGCGTCAATCTCCGACGCCTACCCCCTCTCGTCATTCGAGATAGCGCTAACTGCATGGTTTTATCCGCAGATCGTCGAGATTCTATTTGCGAGAGGTTTGGTCAAGGTGCTGTTTGCAACGGAAACCTTTGCCATGGTATGTTTCCAAACACTACCACTACGGTAAAGACCATGATGCGTCGTGCTTGCGCTGCATGCTCGGCGCGCCCCCCCGCGCCTCCTCTCGTTAACAAAATTTTCTGATCGGCGATTCTGTTCTTAGGGGGTAAACATGCCCGCGAAGTGTGTCGTTTTCTCAGGGATAAAAAAGCACGACGGCCGGAACTTTCGGGAAATCCTGGCGGGAGAGTACACGCAGATGGCAGGTCGGGCCGGAAGGCGTGGGTTGGACACGACTGGCACAGTCATCATCACCGTTAACGACGAACTGCCAGAGGTACGTGGGTTAATATATTCCCCGATCTTTCGTAAAGGTCTTTTTGCTTAGCTGATTGATTTCATTGGCTGGGGTTCTCCTGGTGGCTGTTCATGTCCCTCGAACGTGTTTCTGCGTCTGGCAGCAAGGAGTCTTGACCCGGATGATATTGGGCACGCCGTCCAAGCTGAAATCGCAGTTCCGGCTGACGTACAACATGATCCTGAACCTGCTTCGCGTGGAAGCGTTGCGGGTGGAGGAGATGATAAAACGGAGCTTTTCGGAAAACGCATCTCAAAGGCTGCTTCCAGATCAACAAAAGAAAGTGGTCGAGGTATCGGTCATGAATCTATTCTCCGGTGAACCCGAGTCATTTACGTCTTTCTTGCGTAGGGAGAGAGGAAGTTATCTCAGATGCAAAGGTTAGAGTGCGACGTGTGTTTGCAAGACATTGGAGACTATTACGACACGACCGTGAACATAATCGATCTCCACCAACGGTTGCTCTCGATGGCGTCGGAAAGTCCTCACGGGTCGAAGCTATTATCGTCTGGTCGTGTCGTGGTCCTTAGAGATGGAGTAAGCAAACGGCGTCTTGTCAAAATTTTTCATCGCCCGGGCCGGAAGGGCTGACAGGGTTCTCCCCCTCCATTCCATAGCATTTCAAATCCAATGTTGGGGTGCTGCTCAAACCCGCGCCGACACAGGCCTCCGTGGGATCCAAGATGTATTGGGTCTTGGCACTCGTGGATTCCCACACGAAGTCCGGGAAAAACGGTGAGATGGTTAACGATGACCAACGAGGTCCGAAAGCCCATAATTGACAACGCATCCCCACTATTCGCCCGACGATAAAAAATTTTCCTCGTCGAATCCCCTCGATCCTCGCTTAGATAAAAATGCTCGAGCGGTGGTCCCGAGGTGGTCCCATAATCCCGAAGAAATGTTGGTGGATCAAGCGGAGTACGAGCTTACAAGGATTCCGTTGACGAGCATCAGCCTCGTGACCACGAGAATCATCAAGGTGAAACGCCGTTCAGCCCAAACACAAATATAGAAATTGCTCACATGAGTTCATGTCAACCTTCTGGCGCGTCTTGACCCTTTTAGGTGGAACAGGACTCAATAGTAGAACGACATATAATCCGCCCTATGCAAGCGACCGTCGAACTTCTTGGGGAGGTCATGAGGTCATGGATCGTCGATTCCGAAAAGGAATCTTCAGACCGAAAGGTACCCGAGGTGGACTGGGGGAAGATGAGGTCCTTGGATTTCCAGGAGACTTTGCAATATCTGAGGATCTTGGAAAAAACAAACCGTGACAGGTCATGTCTGCTCTGTCCAGACTTTGACATCCACGTAAGTCCATTCGCTTACCTCGGAACGGGTTTGAGTGTGCGAACCGAGTTGACCCTTTATGATCGTGGTTACTCACCGCGGCGTCTCCATTTTTAGTATGAGGTCCTTCATGGTGAGAAGGTCTTGCAGGAAACACTGGCGAACCTCCGACTCGCGATCTCGGATCAGAACTTGGAATTAATACCCGATTATGAGCAAAGACTAGACGTTTTACGGGAACTTCGGTTCATCGATGAAAATTCGACAGTGCTGTTGAAGGGCCGTGTAGCGTGTGAGGTGAGTCCGGCTTCCGGTCCTTTCATAAGATTTGGCGTGTTGACAAATAACCCTTCATTTTCCGTGCGGATGGGCGCGACCTAGATTAACTCGGCAAATGAACTCGTGTTGACCGAGCTGATTTTAGAAAACACGCTCGGAGGATACGAGCCGGAGGAGGTCGTTGCGTTACTCTCGTGTTTCGTGTTCCAGGAGAAGACGGATGCGGAGCCGGCTTTGACTGGTCGGTTGGAATCGGGTAGAGACGCGATTGTTGCGATTGCAGATCGCGTGGGCCGGGTTCAGGACTCGCGCGGGGTGGTTGCGGGAGAACACAGAGCGGGTCTCAAGTTCGGGTTGATCGAAGTGGTATACGAGTGGGCAAAGGGGATGGTGAGTGATCATCGGTTTTTTTTTTTTGATAGGAATAACTCATCCGGCGGTTTTGTCCAGCCGTTTGACAAAATAACGAATCTTACGGACGTTGCGGAGGGGACCATCGTGAGGGTTATCACGAGACTCGATGAGACCTGTCGGGAGGTTCGGGACGCAGCACGAGTCATCGGAGACGCGGACCTGTTCAAGAAAATGGAGGAGGCGCAGAACAAAATCAAGAGAGACGGTGAGTGGAGGTTTACAGTCAAGGATGGGTCAACGATGACGATCAGGGTGTTATCTCAGTTGTATTCGCAGCAAGTCTGTATTTCTGAGCGAGGCTGAGCCAACCGTATTGGTGGCGGATATATTTAGTAGAGTTTTACATGGCTGGTGTACGCTTTGGGATAGGTGAGGAAGCGATTGGAGGTCCTCGGCCGGAAGCGCACGGCGGTGCAAAGATGAAGCCAGGGAAGGTTGGGGGTATTTGGGGTAGGACTAGAGGGATACCCACTACTGTATGGTATGATTGACGCTAAGGGTTATCTCGATGGACGCAGCATGGCGAGTGGAAACCAAGGGGGGTATAGATTCAAAGATTACCTCGAGGCCGTAACTTTTGTGGGTCAGCCACA